>OLWB01002437.1_pt1 | contig 14959 bp, 6 predicted proteins | sample 1673331 | NCBI WGS metagenome assembly OLWB01 (sample SAMEA3178943, study PRJEB25190) | human gut metagenome | biome: human gut; feature: human-associated habitat; material: faeces | place: Austria | collected 2013
ATATCAGGATGATTATGTTCTATCTCTTTCAAAGCCTCCACGCCGTCTTTTGCTTCGTGTATCACATAATCAAAGAGGACATCTTTCAGCAGGTCTCTGATATTCTTTTCATCTTCCACTATCAGTATGACAGTATCTTTGCGAGGGGATAAGTGATCCTGCCCGTTCTTTTCTTTCTGCAACGAATCTTTTTCATCCGTTACAACAAGTGAATGATCGGATGGCAAAGAAGGAATCACGACTGAAAATTCAACACTTTTTCCCAGTTCACTATTTACACTTATCTGCCCGCCTAATAATTCAACCAGACTCTTTGTTAGATTTAAACCTATGCCATTGCTGACAGAGTTACCCAATTTAGGAGTATCAAATATCTTATACTTATCAAATATCTCTGCCATCTGTTGTTCTGTTAATCCCTTACCGGAATTTCTTACGAGCAAGTATAAGGTTTTATCAGGCTCATTTTGTGATATCTCAACATGAATATATCCATAACGAGGAGTATATTTGAACGCATTCGACAGTAAATTGAATATAATTTTTTCCAAAGCATTGCGGTCGGAATAGATCTCTGACGTATCATGAGTCTCTACCTTGAAGTCTATTTTATTCTCTTTCAGGATATCCACATAATTGTTGGAAGCATATTCCATCAATGATTTTACGTTCACATTTTCAGGATGCAAATCCATATTGCTCGATTTAGTTTTACGAAACTCCATCAACTCACTAATCAGCTTCTGCATCCTTTCGGCATTATTCTTTATTATTTGGAGATATTTCTTTGTACTACCATCTAACCCGTCCTGTTCCAACAAGTGCTGTGCAGGTGTATAAATCAAAGTTAGGGGGGTAAAGAATTCATGTGCCACATTAGTGAAGAAATTGAGCCGGGATTCATAAATCTTCTGTTCATGCCGTTTCTCTACCTGGGCTATAAGAACCTGGCGGCTTAACCGTATGCGATTTTTGATAACAGACTTTGTGATGTAGAAGATAATAATGCACAATATGGCATAGATAATCAATGCAGGAACACTAAGCCACCACGGATAACCTACTTTTATAGTTAAGCGATAAATGTTATTTCCCCATACTTTGTCGCCATTCGTGCTCTTCACTTCAAGCTGGTACTCACCCGGAGGAAGTTGGGTAAAGATAATATTCGGATTATTACCCATCCCCACCCAATCATCCGAGTGGTTTTTCAAGCGATAAGCATATTCACAGTTTTCATTATTAATAAAGTCTTTGGCTATGAAATTGAAAGTCATGAATCTTTCTTCATAGCTAAGTTTCAACACTCCTTTTCTGATTCGTTCATTAATGTCCTGTACCGTATTATATATCTTCAAACTACTTAATATAAGTGGAGGATTAAACTCGCGCAAATGTATATTTCGAGGATTGAAATAACTAAACCCGCTTACTCCTCCAAAGTACAAGAAATCACGATGATCCTTGAAGAAAGCTCCATCCGAGAATTCATCATTCTGCAATCCGTCATTCAAGGTATAATTATCTATTTTATTGTTTTTTACATTCAGGCTAGACAATCCCTGGTTGGTACTGATCCATATCTTTCCTTCGTGGTCTTTTAATATTCCATGAATTGTTTTATTATTCAATTTTTCGTCGGCATATTGTATCAGGTGAAAATCATTCTCCTCCTTTTTCAATTCGTTCAGTCCATAACTTGTTCCTATCCATATATTGGCATCATCACGCAGTAAGCACAATACATCATTATTGGTCAGTAAAATCCGACTGTCCATATCCTCCAATGATTTTATGCTGTTATTTTTCATGTTGATACAGTTCAAGCCTCCGCCACGTGTGCCAAACCATAACATATTGTCTTCCGGATCGGATGTAATGGCATAAACAACATCGTTATTCAATGAGATATTCTTATCCGACGAATTATATTGCCTGAATCCTTTAACGTGATAACGACCTTGCTCTCTGGAAATATTTATTTTGATTAAACCATATCCTGATGTTCCCACCCATAAAAGAGAATCATTGTTCGTAAAATAAATGTTGTACACAGCCTTGAAAGGCGGGTATTTATCAGGTATTTCAAGCTTTTCCAGTCGCCCTGTAGCAGCATTCAATATATTGATTCCGGTTCCTTCTGTTCCGATAAAAATGTCATTCGCTTTATTTCTTCTCAAGGCATAGACAGAATTGGAAATCAATCCTTTACTCTCATTCAGATAATCTGTCAATTCCTTCGTAGCAGGATTCAACAGTTTTATTCCGCTTCCTTTTGTGCCTATCAGAATATTACCATCTTCATCTTCACAAAAACATCTCACAGGATGACTGGTGTGAACGGTTTCAAATAAAGAGTCGTAATGATAAAGTTGAATTAATCCTTGTCCGTCCGTTCCTATCCACAATATGTTCTGACTACCGGAATAAAGAGTGAAGACTGATAACTGACTGGATAGTTCGTTCAGGTAGGTAAAAGTATTCTTTTTTAAATCATAATGAATACATCCCCCTTCTATAAAGCTGACGTACATCTTGTTCTCTGCTAAAATAACCTGCGATACAGGTTTGCTACTATCCAGCTCAATGCATTGGGAAACTGTAAAGTCGGGATTTAAAAGGAAAAGTTTGTTGTCTTTGTTTAAGATAAATCTGTCTTTCGACAGAAATATCTTATCTACAGGCGTCTGTATGTCGACTGTGCGTAAATCACTCTGTTTTCCTCCGTTAACGAGTAGATTGTAAGTCAGATGCACGGTATTTCCATTATTTAAAAGGAAAAGCATACGATCGGAATCACTCACGGAATAATCCTTTATATGACTTGCAAAGTCTGTGTTAATCGGATTAAACTCATCTTCAGAATCATTGTAGACAAAGAACCCCAGCCCCTTTATGAGGCAGATAATATCTCCTGCCGCACTCTTTCCTAAAATAAAAGACTTTTCCTGATTGGGTACTTTATTATCTGTTCTTAAATAATACCTTGTTATCTGACGGGTTCGTTTATCTAACCGATTGATTCCATTATCTGTTGCTATCCATAAACTGCCCTTACATTCGATAATCTGGCGGATAACGTTATTACTTATAGAATTCGGATTGTTTTTGCTATATCTGAATGTCGTAATTTCTCTTCCATTATATGCATTCAGTCCATCCCATGTCCCAATCCAGATTGTATGTTCTGCATCTTCCAAAATACAGTTTACTGAATTATTTGTCAGTCCGTTAACATTTGATATGTGTTTTGCCACATTAAAAGCATAAGACTTTGTGGAAGTGACAAATGCAATAATCAGAATAAAAAATAATTGTGCGTATAAGATGTTTCTCATGTAAATGAATGTTATTTATACGGTTAGGATAATAGCAAATATAAGGAATTTATTTTATTCCGCGCATATTTTCATCGGTAACGGAGGATTTATACAATTGTGGAATAGTCAATCCGAATTACAAACGATAATCTACGATTTCACCGTCAACAATCAATTTACCATGTTTCTTTGTCTTTTTAGCGGAAGCAGGAATACAAACAATAGTTACGGCATTGTCCGGGTTCAGGATAATGCTTGTTTCGCCGGTACAATTTTTCTTTATGTATTTTTTGGATACCAGATCGTACAAGTCCGTAGGTTCCGTAAAGTGTTGATTCAAAGTTACCTCTTTGGCTTCAAAATAAGGATTGAATAAAAGATAAGTAGGATATTTTCTTGTGGAATAAAAGTCTGTGACATTACAATCCAATTGAAGAATACATTCCACATTAGTAGTATCTACAATAGAGGCTAGCATACCCACCCAGGCCGAGCCATACAAGCAAATATCTGTAGCTGAAGACATGGTTTTTACTTGATCCCCAATAGCATAGGGACCCTCATCGGACAATAATCCCTGGAACGGTTCAAAGTGATTGCCATGATACAAGTCCTTCCTCAATCCTTCATAACAAATGACGTGTTGAGGATCACCTTCCCAGATAGAACTCGACTGACGGTTGCGGGGGTGCTCGTCTGCATAAAATAAGCGGCAGGCGTTTGCCAGGTTCAGCATCCACTTGCCTATTGTGGAAGCATAAGCCGGGTTGTATTTTACAATTGGGACAAGTGCGGCAGCTTGTGAAAAGGTGTTCATGGCAAAAGCATATTGTTCATCCTTTTTTTGTCCTACCAATCCGTGTACGTCGTATTTGTTCCAACGCTCACACATCACTCCCCATCCGTCACGGTCTGAATTATTACCGTCGAAGCACCAGTTCAACATTTTCAGCTCATCATAGGCAGTTCCAAGTTCCGCATTCATGCGCACTGCCAGATAAGCCCCATAGGGCATCATTATCTCATAGAAAGTACCTTCTTTCTGGGGACGGTTTTGCAAGAATGCCATGCATTGGCGTGTAGCATTCAGATACTTTTTATCTCCGTATTTAATCCAGGAGATGTATTGCAACCAAGCAAGTCCTGCGGCTGCATCCGGCTCGCGCCATATTTTATTATGATACCCTTTACGGTTCTTAAAGTTGAAGGCGGTGAAGTTGAAGTCCAGATATTCTCTACCTTCACTTAAGTCCTGGATAGCAGCATACCAATTGTCGACAGTGATCTTCATCGGCTCCTGCATCTCTGTTTTTTGAGGATATAAATCTACCAGCATTGAATAAGCCATTGCCGGCCATATCTCATACCAGAAACTTTCTCCGGCTTTCCTGTCGAGTCCGTTCAATATAAGATTGGTTCCATTCTTCTTGTTGAAGAATTGCCGTATCATTGATACATAATCTTTTCCGTCATCATTGCTTTTGTCTACTCCTATCAGACTTGCACTAATGAGTGAGCCCATAGTGGGAAGAGATTCATAAGAATTTCCTCCTAACCGTCTTTTATCTACGTAGCTTGGAAGTCCGAAAGTACGGAATGGAAAGTTTACTTGCGAATCGTCCCACCAGATAAGAGGCAGGTTCTGTCCTTTGGCGTTGAAATCGTAAAATAGTCTGTCCTGTTTCGTGGCTATATCTTTCCAGTTTTTCATTTTATAGGGGAAAGGTACATTGGGCATATACTGTACTAAGCGGATCTCTTTTTGCTCTATCGGCTTTTGTGCCGGCAGGTTGTTGAGAAAGAAAAAACCTGCTACGAGAAATAATAATGTCTTTTTCATGGTCAGTTGGTTGTTAAAAAAGGGCGGATTATAAAATCCGCCCCCTCATTTTATTCATATTAAAAACCCGGATTTTGGGAAAGAATATTGTTGCTCTTATCCCTTTCACCTTGCGGTATCGGAAACAGATAATCTCTGTCGTCTCTAAAATTGGCACCTTTCGAGGTATTATATTTGGTTGCATAAGCACGCATAACGGTTCCGAAACGTTTTTGTCTCATCAGGTCATCCCGTCTCCATCCTTCCATTGCTAATTCACAACGACGTTCCTTCCAGATGATTTCTTTCAGACGCTCTTGGTCGGTTTCTGTTATGTCGGGCAGTGTATTAGTTGTTGTAGCAGGGATATACGCCTGTTGATCTCTTCTCGGATCTATCGGATTAGTTTTGCGGGCTCTTTCTCTTACATCATTCAGGTAAGGAAGTGCAAGCCCTGGTTTTCCATTTTCGTTTAATACTTCGGCATACATCAAGAGAACATCGGAATAACGGATCAAACGAATGTTGTAACTAATCATCCAGACGTCGAAACCTGTTTTTTCTACTGCTGGCACAGTCATCTTGTAATCATGATAACCGCTTGGAGATTCAGCATTGTCCTGCGCTTCAGTATCACCTTTATATCTATCACCGGTTTGTGTGAATACATAAGTAATACGTGGGTCATCTGCGTCAAAGGCATCATGGAGATCTTGGGTTGGTACGTGAAATCCATATCCTTGATAACCGGAGATGCGTCTGCTTGTGAAGAAGTGAGGGACATTGGTACCTGTGGCTATGTTTTTGTCATATACTTTGTTGGCAATCTCAAATACTGATTCCGAACTGTTTTCATATTCAGTGCGCCAGTTCATGCCGTAATCACTCAACAATGTATAGTCTTTGTCTACTTCAATAATATCATGAAGTACCGTTTCGGCAGAGGTAAAATCACCTTTGAACATGTATGTTTTAGCAAGCATTGTTTTAGCAAAGCCACGTGTTGCACGATAAGCATCATCTTCAGAGTAATCTCCTTTTGCAGGAAGTGCGGAGGCATCAGTTAAATCATTTACAATACATTCATATACCTTCTCCAATGGGGAGCGGGGTATTTGCAGTATTTCAGCGGGTTGCATCGGCGTAGTGATTAGAGGCACTTCTCCGAATGTAGTGACCAGACAATAGTACCCGAATGCTCTCAATGCTTTAGCCTCGTTTGCATAACGTTTCAATAGTTCTTCGTTTCCTATTGCATCAGGAGCATAATAAATCACATCGTTACAGCGATTGATTAATCTGTACAGAATCTCCCAACGACGTCCTACTTCACCATTGGTTGTGTAGATCGTAAAGTCGGACAAGTCGCGTACTTCGGCACGGTCACCGTCATTTCCTCCTCCTTTCAGTGCATCATCAGTGCTGCAATCACCTACAAAATAATGATTTAATGCATATTCATTCCAAGTTGTACGTAATTGAAGATAAGCTCCTGTCAAGGCTTGTTCAATATCGCTTTCCTTCTGATAATAATTATCGCTTGTGGTTTTACCATAACTTGGTTCGTCGAGAGAGCAGCTATACAACCCCACTCCGGCAAGAGCCCAGCATATTATAAATAATATTTTTCTCATAATGTAATGTCTTTTTAGCTAGATTTAAAATTGCAAATTAACTCCAAAAGTGAATGTACGTGAAGACGGATAACGTGTAGTATCCACTCCCATATCCAATGGGTTATTGATACCCAGTTCCGGATCAAGTCCGGAATAACCGGTTAAAGTAAATATATTCTGACCGCTCACATAGAATCTACAACTTGAAAACAGTTTGCTCTTCTGGCAAATGTGACTCGGCAGTGTATAACCTATTTGCATATTCTGCAAACGCAGGTAAGAACCGTTCTCCACATAGAAAGAAGAACCTCTCATATTATTGTTAGAGTCAGAGTTGGTTATGCGTGGATATACAGCATCCAAATCCCCGTCTTTTGTCCATGCTTTTGTGTAAGCATCCGCCAACGCATTCTGGCGTCCTGCTGAAGCAAGGCTTCCTTTAGCAACGTTCCAGATGTCATTTCCAATAGTTCCCTGGAATGCCATACTTACATCAAAGTTCTTATAACTGAATCCTAAGTTGAAACCATAAATGAGGTCCGGATTAGGATCACCGATAAAAGTACGGTCATCATCATCATTCAATTCGCCTGATTCTCCTAATTTGGCAAACTTAAAATCACCCGGTTGTGCATTAGGCTGAATCTTGGTACCATTTTTATCCACATAATTGTCTATCTCTTCCTGATTCTGGAATATTCCTATTTGTTTGTACCCCCAGAAACGTCCGATAGGACCTCCTACATACGTACGGCTAGTATTTCCACTCAAATATTCCGATGTAAGTTTGGTTACTTCTGTCTTATAAGTAGACATGTTCAGCCCTACATTGTAATTAAAGTCTTTTCCTATCTGGTTACGGTAGTTGACTACTATTTCGAAACCGGTATTCTTCAAGTCTCCTGCATTGAAGAAGGGGCTGTTAGGGAAGGCGCCAAAAGAAGGAATAGGCATATTCAGCAACATGTCACTTGTTTTCTTTACATAAAAGTCCATGCTAACATCAAGGCTGTTTTTAAAGAAAGACATATCTAAACCGACATTGGTTTGCTGGCTGGTTTCCCATTTAATATCTGCATTTCCCACATAAGTCGGAACGTAACCTTGTGAGTACCCGTTTCCAAAGTACCATTGATTTTCATTATTGGTACCAATTAACGTAAGAGGTGCGTCTCTGTCGATTCGTTGGTTACCATTCTGTCCCCAACCTACACGCAGTTTTAAATTGGAAATTGTATTTTCAATGTTCAGGTTCTTAAAGAATTCTTCATTGCTCACTCTCCAACCTAATGAAACTGATGGGAAATAGCCCCAACGGTTACGTTTGGCAAATCTTGAAGAACCGTCGGCACGGAAATTGACTGTAGCAAGGTATCTGTCATCATATACATAGTTGATACGTCCCAGGTACGACAACATAGAAGATGTTTCTTTACCTCCCGAGGTGTTATCTCCAGCTGTTTGTGCATCAAGTATCTGATAGATTTCATCGTTACCTAAAGCCTTTCTCTTAAATGCATTAATGCCTTCGCTGCTGTTCTTCTCATAAGTCATGGCAACCATTGCATCCAATTTATGCCTGCCTATTGTCGTGTTGTAATTAAGGCGTTGTTCCACCTGATAATTAGAAGTAACAGCGCTATTATTATTCAATTGAGTTTCTTTATTATATTTACTTTCCTGATTCGCTAAGTTATCTTCCGAAAAAGTAGACGAATAGACAGGACGGAAGTCTTTGAAAGTATCATGGTATCTTTCGAAACTATACTGTACCCGATAGCTCAATCCTTTATACAATTTGATTTGGGCAAACACATTACCAAATACATTGAATATGTCATTGTATCTATTAGGAAGTTCGAGCATGGCTACCGGATTAGGGTCGTAAGACCACTCGGTAGGCGCATATTTGTTATATTCGTAATTTTCAGAAGACGGATCTACCAACGGGCTGATAACAGGGGTAAAAGGATCAGCTTTTTGAATGAAATCGAATGAAGGAATTGCTCCTGCGTCACGTTTTCTTATCTTTGCCAGATTGACATTGGCGCCAACAGTGATAAATTTGTTGATATCATATTCAAGATTCGCCTTAAGTGAAAGTCTCTTGAATTCAGTAGTGATGATTGCACCCTGATCGTCTACATATCCTAAACTTAAAGAAGATCTCGAATTATCTGTCCCCTTACGGATGCTTAGATTATAGTTCTGGTTGAAAGCTGTACGGGTTACTTCATTCCACCAGTTGGTATTATAGCCTTTCTGATACTGATTGGTAAACTTATCCTTCATTGAGTTTTGAAAGCTTGCATCATTTTCATACGCTTTCATGATGAAGTTGTAGTATTGGTCGCTGTTCATCATGTTCAATGCTTTATAACTGTTTTTTACACCTACATAAGCATCCAATGTTACAGTCGTTTCACCTTTCACCCCTCCCTTGGTAGTAATGAGGATTACTCCATTAGAACCTCTCGAACCATAGATAGCGCAGGCTGAAGCATCTTTTAATACTTCCATACGTTCAATATCAGATGGATTCAGGCTGCTGATGTTATCCATGAACTGTCCATCAACTACGTACAATGGATTGTTGTCATTGACGGTCCCTAAACCTCTCACGCGGATCACTGCATCCGATCCCGGCTGGCCGGAACTGGCGGCAACAAATACGCCGGCTGCCTTACCTGTTAGTAGTTCGGATGCATTGGACACTGCATAGTTCTTAATATCCTTACTACTTATAGAAGCCAAAGCACCGGTAAGGTCACTCTTTCTTTGAGTACCGTAACCAATAACTACAACCTCATCCAATTTATTATCAGACACTAGATTTACATTGTACGTTCCGCTATTTGTTACGTTTACAATTTCAGTTTTAAAACCGACATACGAGAATGAAACTTTATTTGACGATACTTTTAATGTATATTTACCGTCAAAATCAGTGATAGTACCATTGGTCGTTCCCACTTCAAGAACAGAAACTCCAATTAAAGCCTCTCCGGTATTACTGTCGTATACCACACCCGAAATACTCTTGGTTTGCTGTGCAAAGACATTTGTGCAAACAGCAAGAATAAGAATGAATAATAATAAATGCTTACTCATAGTTTATACACTTAGATTTAATTATATGAAATGATATTTTGTTTATTCGCAATAATCTTACCATCTTTCAGTTCTAATTCTGTTCCGGCGGGAAGTTCCACAATTACTCTTGCGTCGTTGGCCGGGATCTCAACGGAGCCATTTGTCTTTATATTTTTTGCTATATATTCTTTGGCAACAATATCAAACAAATCGCATGGTTGGGTAGCTTGATAAGTAATGGTTTTGGCCTCTTTATGAGGGTTATAATAGAGATAGACCGGATAAGGTTTCTCTGTATAGAAGTCTGTGACATTACAATCCAGCCGGAGGATACCCTCCACATTCGTTTGACAAACAATGGCCCCTAAAATACCAACAGGAGAAGAACTGTAAACGCTGAACATGCTCTCCGTCGGATTACCTTTTATCCATTTGGGACCATCGCCGATTGCAACCGGACTAACCCCTTTTAATGATGCTTTTCCATAGTCATCCGTTTTTCGTAAACCTTCATAAGAAACATTATCATAAGTAATGTCCTTCAATTCCGGAGCCCATTGATGTGCTTCATCTATTTCCCCCGGATAGAACAAACGACATGCACTTGCATTGTTCAACATCCACTTGCCGATAGCTTTTGCATATTGAGGCTGATATTTCACCATCGGAATGAAAGGCCAGGCAGGTTTGATACTGTTCATGAGGAATGCATATCCTCCGCCGTCTGTGATACTTCCTTGCAGACCACTTACATCATAATCACCCCATTTTCCTACAATAATCCCCCAACCGGTTCTTCCTGTAGGGCTTTTACATCCGTCAAATACCCAATCAAGAAGTTTGGCTACATCATAGTTGGCTCCCTCTACTGCATTCAAATAGGCTGCCGTATAAACTCCGAGTGGTAAAAGAGCCTCGTAAAAACGGCTTTCTTTTTGGGCAAGCAGGGCTTCGATGGCACTTTTACTATGTTGCAGATAACGTGGATCACCAAACTTGTGATAAGCACACAACAATACATAAGCATGACCACCGGCGGCGTCTTGTTGCAATGGAATATTATTAACCATTCCTTTCATTTGTGCATAGTCAAAATAAGAATAGTCGTAATTTCCATTCAATACGGAATCTGCTTTAACAAACTGCTCCGCAATACTTTTTTGTATCTTCTCTGCCCCGTCTACATTGGGGAAAACATCGCAAATAGCATAATATAAGGCATTGGGTAATACATCATACCACCAGTCGCGGCCATAGCCTCCTCCTAAAAGGGCTACTGACGGAGTCGTATTGTTCATGACTATATTCCAGCCGTTATCAGAATTGAAATAATTCTGCACCATTTTTACATAGTTATATCCGTCTTGATTCGTCTTGTCAATTCCTACAAGGCCGGCACCAAGAATAGCTGCCAATGAGTTCAGACTTTCATGGAACTCTCCGTTATTGGCATTCTTTCCCTGACGAATATCTTTAATGGCAGTATATAAGCCAAATGTAGTCTGGTCCATATTTCTGCGGGCGTCATCTAACCAGATTAATGGTCCGACTTCGCTTTTATTATTCCAGTCAAAAATAAACTGGTCATACTTTTGGGCTTTTTGCTTCCAGTCCAGCATTTTATAAGTTTCAGGCATATCAGGCATAGAGTCTACCCTATGGATGGAAACCTGCTTTACCTTTTCACCAAAGTTATTTCCGTTGCCCGAGCAAGATGCCAGGAGACAAACGGTCATAAGTACAAAAACACCTTTACTTGTCATTTTCATGTTCAATAGTATCAGTTTGATTAGTAATATTCTTAGCTAAAGGATATGCCGCTAATTGTAATCCGGCAACAATCACCAGCGCATATTTCAATGCAAAATCCTGCGATACACAATAAGCAAGGAAGATAAACAGTAGTAAACCGAAAGCTCTTCCAAGGAAAAGGCCGAACTCATGACTTAGGATATATGCATATTCGTTTCTATTCTCAATCTTTGCAACTGCATCAATTGTTCTCATCATAATGGGGAAGTAAGCCAGGTCGAACAAAGGCTGGAATATCACTTTGCAAAGGACGAAAAGGATCACTCCTGTAGCAGAGAAGAGAATACCGTTGAATAGTGTACCGACAAAGAATACGATTAGTCCTCCTACAAAGATTTTCAAACGGTCTTGCGGGCGGGCCATACGTCCTAATACATACACCAGGACAGCGGTCAGTGCTCCGCTAACTCCCTGAATCAGTCCTAACGCTCCTTCATCTCCTACCAGCTTCAATACCAATATAGCCGGTGCCGTTACTAAAAAACCTTGAACCATTCCTTTCAATCCGGCTAGCCAAAGCATCTTTTTCCAAAGTATGTTGAAGCGGAAATAGAGGAAGTTCGTTTCTTTAGGGTTCTCGAATTTACCTTTCCACAGTGTCATGCAGGCGATAACGGTAATGACTACTGCTGCCATCGTAACTACACAGTAAGAGGTATTGATATTGAAGAGGAATCCGAAAACTTCTTTTCCATCTATCTGGCTGATAAATGCGCCTATAATTAAAGGAACACCGATGGAGGTAATAGAAAAGAAGAAAGACTCTAGTCCGAAGAAATAGTTACGGCTGTTGTCGTTGGTATTATAGAGAGCCAGCAGGTATCGGTTGGTCCAGAAGAAACCAGAAGCTGCTCCCATTAAAAAGCCGGCCAGACCAAGTTCGATGAAGCCAAGTGACTTGATGGTCATCATACCGAACATGGAAATGCCACTTACCAGGATTCCTACCGAATAAAGTGTCTTCACACTGTATTTCTTTAGCAGATAGCCGTTAACAAGAGAGGTAGTAATGATGCCTATATACATTGCCAGCTGATAAAAAGCAACCATCACGGGGTCACTCGTGTTTCTCATGATATAGGCTCCCACAAAGATTTCTACTATCGGTAGTACCAATGCATAAAGCATATTGGTAACCAACAGTGTTCTCATGTTAGGTTACTGTTGCTTAAAGAACAGATATTCTTTTTTCAGTTTATTCATTACTTCTTTTGTGTCTGTTTTAATACGTTTAATATCTCTGAAATGGAAAGCTCTGCCTTACAAATCACTTCATCGCTTGCTCCATAATACATGGTTATCGTATCGCCGTCCACCAAATGCCCATTAGTGAAAACTACATTTCCGAAGAAACCTGTTTGCTCATAAGCGGCGATAGGTTCCATGATCGGTTCTTCACTTCTTGCAATGACTTTCGACGGGTCATTTAAATCAAGTAATAAAGCCCCCAAGCAATAACGGTGATTAAAATCGGCTCCATGATAAATCTCCAGCCAGCCTTCTTCTGTCTTTATTGGAGCTGCCCCTGCCCCTACACGTGCGCAATCCCACATTCCGTCACGAGTGGTTGCCACACATTTGTGGTTTCCCCAATGCAAGCGGTCGGGCGATTCTGCCAACCATATATAATTGCCGCCAAGTTCGGGACTGCTTGGGCGATGAAGAGCGAAATACCTGTCACCTATCTTCTGTTCGAACAATGCACAATCTTTATTATGCGGTGGGAATATCATTCCATGCCGTGTATAGTTTTTCCAATCATTGGTGTGAATCAGTCCAACCCCTACAGCTACCGACGATACTTCTGTGAAAGTAAGGTAAAAACCATCTTCGGTTGTTGCAACACGGCAATCTTCAATACCGAATGCTTCCAGCTCTCCTTTTCCGAAAATAGGTGGAAATTCCGGTTCATCTTTGAAGTGAATACCGTCGGTACTTGAAACCAATCGTAAGTAAGACATCGTAGTCAGATAATTTTTTCCTTTGTAACCGATAACGCGTGGGTCTGAAGCATCCAAATCGGGATCATTCTTTAAAAACGAAACCACTTCTATTTTTCCTTTTTCATTATATATAGGAAAACTGATAATTCCTTCTTTCTGTATAGGTCTCTCTGCGACGCGCAAAAGTAACCAAATTTTGCCTTGATATTTGAAAACTCCGGGATTTAACAAACATGTAATTTCCATTCCGTTGATTCCCGCTTTTAAATCTTTTGGAGCCAGTAGGGGGTTCTGCTCACATCTTTTAGCTATATCCATAATATTTCGATTAGTGATTATTTCTGTGAACAAAAGTATGAGATGAGAGACAGGAAAGCGTTTACTATATTCTCAAAGAGGTGTACACATGCTCAAGAACATGTTTTTAAGAGGATGATATTGGGGAATGATTTTAGAAGAGGCAGAGGTATTCGTATTTATATGCTGTTACAGTTTAAATGATTGGTTTATAGTTGAATAGGCAGTGTGTTGAAGTGTATTATATTCTCATAAGTGTATAGTATAGTTTCTTTGAGGAGTGCAAAAGAAACATATAAAGATAAAAAATAAGAGGCCAAACTCAAAAATATAATTTGAGGAAGCCTCTTGTTTTTTCTTTTTAATAAGAATAATACTGTAAATCCTATTTCTTCACGTGAGGATAATCTATCGTATAATGTAATCCGCGGCTTTCCTTACGCTCCATTGCTTGGCGCATAATCAGATAACCCACATTCACCATATTACGTAGTTCGCAAATCTCTCTGGACGCTACGCTGCGTTTGAATAGGCTTTCAGTCTCTTCATAAATAATATCGAGTCTGTCCCACGCACGTTTCAGACGAAGGTCGCTACGGACAATGCCTACATATGTACTCATAATCTGGTTCACTTCCTTCATGCTTTGCGTAATGAGCACCATTTCCTCCGGAGAGCGGGTTCCTTCATCGTTCCATTCGGGAATATCTTCGTTATAAGAATATTGATCGACAGTTTGCAGACTGTGTTTGGCGGCAGCATCGGCATATACGACTGCTTCTATCAAAGAATTTGAAGCCAGGCGGTTGCCTCCATGCAATCCTGTGCAGGAACATTCTCCCACGGCATAAAGACGTTCGATGGAAGATTGTCCGTCCAGGTCAACGAGGATACCTCCACAAAGATAGTGGGCGGCCGGGGCTACCGGGATATAATCTTTCGTGATGTCGATGCCCAGGCTAAGACATTTCTCGTAGATATTGGGGAAGTGTTTCTTTGTTTCTTCGGGATCTTTGTGGGTGACGTCCAGATATACATGGTCGTCTCCGCGGTTCTTCA
>OLWB01002441.1_pt1 | contig 14937 bp, 12 predicted proteins | sample 1673331 | NCBI WGS metagenome assembly OLWB01 (sample SAMEA3178943, study PRJEB25190) | human gut metagenome | biome: human gut; feature: human-associated habitat; material: faeces | place: Austria | collected 2013
TTCATGTCCTAATTTTGTATCTTTATCTTCAAATGTTTCTGTAGTACTTACTTGACCACAAGTACAGCTTTTATAATAGATAGCATTTGTTGTACATGTTGCTTTGTCTTTTAAAGTACTTACTCCATTGACTTCTTTTAATTTTTGATCAAAAGTATGTTCTTCCCAAACTGCTTTAATTTCCTTATTTTGATCATCTTTAGTAAATACTCTTGGATCTCCTACTTTATAAATAGTACTGTCTACTTGCCAGCCTTTAAAATGTTTTCCATTTGGAGCAACATATTCACATTTTGGGAAAGTAAATTCTTTATCTAATTCAATAGCTGGATTAGTCATTGTTCCTGTTCCACCATTAGAATTGTATTTGATTTTTAATTGGAATACTAATGCATCAATTGCATCATTGATGGCTTTTGCCATAGCATCTACTTCATCTTGTTCTGTTATATTTTTACTACGTACAACTGTTTTAATAGCATCTTCTACCTTTGAAAAATCTTCATAGTTATCTTTATTAAGTTTATTTGCTTTTTCAATAGCTTTATCTACTTCTGTATAATCTGCAGCTTTATATTCTAATTGATCAATTGCTTCATTAATAGCCTTAGCATAACCATTAACAACCTCTTGTTCAGTAATATCTTTATCACGATTGACTGCGTTAATAGCATCCTCTACCTTTGAAAAATCTTTATAATTATCTTTATTAAGTGAATTTGCTCTTTTAATAGCTGCATCTACATCTGTATAATCTGCACCAGCATATGTCATACTTAATAATTTAGCTATAACACTATCAAATATTGCTGTAGCCTCTTTTGAGCTTTTAGCTCCCATATAGTAAGCACTATTTTCTGCTCTAGTTCCTAAGTTTTTATAACTTTGGGCATCTGAGTAATTACTAGAAACTCCATGCATATAAGCATTAAACTTTTCTGCATCTGACCAACTACCACTTCCTACATGTCCAGTAATAGATGGATCAGTTAAAGAAAACATTCCAAATGTATAAACTTCTGCATCTTTTTTTATTTCCTCTGATGCTGTAATAGCTTTATTAGCGACATCATCATCAAAATTATTCAAAGTCGTTGGCTGACCATCCGTTACAAAAAAAACAATTCTTTTGGCATCTTTTCTACTTTCATCATTTTTACTTTGATTAATTTGTTTTAATGCTAATTCCATTGCAAAATCTGAACGTGTTGCCCCTGCAGGACTAATGCTATTTACAACATCTTCTAACTTTGCTTTATTGTCATTTGTGGCAGTAAAGAAATCATTCATAATTTGCGTATAATTATATCTATATCTATTTTCAGTATAGGTATCATTCCCTACTTTATCTGATTTATCTCCAGCAAATTTAATAATCGAAATTCTACTTTGATATTTTTCATCACTCTGTTTTGAATTATTTTTAGCAAATTCCTCAATAAATTGATTAATTGAATCTTTTAAAATTTTAATCCTTTTAGTAGTATCAGTTGAAGTTATAGGATCTTCCATACTCCCTGAAACATCTAAAACCAAGACAATATCAAGTGGTATATTATTCTTTTGATTAGCCGCAAATACATTGACTGGCATTTGTGCAAAGAACATCATTAATGTCAGTATACATGCTATCACTTTCTTATATATTTTCATTTTCACTATCCCCTTTCTTTGAATATTATTCATTTCCTCCTATGCTTTTATTTTACTTTTTTTAATTGTTATTTTTTATAATTGGCGCGAAATGTCGTTTTTAGGGTGTGAAATGTATATAAGAAGTGTTTTTATTTTGATAAAATAGTATTAGGTGATGTATATGAATATAGCAATATGTGATGATGATCTTTTATATATGAATCAAGTTAAAGAAATGATAGAAAAATGGGGAAAGGAACATCATGAAGATGTTTCTATTTATCTTTTTAATCATGGGGATGCTTTAATTAATATCAAAAAAGTCATATCGAAGTTATCTTATTAGATATTATAATGCCTTTATTAAATGGTATGGAAACAGCTCATGAAATTAGAAAAAATGATTCTGTCGTTAAAATTATTTTTTTAACCTCTTCTCCTGAATTTGCCTTAGAATCTTATGATGTTAAAGCAAGTGGATATCTTTTAAAACCTACAACTTATGAAAAACTATGCTCTCTTTTAAATGATTGTAAACAAGCATTTCATTATGAACCTGAATCTATTATTGTTAAAACAGATAAAGGATATCGTAAAATTTATTATCATTTGATTGAATGTGTTGAAGCACAAAATAAAAAAGTTTTATTTTGTTTAAATGATGGTGAATGTCTAGAAGTTTTAGATACTTTTGTTCATTGTAGTAATGAATTAACTACAAATGATGCATTTTATAAATGTCATCGAAGTTACTTAGTTCATATGCCTGCTATTGATCATTTTAATTCTATAGAAATTGAAACAAAAACACACAAGAAAGTTCCCATCGCAAGAAGTTATGCTAAATCTTTTAAAGAAGCTTATTTTGAATATATGTTTAAAGAAGGTGATTAACATATGATTTATACTATTTTAGAATCTATTCGTTATACTTTAACTTTATTATTCGGTATCTTTGTTTCTGCACTGTTTCTAGATATTAGAATCAATAAAAAGAATGTCATTTGTCTTTTTCTATTCTTTTATATTGATTTAGTACTTCAGGGAATTTTCTATTTTACTAAAGATTTATCGGCTGTTATTTCTTTATATCCTTTTATTACCCATTTACCACTTTTATTATTTTTTGTTTTAATTTTCAAAAAGCGATTATTTCCAAGTTTAATTGCTATAACAAGTGCTTATTTATGTTGTCAAATAAGTAACTGGACAACAATCTTTGTTTCCTCTTTTATTAAGAATATAGATAATATAACCTATTCTTTAACACTCATTATTTCTTTTGTTTGCATTATTAAATTTGTTTATTTACCTATTTCTCAATTATTAAAAAAACAATCACGTGAACTTATTTCTTTTGGTATCATTCCAATTTTCTATTATATATTTGATTATCTTTCTACCGTTTATACAAAGCTTCTTTATATTGGGAATAAAACAACTGTAGAATTTACACCATTTCTTTTATGTATCTGTTATTTTGTATTCTGTACCGTTTATTTTAAACAATATGAAGAAAAGCAAAAAATAGAAACGACCAATAAGCTTATTTATATGAAACAAGCACAATCAAAAAAAGAAATGAAACTGATGGAAGAAAATGAAAAAAAGATTATTTTAATGAGACATGATATGCGTCATTTTTTAAACAATATACTAAACGATCTTGAAAATAATCAAAATGAACATGCTATCGAATATATTCATACTTTATTTGATGCCATCGATCAAACTGTAAGAAAGAAATATTGTTTAAATGATACTGTTAATATGATTATGACATCTTATGAAAATAGAATGAAAGATAAAAATATTGATTTTCATTATCATTTAGATATTCCTCAACAATTGTCTATTAGTGATATCGATTTAACTTCTATTCTATCTAATGGTTTAGAAAATGCTTTTAAAGCTGTTATGTTATTAGAAAATGAACGTTTTATAGAATTAAATATGCAAGAAAAATGTGGTAAGCTACTTATTTCTATTGAAAATAATTACTTAAATGAACCTATTTTTATAGATGGTATTCCTATATCTAAAGAAAAAGATCATGGATTTGGAACTCAAAGTATTGCTTATACAGTTGAAAAGCTCCATGGAAATTGCCAATTTTCTACTCATCAACACCATTTTAAATTAAGAGTTGTTATTTAAAAAGGATTACAGGTTAAACACCTTGTAATCCTTTTACATCTTGATCAGTAATTCTTTTACCATCTTCAATTTTATTAATAACATTAATAATACCGTTCAAAGATTTTTTATTAGGTTTCATTGTATAACATTTTTTACCCTTCATAGAATATGTTTTATATGAGATTTCTGGATCTCCCGTAAGTTGAACATTGTACATTTTCCATTTAGACATATCATCTAATTGCGTTTGAACAAGTGATTTTATATCTTCAGATGACATATTAGTTTCAAAACATCCTTCTACTGCTTGTAAAATATTTGAATAGTTTGTAATGATTTTAGGAGAAACAGCTTTATTGATCATGGCTTTAAGTAATCTTTGTTGGTTTCTTCCTCGATCAAAATCACCACTTGGTAAAGCATATCTTTCTCTTACAAAACATAAAGCTTTATCTCCATCCATTTGATTAATTCCTTTATTAATATGATAGTGACCATGTAATGTTGTAAATTCATAAGGTGAATCAATTGTTACTCCACCTAAAGCATCAATGATATTAGTAATTCCACTAAAGTTTGTCTTAGCATAATAATTCACTTTTAAATCCAAGAAATCTTCTATAGTAGAAATTGTCTCGTTAATACCATACATAGCTGAATGCGTTAATTTATCCATTTTTCCATTTTTATGCAAGGTAATTTGTGTATCTCTAGGAATAGATACAATTAATATTTGTTTTTGAATTGGGGAAACACAAACAGCAAGATTAACATCAGCTCTTGAAATTGCTGAAACTGTCCCATAAGTATCTATTCCTGTCATATAAACAATAAATGGATTTTTAGTCACATTTGTTTCTTGTGTCACAGAATTTAATTTTTCTTGAATTTCTACTTTATATAAACTCTTTAGATTTTCATCAATGCCTTCATGATTTGCTTCTAATAAAGCCATATAAGCATTATCAGCAACAATAACATCAATGTCTCCATCCATGATAGCATCTCCTAATAAAGAATAATCTTTATAATCTTTTGTTTGAAAATCTTTATTTGTTTTATTTTCTATTTTAGCAATTGCAGAAGTAATATTCTTTGAGCCTTTTTCACTAGCAATTCCAATTTCTGTATTATCTTTTACATCACTTAAACTTTTAATAGCACTCCCTTTTTTTACATACATACAAATAACTCTTGTTTGTGTAAAAGAACCTGTAATATTAGATAAAAAATTATTTCCTTTAAAAGCCATTACCGAAACAAATCCTAAAGCAATGCTAAGTATTAAAGATAATAGCTTTCCAAAAATCAATCTAGCATATTTATTTTCTCGCTTTTTCTTTTTAATACCTGATTTAATAAGCAATGAACTTAACATCCATAACAAAAAAATAATACCACATAAAATCAAATAATATTTCATTGGTAACATCTTTAATATATAAATACATCCTAAAAAAATGATAGAAACGATAAATTGTATTAATAATAAAATACGTCTAGAAAACAACTTAGACATAAAACTTCTTTTCTTTTTTTTAACCATTAAAACACCCTCTTAACATGCAAATATTTTAGCACATCAGACATACTTATTCAATTCAAGCTCATTTACAATTAACAACAAAAAAACTAGATTTCTCTAGTTTTCCATTTTTTCTTTTACAGGATCAATCCCTTTTCTTTGTAAAATCGCATGTACTACATTTCTTTTACCACTTTCACTTCCTGCAGAAGTACAAGTAGATAAAGTAATTACCGATTGTACTTGAGATTGATCAAAATCTACTTTAATAGAAGATGTCTTTACCATTTCTTGTACAAATGAAGCTGTATCAACAATTTGTGTACTATATAAAACACTTGATTCTGAAATAATATGTCCTACTACCACTTTATATTGACTTACTGTACCATCAGGTAAATAAATATAAACATAAGGATGTTCATCCGCAAAGCTTTGATCCGTATAGGATTTAATATTATTAAACATTGAACCATTTTTCATATTATGACCATAAATAACAGTATTAAAATCATTAAATGGATCTTCATTTTCACTTGCGATAAAAATACTACCTGCACTTAATTCATTATGATCTATATCACTATGAATATAAGTGTCATTCGTTTCACCTTGTAAAACAGGATAATTCACATTTGTATTTGGAATTTGAATCCACGCTTTCACATCTTTATTTCTTTGTAAAAGCTCATCCCAATTAATTTGTAAATAGCTTTCCTTTTCTTCTTTTTCTTCCGTATAAGTTTTAGCTAATTCTCCATAATCATCATCTATTTTTTTATAATTCAAATAAATATTAATTAAATTATATGCTGAGTAACAAAATACACAAACACAGACAGTTAATAAGATATATCTAATTACTTTTTTCATTATACATTAAATTTAAACAACATGATGTCTCCATCTTGACCTACATATTGTTTACCTTCTTGTCTAATTTTTCCAGCTTCTTTTAAAGCATGTTCACTACCATATTTCACTAAATCATCAAAACTATATGTTTCTGCTTTAATAAAACCTCTTTGGAAATCACTATGAATGATCCCCGCCATTTCTGGAGCTGTCATTCCTTCTTTAAATGTCCATGCTCTTACTTCTTGTACTCCAGCTGTAAAATATGTTCTAAGACCTAATAAGCTATAAGCTTCTTTAATTAATTTATCAAGACCACTTTCTTCAATACCTAAATCTTGCATAAACATAGCTTTTTCTTCTTTATCCATTCCTACTAATTCAGCTTCAATTTTTGCACAAATAGGAACAACATCGCTACCTTCTTCTTTCGCAAATTCTAAAACTTGAACATAATATGGATTTTGCATTGGATCTTCTAAATCTTCTTCACCTAAGTTAGCTACATAGATTAATGGTTTCATTGTAAGTAAAGTATATTGTTTGACAATTAACATTTCTTCTTTATCAAATTCAATACTTCTTGCTGGTTTATTTGCTTCTAATGTTGGTTTTAATTTTTCTAAAACACTCATTTCAGCTTTAGCTTCTTTATCACCTGATTTAGCTTTCTTTTCTAAACGTCCAATACGTTTTTCAACTGTTTCTAAATCAGCCATGATCAATTCTAAATTAATTGTTTCAATATCTCTAATAGGATCTACATCACCATCAACATGTGTTACATCCTTATCTCTAAAACATCTTACAACCTCACAAATTGCATCCGTTTCTCTGATATTTCCTAAAAATTTATTACCTAATCCTTCTCCTCTACTTGCACCTCTTACAAGACCTGCAATATCCGTAAATTCAAAAGTTGTTGGAACTGTCTTTTTAGGTTCAATCATTTCTGTTAATTTATCTAAACGATAGTCTGGTACTTCTACGACACCTACATTTGGATCAATTGTCGCAAACGGATAGTTTGCTGCTTCTACTTGTGCATTTGTAATTGCGTTAAATAATGTTGACTTACCAACATTTGGTAATCCTACAATACCTGCTGTTAATGCCATCTTTTTCACTCCTCTTTTTTTACCTCTTTATTGTAATGAAAAATACCCATAAAAGCAATATTTTCGTTTTGTCATTTTTTTTCATTTAAATTTATTTTATAATAGCAAAGAGGTGATTGGATGTTATCAACAATAGATTTGCACGGATGTAGTCAAAGTGAAGCTAAAGTAAAACTAGATCATTTTTTAAAAGGAACTTCAATTCTTGTTAAAGAAGTGACAATTGTTCATGGATATTCTTCTTCTATTCTTTTAAATTATGTTAGAAAAAAATATTCACATCCAAGAATTGAAAGAAAAATACTGACACTTAATAAAGGAGAAACAGTCTTTATCTTAAAATAATGGAAAAATTTTATCAAAACAATCTCAATTACATCCGTCAACATCATTTAGACAAAATATGCGTTGTAATAGCTAAAATAACCCCTTATCTTACAGCCGCACTTTATGCTTTAACACTTCTCATATTATTTATTAATCATTCATCAAAGCTATTATTGACAATCATTAAACCATTAAGTTCTTTTTTGATTGTAACACTTATTAGAAAACTCTATAATCGTCCACGTCCTTGTATGACATTTAATATTGAACCACTTGTAAGTCATAAAACAGGAGAATCTTTTCCTAGTCGTCATACAGTAAGTGCTTTTGCGATTGCATTTGCCTTATTGAATATTAATATTCATTTAGGAATCATTGCTTTAATTATTGCATGTATTGTAGGGCTATCAAGAATCATTTGTGCTGTTCATTTTATAAGTGATGTTCTTTGTGGTTTTTTAATTGCATTGATCATTTATTTGATATAACGAAATTTTTATTTCGTTATTTTTTTTTACTTTTTTTAAAAAATAAAAAGAAAAAGATCAAAAAATTGTCTATATAATAATAGGAGGAAAAATTAAATAGAAAAAGTATTAGAAATCACATCAAATGATCATATCATCATGATCGATAAACTCTGTAAAAGAATATTAGGATATCCTGAAATCTTAGGAAGAATCATTAAAGGATTTATTAAAGAAGCTAAGGATGTATCTTTAGAAGAAATCATTGAACTTATTAAAGGAAAGAAGGATCAGAAAGGGAATTCTTATTTCCAACAGCTAAATAATGTCATCGATATTGCTCATCATGGAAGAGTGGAATTCGATTATTTCTGCTGTATCAATCTGCCACAAGCTGATGGAACAATGAAAAGAATTTATCTAGATGTAGAGATACAAAATGTAGAGAATCCCGGCTATGCCCCACTAACAAGAGGAAATGATTATCTTTCAAGAATGATTACCAGTCAAAATGGAAAGGAATATGATTATAGAAACTATGATGGAATGAAAAAGGCCTATGTCATATGGATACTTCCACAAGCTGCTAAAAAGCGAGATGGACATGTCAATCGCATAAACTCTAAATTAGAAAATATCAGTGGAAGTACTATTGAAAGGTTAGAAAGTTATGATAAAAGCGAACAGATTATGATATACTTAAATAAAGATCATGATATCAAAGATAAGTATGAAGATAGTGATTGGATCAAGACACCATTAGTCATATTTTTAAATAATACATACGATCTTTTGATAAAGAAAGAAGTTATGAAAGAATATGGATTTGAAGAAATAGAGAAGGAGGTTAAAAAGATGTGTAATTTAGGAGAAATGATAGCCAGAGAAAATATAGAAAAAGGACATTCTATGGGGCTTGAACAAGGACTAGTACAAGGACAAAAATTGGAAAGAATTACATTAATTAAAAATATGATGGAAAGTTTGCAATGTTCCATGCAAAGAGCTATGGATGTTTTAAAATTGACAGCTGATGAAAGAAAAGATGTTGAAGAATATTTTAAATCTTAAAATCATAGGCGATATGAATGTCATATCGCCTATTTTCTTTTAATGATTGTTACATTTCTTTGACCATCATGATTGACACGATGTGAAAAGAATAAATCATTATTCTCATTTGTACAATAAGAAGAAACTTGAATATTTTCTTCTAAAACCCCTAAATTTAATAATTGTTGTTTATTTAATCCTTTATTATCTAATAAATAATGATTTTCATCTGTTTTTTGATAAAAAGGTGAAGTATCAAAGTTCATTTTCTTAACTTGATTAATCACATCATCTTGCACTTCTAAGTGCTTTTTAGAAAGACAAGGACCTATTAAACAATACATTTCTTTTGGATTACAATTTTCTTTTTCAATAAGATAACGAATTGTATGATCAACAATTTGTCTAACTGTACCAAGCCATCCTGAATGAATAGCACAAACGATTTTTTGATCTTTGCAATAGACTAAAATTGGTGTGCAATCTGCATGAAATGACAGTAAGAATAAATCTTTATCTTTCGTATAAGTTGCATCTACTTCATAGAGGTCATCTGTTTGTTTTAACATATTGGTACCACCATCTTTCATTAAAAAGACTTGTTTTAAATTGGTAGAATGTGTTTGTCTAGGGGCTACCATATGTTCTAAATCTGTATTTAGTAATGAAGCAAGTTCTTGTCTATTTTCTAATACTTTTAAATAATTTGGATTATTTAAAGAAATATCACCTAATTTCCTAGTTGTTGTATATGCTTCTACATCTTCATGTAAATTCCATTTTATTAATTTCATTTGTTTCTCCTTTACAAAAGTCCAATTCTTTTTAATACATGACCATACCTTATATTAGGAGGTGTTATTATGAGCTGTAATTGTCAACAAAATACATGCTGTCAAGGACAATATGGAAACTTTGATAATAACGGTTATGCAAATTATTTTAATTCAAATATAGGAAATGGTTTTACTCCACAACCAATTGTCGCTCCTAAGAAAGTATGTACAACATTTCAAAATCAATATGTAGAACAACCTATTATTTGTCCAATTGAATGTCGTCGTGTCAATAACATTGTTTATGTTCCACGTTATTACCCTCGCTATGAACAAACATGTTATACACAAACAAATCGTTATTAAAAATAGGTGCTTAGCATCTATTTTTTTGTAAGTTCTTGTAAAAACTCATCATCTGGATCAATATAGATTGTTTTATAATTATCTAAAATTACTTTTCCTGGTTTACTACCCGCAGGTTTTTTGAGTGTTTTGACGAGTGTATAGTTTACTGGAACACTACTTGAATTTTTTCCTTTTGAATAGTATGCAGCAATTTTAGCAGCTAAACGAATCGTATATTCATCTAAATCTTGTGCTTTAACAATGACATGGCTTCCTGGCATATCTTTTGCATGGAACCACATATCATAACGATGTGCATATTTAAATGTTAAATAATCGTTTTGTAAGTTATTTTTACCAATATCAATTTCAATGCCGTCTTTAGTAAGATATTTTTGAAATTGAGGGATTTTTTTCTTACGAATTGTATTTTTTTGTTTTTTCTTTTTTAAATATCCTTCGTTTTCTAATTCTTCTTTGATTTCTAAAGCATCATAATATGTTGCTTGTGACATAGCGGTTATTAAAGAATCGAAATATTCAATTTCTTTTTCAGTTAAATCAATTTGTTCTAAAAGAACATTGATTGAATTTTTAGCTTTTTGATATTTTTGATAATATTTTTGAGCATTGGCTTTTGGATCTAATTTAGGATCTAAAGTAATATCTAATTTTGTATTATCATAATAATTGTCAACAACAACATGAGTCATCCCTTTTTGTATTAAATGTAAAGAAGCATATAATAAATCTCCTTTAATACGATAATCATCACTATTATGTGAATCATCTAAGGTTGCTTTTAATTTCTTTAATTTTGAAGTATTTTTTTGATATTCATTTTGTATAAATTTTAAAAGATTACTTGTTTGTTGTTTAATTCTTTCTTTTTGATCTATTTCATTAAAGTGAGTATCTAAACCATCAAATAAAGAATATTTAGACGTTTCTCCTTGTAAATGTGTCAGTTCAATAACATGAAAATATTCTTTATCATTGACTTTCGTAATGTAGAGATTTTGAGAATTTTCTATTTCTTTCATAATCTCTTTAAAAGATTCATCTTGATCAATACGATATAAGATTTCTTTAGATAAAATAGGAGACATTCCTTGATAGATTTTAGTAAGTTGGTTATCTTCTACAAATTCATTTGTAAAAGGATCGAGTTTTTCCATCATTGGTGGTAATTGATAAAGGGCTCCTGGTTGTAAAAATCTTTCACTGTTCATACTTGGTGAAATATGTTTAATACAATCAATGATTTTATCGTTTTGACCTACTAAAATAATGTTTGAATGTTTTCCCATGACTTCTACATAGAGAACATATTCAATATAATCACCTAATTCATTGTGACAGCTAAAAGTGATTTTAAAAATACGATCCAAATCGATTTGTTCAATATCTTTAATATAACCACCTTCTAAAAGCTTACGATAAAGCATTGTAAGCTGATTAGGAGATTCTGGTGTTGGATAAGATAAAGATGTTAATTGAACACGTGCATACATTGGATGACTTGAAATCAATAACTGATAATTCTTTTTATTTGCACGAACTTGAAATAAAAGTTCATATTTTGATATTTGATAAATTTTATTGATACGACCGCCTTTTATTGTTTCTATCAATAAATTTTTTACTTGATGCATCATAATGCCATCATATGCCATAGTTATCACCCCAAAATACTATAACATATTTGAAATTTAATTGACATTATCTCTTTGTTATTGTAGAGTTATTTTTATAAAAAAAGGGGTGTGGAAAAATTGAAAAGAGGAATGTTAATCATTCTTAGTGGGCCTAGTGGTGTTGGTAAAGGAACAGTAAGAGAAGAATTGTTCAAAGATGAAAGTTTAAATTTAAGTTATTCTATTTCAATGACAACAAGAAAACCTAGACCTACAGAAACAGATGGTGTAGATTATTTCTTTGTTGATGAAAAAACGTTTGTAGATAAAATTGCTCAAGGTGGATTATTAGAATGGGCAAGATTTGTAGGTAATTATTATGGTACCCCTAAAGATAATGTAGATCGTTTATTAGATGAAGGGAAAAATGTCGTTTTAGAAATCGAAGTTCAAGGAGCGTTGCAAGTCATGAAAAAGTGTCCAGATGCCCTTACGATTTTCTTGGTACCACCTTCATTAGAAGAATTAGAAAGACGTATTCGTGGTAGACGTACTGAAAGCGAAGATATCGTAAAAGAACGTTTGGATAAAGCACGTAAAGAAATTCAAACAAAAGATGAATATAAATATGTTGTAGAAAATGATGATGTTCATCTAGCAAAAGATAAAATAGCAAAAATTATTAAAGAACATCAAAAGTAACTGTTGGTTTTTATAACTGACAGTTTTTTTGATAAAGCTACAATAGATGTGGTAAAATACAAACAAAAGGGAGGTGGAAATATGTATATTGTTAAAGTTCTTGTGGAACATGCAATCTATAAATTAGATACGACCTATGACTATTTATCTAAATATCAAGTTTTGGCAGGTTGTCGAGTCCATATCCGTTTTGGTTATCAACAACTTGTAGGTTATGTCGTTGAGTGTCAAGAAACACTTTTTACTCAAAAACAATTAGAAGAAAAAAATGGTTTTAAATATTCTTTTATCCAAGATGTCATTGATCAAAAACCATTACTTAATCAAGAATTACAAGAACTTGCAAACTATCTTTCAAAACAAACGCTTTCTACAAGAATCAGTTGTTTACAATGTATGTTACCACCTCAATTAAAACCAAGTACCAATCATAGTGTTGGTATTAAATATCAAAAAGTTGTTTCCTTTGTAAAAGATATTCCCCTTAAAACAACAAAACAACAAGAAGCTTTAAATTATATAAAAGAACACGATTTATTACCCATAAAGGATTATCCTTTTTCAACAGCTCTTTTAAATAATATAGAAAAACAAGGAGCAATTATTTATAAACAAGTAGAAGTTTATCGAAATCCTTACAATGAACATCTACAACAAGAAGATTATCCCTTGACTACTAGTCAACAAAAAGTTGTTAATCAAATATTAGCATCTTTTCATCAATTTAAAACCTTTTTACTTTATGGAGTCACAGGTTCAGGAAAAACAGAAGTTTATTTACACCTTTCTAGATTTGTGATTGAACAAGGAAAAACTGTCTTGATGCTTGTCCCTGAAATTGCTTTGACTCCAATGATGGTCTCTGCTTTTAAAAGCCGTTTTGGGAAAAGCGTCGCTATCTTACATTCAAAATTATCAGCGGGAGAAAGATATGATGAATATCGTCGAATCATTGGTGATGAAGTAAAAATTGTCGTTGGAGCAAGAAGTGCTGTTTTTGCACCACTGGAAAATATAGGTTTGATTATTATGGATGAAGAACATGATGCTAGTTATAAACAAGAAAGTCCACCACGTTATTTAACATCTCAAGTAGCGAGAAAAAGGGGTGCTTATCATCAATGTCCAGTTGTTTTAGGTAGTGCCACACCTTCTCTTGAAAGCTATAGTCGTGCTTTAAAGGGTGCATATGAATTATGTATACTTTCTCAAAGGGTCAATCAAAAACCTTTACCACAAATTGAATTGATTGATATGGTCGAAGAAATGAAAGCACATCATTATGAAGTATTATCAAGGAAGATGAAAGCTAAAATACAAGAAACAATCGATAAAAATGAACAAGTGATTTTATTGCTTAATAAAAGAGGTTATTCAAGTTATGTTCGTTGTTTAGATTGTGATGAGGTATTAAAATGTCCTCATTGTGATGTATCTTTAACTTATCACAAAGATACCCATACAATGCGTTGTCATTATTGTGACTTTCAAGTACCTTACCAGCAAAAATGCAGTCATTGTGGAAGTACCAATATTAAACTTATTGGCAGTGGGACACAAAAGATAGAAGAATATTTACAAAATAATTTTATAAATTCAAGAGTGATTCGCTATGATGTAGATTCTACAAGGAAGAAGCAAGGACATCATCAATTGCTTAAACAATTTGAAAATCAAGAAGTAAATATATTAATAGGAACACAGATGATTGCTAAAGGATTAGATTTTGAAAATGTGACTTTTGTAGGAGTTATTAATGCAGATCTTTCTTTAAATATTCCTGATTTTAGAGCAAATGAAAGAACATTTCAATTATTAGAACAAGTTTCTGGTAGAAGTGGTCGAGGGAAGAAACAAGGAACAGTGATGATTCAAACGTATAACCCTGATCATTTTGTTTTACAATGTGTTAAAAATCATGATTATCAAAGTTTTTATCAAAAAGAAATGGAAATGAGAAAACTTGCAAAATATCCACCTTATTGTTATTTAATAAGTATTTTAGTGCAAGGTAAAAAAGAAGATGATGTGACTTTTTGTAGTCAACAAATAAAGGAATATTTAGTAAAACAATTACCGAAGGCAATTGTTTTAGGACCTGCTAATTGTACGATTTATAAGATGAATGATATTTATCGAAAGAGAATGACACTTAAAATAACGAATACAACACATGTTTATGAGGTGTTGCATGCAATGAGTGATTATTATAATAAAAAAGGAAGAAAGGTAAATGTGATATGTGATTTTAATCCATACACAACGATATAGTTATGGCAAGAGAAAATGCATATATGATTTTAAATCAATATACTCGGTGGTCATGATGCTGCCAGCCGAGTCTTTGGGGTAATT
>OLWB01002456.1_pt1 | contig 14846 bp, 16 predicted proteins | sample 1673331 | NCBI WGS metagenome assembly OLWB01 (sample SAMEA3178943, study PRJEB25190) | human gut metagenome | biome: human gut; feature: human-associated habitat; material: faeces | place: Austria | collected 2013
CCGTAACCGCATACCGGAAGGGAAAAAGCATCTGCCTGTCCGTAGAAGATACCGGAAGCGGAATCCCGGCTGAATTAAAAGAACGCATATTTGAACCATTCTTCCGCGTAGATAAATCCAGAAGCCGCCAGCTTGGCGGAGTAGGCCTTGGGCTGGCCCTGGTTCGTGAAATCGTGCGCGTACATGACGGCAGAATAACCGTTCAGTCCAGCCCGTCCGGCGGAACGATCTTTGAGGTAGTCTTTACACAGTGACATCATCCCAAAAGCCAGTCGATGACATCATCTGTTCTGGTGTGACTCCATTTCTTCTTTTTTCTCAGTATGGCATATTATACGCAGAACATCAAAATATTTTCCCATTTCGGAAACTTTTATTTTATTCAGCCCAATATTTTCCCGTTTCAGAAGCAAAACCGCATAAGCCACAGCTGCACTTCGGATTACACCTGGGTGCTGTCTGTGGTTCATGCGGTATGAGGCACAGCCTTCATGCTTCCTTCCGTTGGGCAAAAAAAAGAGCGAACCAACGCATTATCACATGTATCAATTCGCTCAAAATAATACTGATTCGGATGTGCTTCAGTCACTTTCCTCAGCGAAAAGAAGCCCCGTTTATCACACATTTGCTGTTTTCTGTTCAATCAAAAAATCACGCACATCTTCATCAAACCGTTTTGCTTGTGGACATTTTGCAACCACATCATCCCAATTTTCACAAACAGTTTCAATTAACTTTTCGTATGTCCGTTTTTCTTTTTTAGGACGATTTTTAATTTTCACTCCATGATATTGCGGTGAATGTGCAATGATGTTAACCCACGGATCAAGTAATGTTTCATAATCATCGTACTGATCACAGGCTGCCACAATCCATGTATCCGTTGCATCAAACGGAATCATATAGCTCACAGCCAGTCCATCTTCCGGAAGCAACAACGTCCTTATGAATGTTCTTAAAAAATCAGCCTCTGCATCTGGAGTATTTCCATGGTGTTCACACGGTAACGCAACCGGACATTCGTTTCTATCTCCAATTATTTTTTCACAGGTAAGCGGATGTGCTCCTTCCGGCGCATCACAAAGTGCCCTTTGACAAACACAATGGACTTCTTTCTCGCATCTTTGGACATCTCCATCCATATGGACAACCAAAAGATCAAGTACTGGTGTCAAGGAATGCATATAGGCCTTCAGCTTTCCCTGATTGTCTTCACACCATTTCCAGACACCTTTCCAACCATTTCCAAACTGTCCGATCATGTTGGGTTCTGGCTGAATCATTTGATAATCGTTTTCTTCATTGGTAATTGTATCAATGACTGCAGCAATCAGTTCAAAATCCCGTGGGCCTTCTGCAACAATTCCTATCGTTTTCATTACAGATTTGGTACGCCCCCTAACCGTCCTTCTGTCCACAATCTCGACAGAGAATAACCAGAATCCATTAACTCCTTAGTCACCTGAATTCTCTGTAAAGATGTGTGACCTGATTTTCTGCTCTTGTTTACTGCAAACAATCTTATATCATCATTCATTAAATCAAGTCCGTCCAAAACCAGAGGGTTGTGGGTTGTTACAAAAACAGTCTTATCCTGTTCCAGAATTATTTTACAGAGCAGCTTTGTCGTCTCTCTCGCAAGTCTAGGATGCATTGCATGATCAAAACTATCCACAGCAAAAATGCCCGGTGCATCAGGGTGCAATGCCAAGCAAAGAAGAAACAGAACATACAACGCTCCTTCACTGGCATCGTAAGCGGTAAAGCTTGTTTTTGAAGTCAAATATCGATCTTGGAACTCCAAAATTCTTCTCGTCGTCGGAACAGCAGCATTTACGCTTGACTTTTTAGGTGCAGTCACATCAAACCCACTTGCCCAATCGATCAGTTCCAAGACTTCATCCAGTGGAAGATTCTGCAAGTAGCTTTCACCGTCTTCATCTTGCCTCATGATTTCTTCAATTGCCTCTGCAAGTCTGCCTCCGCACAAACCGATAGGATTAACCTGATACGGATCAGGGAGCGTTCCTCTCAATGCTTGTGTGTTAGGTTGATAAATCGCATAGTTCTTAAACTTCTCAATTTCCGGTCTAACCTCAGCAAGTTCTTCATTAGGTTCGAGCATCAGTAACCCCACATACGGATCATATGTTGTTTTTGATGCACCGCTTCTTCCCCACAGTGTTTGATTATTTACAGTCAATTTTTCCGAATGATAACGCCACATGTCTCGTCTGGCTGAATCCGATTCATTTGGAACATTCAAATTGACTCCATATTGATAGTCCTTTTCATTTTGTCGCCAAGACACATCAAAATTGATGGTTGGTGCTTTTCTCCTTAAATCGGAGAATGCCGACTTATAAAGTCCCGGAACACTAAGACGAATACCTTTCCGCTGCATACTTGCGTTATCTACTCGATCTGTCATAGCAGCACAAAGCAAACCAATAGCCTCAAGGATTGTTGTTTTTCCAGAGCCATTTGCTCCAATAAAAACATTTACACGTCCCGGCTCAAACGACACCTCTTCCAATGTCTTGAAATTTTTAAAAACTAGCTTTTTAATGTTCAAAGCACTCACTTCCTTCATAAAGCCAGCTCAAGCTTAACATAAGCTTTGCCATGTTTCAAATTAAGTATACCAGTTTTCTAAAATAATTACAAACTTATTTTAGAATTTTTCTTCGTTTTGAAAATTTGTACTCGATATACAGGTTTCTTTTGTCTTTCCATAATAAAGACCCTCCTAACGATATTTATTGCATCACAGAAAAACCTTCTAAACATTATTTTACAGAAAAGTTTCATACTCTCGTAAATGATGCTAATGATGGCATAATATCAACTCCGCGAATCAAAATGGCAGGGATTCGTATACTGTTATTTTTCGTTTTTTCATCCAAACGTGCATCTTCCATCTGCCCAACAATAAATCAAGTCTTTCAAAAACTCTCTGTACTGTGTCTCAATTTTCTCTTCTTTCACATCATCTCCCGTCTTTTTTCTGTACACTGCGATGTAATGAATCACTGCCTTTCCACCCTCTGAATTAATAATACGATCTATAATTTCCTGACTCTTTTCATCAATTGGACATCCAATGAATTGATCCATAAACGCTTTGATTCCTGCCCCATAATCCCATAATGGTATCTCCGGATACTTCGCCAGCATTCCAATCTGTGCATGATATTGTTCTTCTGCATTTTCAATTCCAAGCATCGGATATTCTTCCATTCCAATCATAGCCACATATCCCTTCGGATCATGGCTCCGCTCTACTTCTTTCCAGAATTCTTTAAATATTCTCTTTTTCGTCTGTGAATCTATCTGTACTCCGTGTGTGTTACTGTTATGAATGCTGAATTCCATCCTTCTTTCGTCCATACTTACAAGAGACATTCTGTGGAAAACCGGAAACAGTTCACTTATATATGTCGTAAATGGTCTCCTTAAAACAATCGTCTCTTTATTCAACATATCTTTTGCAGCTTCAGATAATGGTCTGATTCGATAAAACAGTTTCCAGTTAAGATAGGACTCTGTGCAGAATTTACGCCATACTTTTTTCTCTTTTTCTCCAATCGGGCAGTTTTCCCCTGGTATGTCTAATACAATTTCAGGAATCCCTGAAAATCTCAGGAATATTTCCAACGGTTTTACATTCGAAAAACAGTGCTCTGCTCTCCATTTCACAAACACTTTATCCAAAGCCGAATTCGGCAGGCAATATTTCCATCTAATAGAATCCGGAACTCTGTTCCTGAATTCCGGTCGCCATCGGATCAACCCGCTTATGGCACTCTCCTCTACGCACTGATACATATCTTTTGTAAATTTCCATTGCGAGCAGAACGGAAATGCTTTTTGATAAAATTGAAAGCTTTTCTGCGTAATCAAATTTTTATATTCAAACAACGTATTTTTTTCATTATCGTCAAACTTCACTTTTTCAAACGCAACATAGGAAAATCCAATTCCTGCAATCTGCAGAAAATGCTGCAGCAGAGTTCGCATCTGCTGATCAAAATCCGGCTGTGGAAAAGATTCCCCGTGCATTCCGTTCCAATCCATTTTCCATCTTTTAATCAACTGATCTGCAAGGCAAAATATATGCTGCACCTCTTCCATTCCAGCCTCTGGATCCCACAGTTTTATGCTTTTATCTAACATTTTTACAATTAAAAAATATGGCAGTGTCTTTCTGGTAAGCATTTTATGGTTCCACCGCTCTGGCATTCCCCAATATTTTTTCTTAAGTTCACAGCCCTCTGTCCATATTTCTTTCAGTGATATCTCTTTCTTCTGATAAATTCTGTTTGCCATTGCATCAATATCATTTGTGAGATTTCTAATATCATTGTTTTGATAAAATTCATCCAACATGAAAACATATATTCTTTTTGCAAATGCAGTAGCCTCTTCCACAACGCTTTCCAGTTTTCTGCGTGCTGCCAGAGATAATTTCATTCTTGCTGCGTCCACCCAATCATTTCCTACACCATCCAGCACATCCATCTGATTCAGATATAAGCTGTCACTGCATTTACCAGATTCCATCCTTTCTGTAAGACGAATCCCCTTATAGCAAACGTTATCTCCTCCCATGCTCTCCATTCCAAAACTTAATGCACAATCCTTCTCCCGATCCCACACCATTATCGACCGGTAGTCATCTGTAAACGCAAAATGATATCGTTCTGACTCGACAGACTGATCAATCAATTGATTTTCTTTTTCTGTTCTGCTCAGTTCATTGTACCAGGTCGACTGCGAAAAAGCTGGTATTCCATAATCCTGATCCGCATAGATGGAAACCATAGGTGTTACGCACCACGTTTCCATTATCTTTTTAATTTCCTTTTGTATTCCATCATTTACATTTTCGAGAAACAATTTTCCACCATTACTTCCGGTTACCCATTCTTTCAGTTCTTCCGTTAACAGAAACGAAAAACTAAATTCTGATCCCCTTTGCAGAGTCTGATTCGTTTTCTTGCAAAATGCATAACCACCTTTTTTCCCTGAATATAATGTCATCTCATTTGCCTTGTTCTCACTATCGGACTTAGTTCGTATCGTCAGGGAATCTGTTACTGAAAATACCGTATGCAGTCCAATTCCAAATGCCCCTGTCGGTCTCAGCCATTCCGGCATTCTTTTGATTTCATCCTGGTATTCTTTTCGTTCCGGCCAGCTTCGTCCTGTTGTCAGAATATTACGTTTAAACTCATCCATGCTGATGCCAATCCCTTTATCCCGAATCGAAAAATAAACTTTTCCCGTTTCACGACTATAGTCTGTGTGAATCATAATCGCATGCTCCTCAAAAATATTGGGATATGCTCTTTCTACATCAAACGGCGATGTTTTTTCATTAAATTGAAAGCCATACGCAGACAACGTCCTGTATAACTGCATCTTTGTTGCGTCCAGTGCATTCTGTATCAGTTCTCTCACAAAAATCAATTTATTATTCTGGTAAATGCTGATATCTTCAATCAGTTTAAATGCCTTTTCAGATGAGAAAAGAAACTTCAGATTTTTATGTATAGATTCGGATTCCTCTCCGTCAATCAAAATCTTATACTTCAGTTCAGGAACAGAAATAAACTTTTTCTCTGGAAATAATTCCATTGAATGCATCTTTCCTGCAGTAACCTCCTGCTCCAGCCAGGATTTCCAGTTGATATGCTCTTTCACCGTATTCTGAAATATATTTTTCAGTGCAGAATCCCGTTCTGCTTTCTCCATATGTTTCAGCCAGTTCTCTTCACATTCCCTCTGAATCATATCATAACAGACATTGGCAACAACTACTATCCCATCCGAAGATATATGTAAAGTCTCTACACTCTTATGTTTGAAATAATGTGCAAGATTTTCTTCTCCGAGATTGCCGAATACTTTGATTCCAACACCATTAAAACGATTATTATCCATATCACATAAATCGCCCATACGGATCAGATATGCAACCATTCTCGGATGGAATTCTTCAACACCGAATGAATCTGCCAATGGCATTTCTTTTAAAATATCCTCAAACGACCAGTTGTGCGCCATGGATATCCGATAGATGTTATGAATAATTCTGTCTGGCAGGAATGAATCATCTATCGACAGTAATGAACCAAATTCACTTGTTCTGGCATCTGTCACATGCTTGATTCTCTGGCCATGTCTTGGGCGGAAATACTCCATCAGAATCACAGCAACAGAACGGCGTACTTCAAGAACCGAACATCCTTCTCCTTTTTCTGCCTTATCAATCTTCCGCGCAGCTCTTCCTACTTCATCTTCTCTCTTTCTGGCAGAAGTGAGAAAATCCTGAAATCCCTCCGTTTCCCATAATTGTTTCACTTCTTCGTCTGAATACAGCATTCCTGTATCATGCATATAAGCACACATTAAGATTAAAAACGTATCAATGCCCGACATTTTCTTGATCGTCTTTTGTCCAAGAATCTTTTCGATCGCTGAAATAATATTCATGGAATGAACGGCATCGTGCGTACTATAAGTGGGAAACGATGTAACGACAGAGCCGATATATCTTATAACTTTCTGCTTCTGAATATTGAATACACTTTCCAGATTTTTTACAGTTTCATCATATTCTGCTATCTTGTGCAGATGCGTTTCTAAGGTGATTCGTCTGGTTTTCATTTGTATTTTGCCCCTTTACTATCAAATATGTTTTCTCGTATAACTAAAAGATTTTCCCATATAATTTTTGCATATATTCACCTATACCGGCTTCGCCACCCGTTTCACATCGGTATCATATTCTTGATTTGTCACATCTGATCTTGTATATCTTTCCTCTTCTGTTCCATCACACAATTTTACTTCAATGTGCATTCCTAACGCCGAAGCGTATTTTTGCAGCACGACCAGTGTTGGAACCCTTTTTCTGCTCTCCAGCCGCGCCAGATTCGGTGCAAGAATTCCCGTCATATCCGCTAAGTCCTGCTGTGTCAGCCCCTGCCTGCGTCTCTCCTCTATAAGTTCTTCTATCACTTTGGACGATTTCTGCAAAGTGATCGTTTGAATCGCTTCCGCATATGCTTCCAACCGCTTCGCACGAGCTTCTTTTTCTCTTTGATAATCCTTCTTATTCATTTCAATATCGTAATCCATATATTTTTCCTCTCGCATATATTATATAGATCATATCATAAATGATAGGATTTTTAAAGTCTCCTAAAAAATTTTATATTTTCTTCAAGCATATCTTCTCTTCCCTTCTTCTGTTTTTTATTGCCTCGATCATTTTTCTTTTCCTTCACTTCTTTCGGCACATCGATCAGTCCGAAGCGATAGAACATCCCATAGATGTAAATCACACCCCGGATGTCACTCAGAGCCTTTGGTCGTTCAACTACTTCTCCTACCTTTTTGATATTCCCCAGTGCCAGCAGCACAGAACTCCACGCCAGGCTTTTACTCTTCTCTCGGCGGTCGATCCACAGCCCTTTTGTGTACTTGCCGTTCCTGCCTTTTTTAATTTCGTAAGAGAATGGCAACCCAGAGTAGGTTTTGAATTTCACACCAGCATAAGCCACAACCACTCCCCAGAAGTTCTCTTCTGTCGGATCAGCCCTCCACCGCTTCATTGCTCTGTATCTCCGCTGACGCTCTGCCCCAACACTGATCTTCTCTTTTTCTGTTATACTTGGGTAGTACACGCCCTTTTTATAAGGCAGATACGAGGTAACAGAGGCTTTGGAAAGTTTCAGGGTGTTTGCAGTTGAGAGTATGGAGGTTTTGTAGTCCTGTGTTTCTCGGTATTCTTCAAAAGTGTTTTTTACTTTTTCCGCCACTTCTGATTCATACACATCGGCCGTGATGAGCAGCTTTCTTACTTTGATTGGATTTAATCCCAGTTCTTCGCCGATGGCCTGCAAGGACATCTCAGAATCATAAAGTGCCACAGCACTTTCCATCTGCTCTTTCAGATTTTTCCCGGCATCGTACTCTGGCTTCAACTTCTTCCGGCCACCGCCTGGTTTTCTTGTTTTCTTCATTTTACTCGTGCAGCTCCAACGGCAGTCCGTCCGGGTCATGGAAGAAAGTCATCTTCTTTCCTGTATAATCGTCAACCCGAATCAGCTCACATTCAATACCGACTTCCGCCAACTCATTCACCGTCTGCTCCACGCTATCAACGCAGAACGCAAGATGACGCAGACCACAGGCCTCCGGCCGGTTTACACGCTTCGGAGGATTTGCCTCGGAGAAAATCTCCAGCTCTGTTTGCTCATTGACACGCAGATCCAGCTTCCAGTCCTTGCGCTCCGGGCGATAGTTTTCTCTAATGACAGAGAAACCCAGCTTGTTTACATAGAAATCCTTAGCGGCTTCGTAGTCAGATACAATGATTGCAACATGATGTATTTTTGATAAATTCATTTTTCTCACGCTCCTTGTCACATGCCGTTCATCCGCATCTTCTCTCAATGCCAATGCCAGCAAAAGTTCGTCCACAATATTTCGTAATAATTTAAGTGCCTGACACCAATGTTATGTATTCCTGTCTTCGTATCATGGAATGCAATGTAAGTAGGTAATCAATCTGTTCAAATTTCTTTCTAAGATCATATCTAATTTTCACTCATCCCGCAGCAATATGCATTCACTTTTACTTCGTACTCTTTTGTTACTTATTTTCTTCGTTTATACGGATATCTAGGGATGAAAATATAATGAGGTCAGACCACAATGTGGTCAGCCTTGGAGTCATGTTTCTTAATAAATAGTAACTATTAAACGACCTCATCTTCTAGCATTTCTTTTAATCCTTCCAATAAACGTTGTGCTGTCACCTTTCCCATAACAATTGTTGCCACTTCATCCATTATTACACCATCATTATCATCAGTAAAATCAGGACTACGTTGTAACAATTTAATTATCAACTCATCTTTTTCAGAATCCATAGCACATGAAAATCCGTTTACATATTGTAACATCTTATTTACCTCTCTTTACATTTCTTGCAACTCAAAATTATTTATTATCTTTATTGTATTATTATCTAGATGATTTCTTTTAGAATTAAATTGAAGAATATTACTTTTACTAAATTTTTTATCATCATCCCTAGCAAATATATATTCCTTCTTCTGCTCTATATAGCATTCCTTTGATTTCTTAACTGAAGGTTTCAAATTAATATATAATTCTAACTCTAATTTCTCTGCAATTTCTGAAAGTGCCTTAATTGAGAAATTATAATCTCCACCTTCCCATCTTGATACCATTCCCTGACTAACTCCAAGATATCCTGCAAATTCTTTCTGCGACATTTTCAATTCCATTCTACGCTTAACAATAGATGCTGAAATCTTACCCAAATATCTCGATGCATTAATATCAGCAATTGAAATATTATCCTCAAACATAGCTAATAAATCCTCTAATGAAGTGCTATTTTCCTTATTTTTTTCTCCATACTATAAATTCTCCCTTTTCTAGACTTCCTCAAATCTACTGTCCAAAACCTTCTTATATTGAGTATAATCTGTTTTTTTCTTTCCTGCACGCTCATAGAATGCTACTAAAAATTTAGGTGTATCTTTTTCGTCAAATGCCATCAATAATCTAAAGTTAAAATTTTTTCCCGATAAATGCAATGAATAATAATCTCTATCTTGATTCTTTATTATTTCATTACTATCTGCTTTACATACATTTGTTCCCAGTTCCTTTAAAAAATTTAATTGTTTTACTAATAATGTGAAAATTTCTTTTTCATTACCCGTAGCATTTTTAAGCAGTACTTGAAACTCATACATAAACTTGGGATGAAAAACATATCCCCTTTCCGAACATTCTTCCAAATTTTTAACCAGTTCCGCTAATACCTGTTTCTTATTCATATAAATATTCTGATTTGTTAATTATATTACTTATATGTAATATAATCAAGTCATTTCCTTCCTAATTATTATCTAGATTTTTATGTGAATCTCACACGACTAAAATCTTACGCTTCCCATCCACTTTAAACAATAAGACTAACTATCAATTGTTACCTGGTTTCCAGATATAGGTAGTCCTCCGCTTTTGCATCTTATTTCACTATTTATTCGCTTATACGGATTTAATTGGTAAATTTTTATGAAAGCTCTTTTAGTGCTTCCAAATATCCGATCAACCTTTTCTGTGCATTTGTATCTAATTTTTGATATGTTTCTACCAGCATTCCAATTTCTGTCTCTTTACTAATCACATAAGTATTATTATCCCTGCTTCTGTTTCCTGTATGCTCTGCTCCTGATAACAGCTCATATGGTGTCACATCCAATACTTCACAAATGATCAAAATCTTATCGCTTACCGGATTTGTTCTTTTTTTCTTCCAGTCACTTATTGAACTCTCTGCAATTCCTGTTCTTTGGGCAAATTCTTTCTGACTCATTCCCTTTTCTTTTAATAATTCAAAAATCTTATCACTGATTGTTTTCATTTTTTCACCTCTTCTTTCTTACTTTCTTTTCATCTACCAGCAACTACACATAATGTAGTTGCTGGACACTTAATTGCTTTTATTATTCTCATAAGTTTATCGCTTTACGGATAGTTTGTAAATGCGAATTTATCTGTTTATAAAAATTTAATGGTGCCTGTCACCTTTTATGAAAAATAAAAACACACGCCCTCGCCGTAACAAGCGAGGGCTTTTTTGAACTTCAAGAGTTCATTTTATTTCCGTCACAAACTATATACTTCCATCATGAGTCGTATTCCGACTTTCAGACCTTCCTCAAAAGCGGTCTTCTCCCATGTGCAGCACACCGTCCCCTGCCGGTCCATAATCTTTTCCCAGAGCGGAATCTTATCTCCGACGTAATCCTTCAATTTTTCTATAATGCTACCATCCTTCCCAACTGAGATTCACATCCTCAGTTACGGCACATATTACCGCACACTTCTGTACATAGCAACCTATTTTTTGCGGGTTTTCGGATGTCCCATCTTCTCCTTCACTTCATCCGGCACATCAATCAGTCCAAACCGATAGAACATCCCATAAATGTAAGTCACTCCCCGGATATCGCCCAGAGCTTTGGGTCTCTCTACTACTTCTTCTTTTATATTTCCCAGTGCCAAAACTATAGAACTCCATGCCAAACTCTTACTCTTCTCCCGGCGGTCGATCCACAGCTCTTTCGTGTACTCGCCGTTCCTACCTTTTTTAATTTCGTAAGAGAATGGCAACCCGGAGTAGGTTTTGAATTTTATCCCGGCATAGGCCAGAACCACACCCCAGAAGTTTTCTTCTGTTGGCTCATCCCTCCACCGCTTCATTGCTCTATATCTCCGCTGCCGCTCTGCTCCGACACTAATCTTCCCTTTTTCTGCTGTGCTTGGGAAGTACACACCTTTCCGATATGGCAGGTACGAGGTGACGGAGGCTTTGGAAAGTTTCAGAGTGTTTGCAGTTGAGAGTATGGAGGTTTTGTAGTCTTGTGTTTCACGGTATTCTTGAAAGGTAGCTTGTACCTTCTCCGCCACTTCAGATTCATACACATCGGCCGTGATGAGCAGCTTTCTTACTTTGATTGGATTTAATCCCAGTTCTTCGCCGATGGCCTGCAAGGACATCTCAGAATCATAAAGTGCCACAGCACTTTCCATCTGCTCTTTCAGATTCTCCCCGGCGTCGTATTCAGGCTTCAGCTTCTTCCGACCACCGCCGGGCTTCCGAGGTTTATACGCTCTTTTCTTTCTCATGCTTATTCGTGCAGCTCCAGCGGCAGACCATCCGGATCATGGAAGAAAGTCATCTTCTTTCCGGTATAATCGTCAACACGAATCGGCTCACATTCAATGCCTACATCCGCCAGTTCATTCACTGTCTGCTCCATGCTCTCAACGCAGAACGCAAGGTGACGTAGCCCACAGGCCTCCGGTCGGTTCACACGCTTCGGCGAGTTTTCCTCAACGAAAATCTCTAGTTCCGTGTGTTCATTGACACGAAGATCCAGCTTCCAGTCCTTACGCTCCGGGCGGTAGTTTTCCCGGATGACAGCAAAGCCCAGCTTGTTCACATAGAAATCCTTTGAAGCTTCGTAGTCAGATACGATGATTGCAATATGATGTATTTTTGATAAGTTCATTTTCTCACGCTCCATTTCTTCTAATTATGTTCTTCTTTTATTTTCGTTATAAACTATACGGCAATCTTCAAAAAATACCGTGCGAACTCCTGGAGTTCAGTTTGTTCACACGGCCGATCTTATTTCAGTCTTTCGAGGATCTCGTCCGCACTCATACCGCTTGCCAACAGCTTCTTCAGCACCGCCTCTGCTTCTGCCTTCTTAGCTTCTTCGGCGGCCTTAGCATCTGCCTTTGCCTTCTTTGCTTCCACGGATGCCACTTCTTTTTCGGCCTTCTTCAAAGCAGACTTCTTCTCTTTCAGTGTATTCTTCTGCTCCTCGATTGCTTTCTGGATGGATGCGATCTCAGTATTCAGAGATGCAATAGTCTCCTGCTTCTCTGTAATCTGGGATGCGTAGTCTTTGGTAATATTGGTTTTAGGACGGTTTTTGCTGCCTTTCGTTCTGGGCATAGGTGATAACCTCTTTCCTTTTTAGTGGTTTGAGTATAGCACTGTGGAATGGTGAGGGCAATGCATTTAAATCACAACATTAAGTTAACATTTTTTCCAACTTTATTCAGTGCCATATCAGATAACTCACCTTGACTGTTCATATGAATTGCCAAAATAATATACTCTGTCAAAAACATATCTGTGTACATTCTAAAAGTATCTTTATTTGCATTGATGCTGTTCATTCGAGCCGCAACATTGCCATGAAAGTTATTGCATCGAGAAGCATAAAGAATTCCAAATAGAACAAATGACAATCTTTCTTCATCTGTAAATTTATATTTTTTCTTCGTGCCCTGCGCATCACAGAATGTAATCTCAGCTTCTTCTCCTAACATAAGTGCTCTTAACTTAATACCAAAGCTGTGTGTTATAGCTCGACTCTTTCCTTTATTTGCATCGGAAATTCCGAGATCCACTGTATTACCAATAAGTGTAGGGTTGGAAATCTGGCAGTATGACTTTCCATATGCATTATCCAAAATTTCCGATAGCAGCGAAATTTTTCCTTTTAACGATTTATACGAAGAAGCTCTATATTTTTCTGCTATTCCATTCTTTTCCATCGCATATCCTTTAAGCATATACGAGGCCACATAGTGAAATGTTTTGTCCGGCAGCCTTCCCAAAAAAGGCTCTAGAATTGTTTCATATTTATTATTCCAATTCGCTAAAATTGCACCACGAACAAATTCAACACCTTTAGTATCTAAGCAAAATCCTACGCTGTTATCACTCAACTGCTGAACATAATATGAATGATTGATTGCTTGCCAGCAAAATAGTGCCGCCAAATCCGGTCTCTGTGGCAAAACATAATAGCTATCAAATAAATATGTTAATATCTCATATGGGTAGGACGCGCCTTGATTTTCCCAATTTTCATCATATAGAAAATGGATATTCTCCAAAATATTATTGTCACCACATGGAAGAAGATTCAGATGGCATTCTTTCGAATAATTCTTTGCGAGTCTCAAAATATCGTCCATAATAATACCCAACTATACTTTTCTACATTTATTCTTTTCTCACATCTTCGCCGATCATAAGATCGTTGCCTGCTGCTCACCACGAAGAGGTATGTGATTATTCGAGCAGCGTAGGGAGCTACCGCTCCCAGTATATCACAATTTCATCCAGTTTTACAGACGCTTTCTTACCTTCATCACTGCACAATACATCAATCCGCCAATCATTCCGCCGACTGTGTTATAGAAGATGTCTGATAATTGAAACGTTCCCAAGCGAAGCAATAATTGCAACATCTCTATGCTTATCGAAAAGATAAATGCTATCTTTCCGCTTTCCCACAGTATCTTCTTCCAGCCGTTTCCTATCTTTTCTTCGAACGCCCACATCACTACCGCTGAAAAAGGCATCATCATGATTACGTTCTCGATGCACTCAGTGGTCAGTTGCTGTTCACCATTCACGGTCTCCCAGATGCCCCAACCGCCCATGACATCGGATAAAGGATTCATCCATAGCTGACGGTTTAACAGGGTTCGGAACAGAATAAGTGAGGTCACAAAGGCCAATAGAAACAGTTTCCGAAAAAATACACTCTCTTTGAATTTCTGATACCAGGTCACTATGGCATTCTTCCAGCCTTTTCCAGCATGTATTGGCTCATAAACATAAAGATAGGAAAACATGGCCAAAAAGGAAAGAAGAAGCGAAAAGCCAAACGGCTCATAGAGAGCAGTCAGGATGTTTGTGATGATCTTTCCAAGTAAATCAATCGTTTCTTTCATCGCTGTTTACAGATCACTGAACAAGTCAGCCTTATACACGCCGTTCTCCAGCATCTCCTTGAAACTGCCTTTTACGGCTGCAACATCCTCACGGTAGGTCATTCCGTACCAGGTATCGTTGGTTTTCAATACTTTGACAGACATCTTGCCTTGCTCCAGTAATTCTCCAATAAAGATAGGAATCAGGTATTCTGCTTTTAGAGGGTTGCACGGGACTTCTTTCTCGAAGAACTCCTTGAAGCCCTCCTCCAGCACATCCAAGAAATCAGGAGTCAATCCCCACATGTTCATGGAAACCAGAGAATTTACATCCACAGCCACTCCGTCTGCATCTGCTCCAGTCACAGTCTTTACAATGTTCTTTGTCTCCACAACCTCAGTCAGATTATTCTGCTCATCCATCTTGCAGATGCCACGAGTCACACCACCATTATCAGACAGGGTGTTCTTCAGCACAAAGCCTG
>OLWB01002467.1_pt1 | contig 14803 bp, 15 predicted proteins | sample 1673331 | NCBI WGS metagenome assembly OLWB01 (sample SAMEA3178943, study PRJEB25190) | human gut metagenome | biome: human gut; feature: human-associated habitat; material: faeces | place: Austria | collected 2013
CTGCACTGTTGGGGCGGGTGTCGCTGATGGAGCTCTGAGTGATGACGGTCTGGTTGGCGCTGACCGTTACGTTTGCCAGGCCCAGCTCGTAGTAGTCGCCGCTGACGGGCTGGATGAGCTCTGGAGCCTGGGGCGTTGCCGCTGCCGTGCCGGTCTTCACGATGATCTCGCAGAGGCGCTCCAGATAGTTGCAGCGCAGCACGACACGGTCGATGCGGCTGTAGCTCGTTGGAGCTGCGGCCAGCTGGAAAGTGGCAGGGGCAGGATCATAGGCGAAAGCGCCGTTGATCAGGCCGAAGCCAGGGCGGACCGTGACGCTCAGGCCAGTGTCGCCTGCCAGCACTTTGAAGCAGTCGGCAGGCTTGGCCAGAACGCCATTGGTCAGCAGTTTGGAAAAGAGCAGGCGGAACAGTTCCGACGTCTCTGCTCTGTCAAAAATAGGCATACCCTCGGAGTCCACGCCGGTGATCTCCGAGTCAAAATAGCCGTATCTCATGGCCATGTTAAAATACCTCCCTTTGGATGATTTTCGTGATGCTGGTCATCTGGTCATTGCCGAAGACGACGGAGAGGGTCTGCTTGCTGCCCTCGTAGACCTCCTGGATCTCGGTGATCCGCTTGGTGGTCTCGATGCCGACGTCTGCGTAGCGGTAGGTGCAGAGGTCGCCCAGGTCGAAGTCCACGCCGTAGGTCAGGTTGGCGTTGGGATCCACGTCGCCGTTGACGGTCTCGATCTTCTGGTACTCGGCCAGCTTCTCCAGACCACGCTGACGAAGCAGCGCCTTGTACTGGTCGGCCGTGTAGGTGTGCTCGTCGCCGGCGTCGTCCTGGTAGGTGCTCTGGAGATCCCGGGCGTCCACGTAGAGCTCCCGGCGCTCCTCGTCCGCACTGCTGCGGAGATCCACCTCCACGATGACACGGGCGGAGCCTTCTCCCTCGCCGGCGACGTAGGCGAAGTTCTTATACTCGGACTCATCCCGGTCGTAGACGGCGTTCTTGACGTTGTAGAAGCTGTCCGAGAAGATGGCCCAGCTGTTCTCAGTCTGGTCGTCCGTTCTGTCCTCGCCTTTCCACACCTCGAAGATGAGGTCGTTGTTCAGGTAGTCGTAGCGCAGCCGGTGGCTGAGCTCCTGGGTCTTCTCGATTTCATAGAGCTTGTCGCCCAGGTTGTCGCCGGTAGCCGTAACCGTGACACTCGCGCCGATGCCCTTCAGCTCGCCCAGTTTGACCTGGGAGATCTTCCGGCCGGCATCGGTCGGGTTGATCACGTAGCGGTCCACCATCTTCCGGCCGATGACCTCCGGCGTGCCGGTGAGGCTGATCTGCGTGTTGAGCACGCGGCCGTTCAGGAGTTCCTCAGAGAAGTAGCCCTTGCAGTAGGCTGTCCGGGTGCCTTTGGCGTCTCTCGCGAAGTTGACCTCGCGGATCACGCCCAGTTCGTCCCGGTCGTTCCGGTAGAGATAGCGGCCGGTGTTCATCAGCGTGAAAAACTCGGCGGGAGTGTGCAGCTCGAACAGGCCGGAGGCGTAGTACCGCCGGTCCCAGATGAGCGTATTGAACACGCTGACGACGCCCAGCGTGTCGAAGTTCTGGTCGAGGATGATCAAATTCATGCGCTACACCCCCAGATACTTCGGAGTGTAGAACAGATTGACGTCCAGGTTGGTGTAGTTCCCATCCGCGTCGTACTCCAGATAGTTGTCGCCCACTTCCAGCTTGAAGGGCTCACTCCGGCGGTCGATGCGCTGGTAGTAGTTGACGCCGTTCAGAGTGATGACCTGGTGCCGGTCGTTGGTGTCGATGAGAAGCACGTCGCCGGTCTGCATCGTGACACTCACGCGCATGAACTGGCCCGTGCCGGTGTTCGTGATCTTAGGGTTGACCACGGTGCCCCTGGTCGCGATGAACTGGATCTGGACACCGGTCGGGACGTCTCCGTCGTTGCTCAGCACGACCTCCTTCTTCAGCGTTCTGTAGCCGGCAGTGTTGCCACCCAGGAGAAGGCCACGGGCTTCCGGCTTGTAGTCCAGCTTGCCCGTCTCCATCCTCTTGCGGAGGGAGACCCAGGGGAAAGAAAACAGCGGCGTGATGTTCGCCATGTTCTTGCCGAAGTTGTCCACATTGAGCATATACGGGTCCGGACAGATCAGATCCACCAGGATCTTCAGCTTGCTGTCCATGTTCTTCGATGCTGCGAAGGTCCAGCCCTCCAGCTCGTACTCGATGTTGCGGCTGACGCCCATGTTGGTGATGAGCGCCTTGCCGGTGTACTTCGGGTTGAAAAACTTGATTACTTTGGCCCGGTTTTCCGGGTTGTTCTTGCTGCTTCTGAAGCAGGCCTCGATGTGGATCGGCCTTGGTTTGATCTTCTTGCCATCGACAGACGCCCCGTCCACCAGGGCGTTGTCTGATGTGCTGATCTCCACCTCAGAGGCCTCCAGGCCGGACACGGCAGTGATGTCAATGTCCTGGCCCGGTCCCATTTTGAGGGTCTTGCCGTTGCAGGTCAGCTCGATGGTTAATGTGTTTACTGTCATTTCACGCCTCCGACCATGTTACGCAGAGCCTCGCGCTGCTTCTTGGCCACCTCGGAAGGAGTAGCCACGGGCACGTTGTAGGTGTTGCTCTGCTCCATGCGATTGTCATTGTAGACGGTAGTGCCAGCGCCCGCCATTCTCAGCCCCGCAGCGTGCGAAGCTCCGACGGAGAGCTGGCCGACGCTTGCCGACATCTCGGCCCGCATGGCACTGACGAGCTCGCCGGCCTTGGCCTTCATGTCCTTCAGCGTTGCCGGCATGGACTTGTCCAGGCCCTTGCCCACGCCGGGCATGATCCAGCGGCCGACCTTGTCCGCGAACTCTTTGGACGGGGAGTTGATGCCGAGGGCGTCTTTCGCAGCGTCCAGCAGACTGTTGGCCAGGTTGCTGACCTTGTTCGTCAGCCAGTTCCAGCCAGAGCTGATGCCGTTCCAGATGCCGCTGACGATGTTGCTGCCGATCTCCGCCATCTTGCTCGGCAGGCTGCTGAGCCCGTTGACGATGGAGTTGAACAGCTGGGTCGCCGCTGCGGCGCCCTTCTGGGCCAGCTGTGTGCCCCAGGTGACGACCTTCTGGGCCGCCTGGCTCAGATAGTCCCAGACCTTGCCCGGGAGCTGCTGGAGCGTGCTGGAGACCTTGCTGAGCATATTGCTCGCTGCGGTCGAAGCGTTGGAGACCATCTGCTGGCCCCAGGCGATGACCTTGTTCACCGCATTGACCAGGTGCGTCCAGATCTTTCCGGGTAGCTCCTGGATGATGCTGTTGACCTGGCTGAGCATATTGCTCATGGCCATGGAGGCATTGCTGAGCATCTGCTGGCCCCACTCGACGAGGTCCGTCACGATCTCGGCGAAGACTTCACCGATCAGACCGGGAAGCTCGGCCAGCACGTCAATGATGGCCGCGACGATGTCCGGCACGGCCTCCGCCAGCTCGACCACGATGACTGGGATGGCTTCGATCAGGGCCCCCAGGAGCTTGATGCCGGCCCTCGCGATCTGGGGTGCTGCGGCGATCAGAGCCGTCACGGTGGCCCTGATGATCTGAGGCAGGGCGTCCACCAGCGCGTCGATGATGACAGGCAGGGCGTCCACCAGTGCCATCAGGAGCTCGATGCCGGCGTCAATGATTTGCGGGACGGCCGAGATCAGGAACTCCACGATGGAGCTGATGACCTCCGGCAGTGCTTCGATCAGTACGGGAAGCGCCGCAAGGATGCCCTGAGCCAGACCGAGGATCAGCTCCAGCGCGCAGTCGAGGATTGCGGGCAGTTGGTCCAGGAGTGAGGTCACAACGTAGCTGATCAGCTCGATCAGCGCAGGCAGAAGCGACGGCAGCATGGAGCTGATGCCATTCACGATGCCGGTGAAAATTGTGACAAGAGTGTCCAGGAGAGAGCCCAGTCCGTCGCCTTCGATGAAGCCCGTGATCATCTGGACGACCTTGTCAGCTGTTCCAGCGAAGTCGAAGTCCAGGACCGCGTCCTGGAGCTGCTTCAGGACGCTCTGGCCTGCTGAGAGCACGGCCGGAACGATGGCAGCCACCAGACCCGGAATCTGTGCAATAATAGCGCCGCCGAGCGCTGGAAGCGTCTCAGCGAAGCGCGGAATGATCTCGGCGAGGTTCTTGACGATATTGTCCGCTGCCGTGGCGAAGGCGTCCGCCAGCTGGTCCGCGTCGCCGGATCCGTTCATGAAGTTGTCCCAGGCAGCCTTGGCCGAAGCCATGGAGCCCTCCAGCGTACTCGCGGCCTCTTTGGCCGTGGTGCCGGTGATCCCCATTTCCTCCTGAACCGCGTGGATCGCCTGGTAGACGTCGTTCAGGTTGTTGATGTCATACTTGACGCCGGTCAGCTTTTCAGCATCAGCCAGGAGGCGCTCCATCTCGGTCTTAGTGCCGCCGTAGCCCAGCTTCAGGTTGTCCAGCATGGTGTAGTTCTGTTTTGCGAAGCCCTGGTACGCGTTCTGGATCATATCCATGGACGTGCCCATCTTGTTCGCGTTGTCGGCCATGTCGATGATGGCCATGTCGGCCACTTTGGCCGCTTCCTCGGTATTTCCGCCGAGGGACTGGAGCAGGGACGCCGAGAAGCTCGTGACCGTGCTCATGTAGTCATTGGCAGACATGCCCGCCGTCTGGTAGGCCCGATCTGCCGACGCGATGACCGCGTCAGCTGCATCGCCGAAGAGCGTCTCCACGCCTCCGACGTTCTGCTCCAGTTGCCCCACACTGTCGAGAGCTGACTTGCCGAGATTGGCCAGAGCATCAACTGCTCTGGTCATCATCTGGCCGGTGAATACGCCCAGCGCTTGCTGAGCGACGCTCGCGACCTTGCCCATGCCGGACTGTAGGCCGCCAGTGTCCAGGCTTGTATCAAATTTCAGAGTCCCGTCTGATGCCATGACCTTCTCCTCCTGTCAAAAGGACGGCAGGGTTGCCGCCGTTCATGAGTAGAGAGTTCAGGTCACTTTCAAGCTGCTGCCGGTCAGCCGACTGAGGGAGCGCATAGACGCGCTTCAGGTGCTCATAATGCTGCCGTTGCTCCTTGGACGCCTTGGCCGGGATCTTCATCGTGCGGTAGCCGATGATTTTGACCAACTGAGTCTCTTCAGGGAGCGATCGAAAAAGCGCTCGAAACTGCCACCAGTGGAGGGGATGCCGCGCCAGATCCAGGCCGTAGGCCTGCATAAACGCGGAGTAAATATAGTCGGCGTCGTACTCGTAGGAAAAAGGCGGATCCTTGTCGCTGCTGTCCGTGGCATCTTCTTCCGTCGTCTCAGCGGGATCCGTGCCGCAGCGATAAAACCAGATCATTTTGCTGATCGCCTCGTCGAGCACGTCGCCATCGAAGACGACGCCCGGGAAGTAGAGATCCAGCGCGGTCCTGAGTTTCTCCAGGTCATCGAGCTGGCCGTCTTGCAGGACTTCCTCGAACAGGATCCCCGTGCGGAAGTCCGTGGTGATCGGGACCAGCTGGCCCGCGATCTCGACCTCCTCAGGCAGGCCGTCGATCAGAAGGTTCAGTGTCTTTTACCTTTGCCGTGACCGTGCTGCTGGGAGACGAACTGCGCGGTCTGCATCTGCCGGGTGGCAGCCTGCTGGCGCTGGGTGTAGCGGTTGGTGAAGTCGTTGAGCGTCTTCCGCTCACTGGCAGCCCACTCGCTGACCTTCTCGATGGCCTTCAGGTGCTCCATGACGTTCATCTTGCCGTGGAAGAGCCTGTCGGCCGTCCCAGCGCCGAAAATCTCGTCAAAGCACACATTGACCACCTCACACTGGGCGCGGTAGTTGGCCGCAGCGGTCGGGAAGTTCTCGCGCTTTTTGGCCTGAGCCGTGTCGCGCATTTTGATCATGGACTGCTCGAACTTCTCCATGAAGTCCGCGTCCATCAGATCACCTTCGAGTTTCACGTCGTTAATAATCAATTCCATTATTCTGTTGTCCTCCTCTGGTCGGTGCTATGAAAAGAGCGCCAGCAGGCTGCACCGTTGCGCCTGCTGGTGCCTGGTCGCTCACTGCCCTCGCTGGGCCAGTAGTACGGAGCCAGTGTTTACCTGTTTACGCGACGGGGGTGTCGTACTTACCGGCGAAAGTGCCCGCCGTGAACTTCTTGCTCACGGTGTCAAACTTGCCCTGGATAGGATCGCCGACCGCGTGAAGCGTGCCGGAGACGCTGATCTTCTCGCCGCCTGCTCCGGAGTTGTCGCTGACCTCATTGGCCACAGTGAACAGGCGGGCGGTGAACTCGGCAGCGGCCTCAGTAGCTTCGCCGATGGGGTTGAACAGTTCGACGCGGACGTACTTCAGCTGGGCGTCAGTGCCGGTCGCATGGTCGCGGCCCATCTTCCAGAGCTTGTAGATCGCCTTCTGGGAAGGGATCAGACGGGACTCATAGGAGAACTCCGTCTCGTAGCCGGTGATGTCGGTGGACGCGGTACTCTCGTTGATGTAGGTTTCGCTGTCGGTCTGTGCGTTGGGGCTCTCGTCCAGAGTGGTGAAGCCGGTGCCCATGAGCTCGTAGGTGCCGTCGATCTCGGCATAGTCCGCGATGGCATTGCGGAGCAGGGCAGCACGGCTCTCGTCAAAGAGCTGAAGGTTGATCTTTTTCATGTGCTTATGCCTCCTTGTGATAGATGAGTTCTAACTGGATCTGGTAGCGTGCATTCCTCATGGACTCGTCGAACATATAGCCAGACGAGAGCACGCTGAGCTGTTCCGGGTGCATACCTTCCGGCAGCTCCGGAAAATTGCCGGCAGCTTCCTGAGCTTCGACCCAGTTGGCGAAGTCCTCGTAGAAGGTACTGTTGGCGATGTTCTGGAGCCGGTCCATGCTGTAATACTCCCGGCTGCCGAAGTTGAACTGGTAGCGCCGGTCAGAGCTGCCGTCGATGTATGTCTCGATGATCGGGTTGAAGATCCCCGTCTCGATGGTGTACTCCTGCGGCTCGTCTCCCAGGGCGTCCACGCGGAACACTCCGGCATTGAGGAGAGGGCAGTCCTTGAAGAAGTCAGCGACGCCCTCGATGATTGACTTGACCATGTCGGACCTCCTTTACTTGTTGACCAGCTTCAGGATCTGCGTCCTGTGTGCGGTTTTCATTCGCTCAAACCACATACCGCCACGCCTGGAGTCGTAGCTGCGGGTCGGGCTTGTGTTGTAATACTGCCGGCGGGCGTATGGTGCGATGTACTGCACCTCGCCGGAGCCGATAACGGTGCCCAGCGTGCCGGATCGCTCCAGGGCGCCGGTGCGTTTAGGAACCATCGGAGCGCAGAGCCTGAGCACTTCACTGTCGATGATCTCCTGCTTCTTGCTGAGCATTTCGTTCATTCTCGGGGCGCAGCCGGCGTTCCAGATTAGCTCGGCCTTGCCGTTCTTTCCCCGGATGATGGCGCCCCTGGGGTTAGTGATGGGTTTAAACGCCATTATTCGCCTCCGATCCGCCAGTGCTTCACGGCGGCCGAGCCTCTGATGGTGTTGTCCGCGTACTCCTTGACGTAGATCAGATGGCCGAGCGCCTCCATCTGCTTCTGATCGACCGGAGCCGTCAGCTCGGTCGCCATAGGCAGCACATAGTCGCCGGTCTGGAGCGTCCACGCCTTGGCAGCTGCATCCTCGTCCAGCTGGCGGAACTTATCCGCCGGGACATAGCTCCGGCCGTCCTGGATCTTCGCTCCCAGCGGAATCCTCAACTTGTAGGCGAGGCTCTGGGAGTGAGCTCCGTCCGTAGAGTGGCCGGAGCTCTTGTTCTCCAGGAAGGACGCGCTGCGGATGCAGGTCGGGAAGTAGACCTCGCGCCGATCAGCGCCCAGGCGTTTATTAAAGACTGTTATCGCAGTCTGCACATACATGGCGGCAGCCTCCCTTCAGGGATCGGCTCAGCCATCCGGTCGGCAGCAGGTAGACGCGGGCCGCTTCGAGGATCTTCTTGCGGAGCAGCTCCTCAGCGGTCTGGCCGTCCTGGCCCTCTGTGATGTAGGTCACGGAGTAGCCGTCGTTGGTTTCGCTTTTCACACCTGCAGCCTGGTTGCCGTTTGCGCTGGCCTGGTTGTTGTGATAATGGACGACCTCCGCCGCAGCGCAGACCGCGAGCTTCACGCGGTTGTCCTCTTTGGCGAAGATGTCCCCGTTGATATAGGTCAGGTAGCCGATGACCGCCTCCGCCTTGGCCTCGACTTTGGAGAAGTCAGCCTCGGGGATCGTGTCCCCGAAGGTCTGCTTGTAAAAATCATAGGAGACGTACATCAGGCTGCACCTCCTTTACTTAGACGTTGGTGGGGGTCAGCACGGCGAACGGGAAACGCTTCGCCTTTTCCTTGGCCATGGCGTTGACAGGGTTCGGGATCTCCCAGCCCAGACGCATGACAGCACGAAGGGCCACCATGTCGTTCTGCATCAGGTTGTAGGCGATGGTGCCGTCAGTGTTCTGCACGACGCCCTCAGTGAACAGCTTGAAGGTGATGTCCTGGCGGATGGAGTACACCAGCTGAGAGAAGTCGCCGGAGATCATGTGGGCCTTGGTCTTGTCGAAGGCGCCATTGCGAGGGAACTGGATGGCGGAGCCGTCCAGGGTATAATTGCCAGCCTGCTGCATGGAGTTCAGGAACAGAGGACGCTCGTTGCCGTCCTTCAGGCCGCGCAGCTTAGCACGCATACCGATGTCGGCCACATGGCCGGACACGAAGTAGCCGGACTCCTCCACCTTGGAGATGATGCCGCCCTCGCCGAGCAGGTCAGTGTAAAGATCAGCGGAGATCTGCTTCACCGCGCCGGCAGTAGTAGCGGAAGGCACCAGACCCTCACGCCAGGTTGCAGGCTTGTCAGTGCCGAACAGGATGGCGGCGTCGATGACCTGGCCAAAAGCCTCCTGGATACGAGGACGGACCTCGCCCCAGATGTCGTAGTCAGCGTCGTCCAGAACTGCCTCGGGGATGGGAACGATGACCGCGATCTCCTCGGCGATGATGGTCTTCTTGTCCCATGCCTGTCTGGTGGTCTTCTTCTGACCGGTGTCGCCGTTCACGAAGTAGGCGATAGGCAGAGCATCCAGAACAGGGAGACGGGTCTGGGCTGCAGTCATATTGGCCAGACGGCGGCCCATGGAGAGGACAGCGGACTGAGCGATGGCGCCCTGGATGATTTCCGCAGCACGGTCCTCGGGGATCAGAGACTCGGCGCCAGATCTGTCAATGATCTGGGCGTCGGTCTCAAAAAGCTGAAGATTAAAATACTTTTTCATGTGGTTATTCCTCCATAATTTTGTTAGTTGCGGCCCGCTTTTCTGCGGATGGCAGCGTTGATGAAGTCGTTGCTGTTCTGGTTTCCAGAGCTGCCCGCACCGGAACTTTCCGTGCCGGTCTTCACGCGGTAGGACCCGCTGCCGCTGGTAGCAAAGCGGGGGTTTTCTTTCAGGAACTTGGTGGCGGCCTTCTCGAAGTCGAGCTTGCTGTCCTCTTTCATCAGGGCCGCGATCTTGAACATGACGTAGTCAGTGTCCTCGGCGCGGACGCCCTTCTGGGCGAGAGTCTGGCTGTTCTTCATCTGAGCCAGTTCTGCGAGCGCGTCATCGCGCTCTCTCGTGATGGCGTCCACATTGGGGCGCTGCTTCTCTCGGTTGGCCTTGAAGTCCTTGATCGCCTGGTTGATTTCCTCCTCGCTCATGCCCTGCTGCTTGAAGTAGGAGCTGAGAGCGGCCTTCTCGGCGCGTTCTGCACGAGCCTGGGCGATCTCCTCGGCCTGCTGGAAGCTGTAGCCTCCGGTGCCTCCATTATTCCCGGCATTTCCCTGGCTGCCGTTGCCGTCCCCAGCGTTTCCGCCCTGACCTCCGCCAGAGCCGCCCTCGCCGCCGTTGTCAAAGAGCTGAAGGTTAAAATACTTTTTCATTGGGTCATTCCTCCGTTTTTGTAATGTGTCGTGAACATTCCCGCCGGCTCAGAGCCCGGCGTCTGCTCATAATAAAAGCGCCTCGCGGCGCTCAAATTATCGTTATTTCTCCATAGCTGTCCCGGATGCCTTCCAGGCCCAGGACATAAGTGCGGACCAGCGCCCGGCCGATCTCATTCAGATCCGGCCAGCTGATGACAGTGCTGCCCGGTCTGACGCTCTCCTGGATCTCGATGCCCGCCACCTCGCGCAGCCCCTCGATCAGTGTGAGGGTCAGCGCCGAGACGCCGGCGCAAATAATGTTATGCCCGGGAGACGCCCCAGGGAGCCGCTGTGCGTGCCCTGAGACGGTGATCCCGGTGTCCTTGACGTTTATCCGGATCATGTGCTTGCTCCCTTCTGAGCTGCGTCCTGGGCCGCTCTGCGTTGCTTCTCGGCGCGTTCTTTCGCACGGTTGGCCGCTTTGGCTGCCTGCTCGGCCTGCCATTGCGCGTAGACCTGCGGGCTCGGTGAAATTCTGCCCGTGGTGCGTCCCGTGTAGATGCGCTCCGTCTGCTCCTCCAGGCCCATCGCCTTCGAGAAGCTGCGGTACTGCTCCAGCTGGGCCTGGTACTTGCACCGGGCGATGGTGATGTCTTCCTTGTCAGCCCCTACAGCACGAAGGAGCTGCACCTGCTCACGCCGGGCCCGCATAGCTGTTTCCATCTGCCTCTGCTTCTGAGTGGCCTCGTAGGTGGTGTACTCCTTGCCACGGAAGCGGCGCGGAGTGTTTTCCCTGGCGTTCTGCTCCTCCAGCCATTCGTCGGTGTAGAGCCGCTCGCTCACTCCGGGGATGAAGGGATAGTAGGTGTGGCGGCAGTTCCAGCCCAGCAGGCCCGGGCCGGTGCCCAGGCCGCACTTGGTTGTCAGCTGCTCCTTGGTGTAGACCTTGCCCTGCCATGCAGCGTGATCCGGACGAGCTCCGGCGTGCCATGTGACCTCGAAGTAGTCGGTCCCCAGCCGCTGGGCGTTCAGATCCGTGACGTGACCGGTGAGCTGGCCGAAGCCAGTGAGCAGAGCACGGCGGGCGGCCACGTCCACGCGATTGTGCCAGCCGCTGGCGTAGTCCACGCCGTAGTCGCTGCCGCCATCGCTGAAGGGGTGGTCGGTCCGGAGCCCGGAGGCTGTCATCTGGCTGACCATGCGGCGGACCAGCGTGTTGTAGTCGTAGGCGCCGTTGGCCATGCCGGTGATGGCGTCGTCCAGGTAGCCATTGTAGACGTCAGCCAGGGGCGTGAAGACTTTCCCGCCGTGGCCGTTGTCCAGCATGAAGCCGGTGCTCCTGGTGATGTTGTAGAGCTCCTCGCTGGACTGATGCACCAGGGCGTCGGTCAGCTGCTGGAGCTCGGGGTTTTGCTCGTAGGGGATGAACTCCTTGCCGATCTGCTCGTAGAGGCTACGGTCGCGGGTATATTCCCGCTCGATGACCTCAGCGTAGAGCCGGCGGACTTCCTCCTCGTTTCCGTCCACGGCCTTCCGGATCAGATCCTCAATGTCCTGGGTGCTGTTGCCCAGGATGATGAGGCGCTGGATCTGCCAGTCGGCCGAGTTGGTGATTGTGCCGGCCTTCCGGATCCGGCGGATGATGTCGTCCATGATCGCCATCTCCAGGTCCCGGAAGCGCTTCTCGACGCCGGCAGCCAGTAGGTCGTGGTAGCTCTGATCCATTACATCAGAACGCCGGCGGACTGGTCAGGCAGCTTACTGGCTGCGACTTCCTCCGTCTCGCCGTACCATTTCGCGCGGTACTCCGGCAGGCCCATGGCGCCCATGGCGACCACGCTCCTTTTCTTGCCGACCAGTTTCAGGATGGCGTTTGCCATGGTCAGCGCGGCACCGGTCTTCTCCAGAATGGTGCCGATGACGGTACCGCAGAGAATCACGATGCCGATGCTCGTCATAATGTCGCCGAAGCCGCTCTTGACGCTGTTTACGACCTTGGCGGGGGTCAGCTCAGACTCCGGATACACGGCACCCCAGATCAGACCGACCAGAAGCGCAATGACCGTCATGACGATGAAAGGATGGATCTTCCATTTTGAAATGGCGATGACCATCAGCCCGACTGACGCTATGATGAGTGCGAACAGGAAAAAGGTTTGCATGAATGTATCCTCCTTTTAGACATTTTTCCAATGCCCTTATTTTAAGGCCCGAGGGCCTTGTTTACCAAGATAGTATTCAAGGATCAGCCGCACAGTGAACTCCTGCTGGAATTCGCCGCTGTCGTCCACACCGAGGGTGCTCCAGAGCTTGTGCAGCCGGTAGAGCAGGGTGTTCTTGTGGACGTACAGCTGGGCAGCGGCCCGGGTGACGCTCTTTTCGCAGGCATAGTAGCATTGCGCCGTGTACAGCAGGGATTTCTGTTCCGCGGGGGAGAAATTCCGGCCCAGCCGGGCCAGCATTTCCTCCGCGAAATCCTGATTCTCCACCGCCGTGCAGCGAAGCATGTACCGCAGCCGGGTATCCGGATCGCTCAGAAGGTTGCGGCCGCTGTCCGTGAAGGAGTCCAGCAGAAGCACCTGCTGATAGGCCCGCTGGATTTCCCATGGAGCCTGAACCGGAAGACTCAAGTTCAGCCGAAGGGCGGTCTGGACGTCTTCCGCTTTGCGGCCCGGTCTGTCGGAAAGAAGCAGGATGAGACGCCCGTCGATGAGACTCCACAGATCTTCCGTCCCCGAAAGCACTCCGGCGCTTTCCCAGCGGTGGAATTCCGCCTCCGCTTGCTGCGCCGTGAGGTTTTTCCCATCATTGTCCGCCAGCAGAGCCACCCGGACGGGGTAGCGCAGGGTAAGGTTCCGGGACTTGATCAGGGTCTCTGCCTCCGCGATGCTCTTTGCGCTGCCCTCCAGAAGCTTGGAAAGCAGAATGCTTTTCAGCGCGCCCTGCGCGTACTGGGGACGTATCAGCGCTTCCAGCTGATAATATTTTTCGGTGTAGACCTCCACAAGATGGGCAAGATAACGGATCTCGGACGGTTCCCCGTAGATACCCACCACGCCGATGATATTTCCGCCTACCCGCAGCGGCATGTTGTAGCCCTCCCGGGCGCCGCTGTACTCTTGAATCTGATCCGGGCGGATGCTGACGGGCTTGCCGCTGACGGCGGCGTCCCGGGCACCCTTGTGGAAGGTGCCGATCCGCTCCGGCTGGGTGGAGGCGATGATGATACCATCCGGATTCATGATATTGATGATCCGCCCGTCCAGCAGCCCGGAGGTGGCGCTGACCAGATCTTCCGCCAATTCTTCCAGCAGCATAGGCCGTTACTCCAGGAAAACGCTGTCTCCGCAGGCCAGATGGCACACCCGGACGCCGGATACGTCTCTGGCCAGTGCTTCGGCGGCGTCGCCGGAACAGTGACTCAGGCCCAGTGTCTCCATCCCCATCTTCCGCAGCACGTTCACGGTGTTCAGGATCCGATCTTTTCCGGCTTCCACCAGATGGGTGCCGCCGAACACGGCAGCCACGGGCTTATTCAGCACCGAAAAGACGTGCCGCACCATATTCAGAATGCCGGGGTGAGAGCAGCCGACAAAGAGGTACAGCTTTCCGCCCCGCTCCAGCACCAGACATTGTTCGTCTGGAAAATCATCCCGCCGGAAGCCGTCTTCCGTCAGACAGACGAACCGCTCCGGGATCGTCTCAAAGGGCGTCACCCGGGGGAAGCCCGAGACCAGATATACGCCGAAGTCCAGTTCCAAAACGCCGTCGGTCACATGGGCGGTGATCCCGTGATCTTGCAGAAAGTCCTCGCCGAACCCGGCGGAGAGATCCGTGTAGCGCAGGCCGTCGAAGGCGAACTTCTTCCGGAAGAAGCCGGGGCCTATATAAAGATGCCGGGAGCCAAGACCCGCCTCAATGAGATCCCGGTATCCGGCGGCGTGGTCGTAGTGACTGTGACTCAGAACCACGGCGTCCAGCTCCTTCAGGCTCAGCCCCAGTCTGTGGGCGTTGGCCATAGGAACCGCCGAGGCACCGCAGTCGAACAGCAGCCGCAGCTCCGGCATTTCCACAAGGTAAGAAAGTCCGTGCTCCGCAGTCAGCGCTTTGTGCTCCGAAGCGTGGTCATCCATCAGTGCTGTGACCCGTACCATATCAGCCCTCCATTCGGTCATAATTCATACATATTTATTGATGGTCTTGCATAAATTTGATTGCTGTTTTCTTGATTTATTGTCATTATACACCATATTGCCGAAAAAGGAAATAGGGATTATTTGTGACTTGTCCTGAAATCCGCGTCAGGAATCGACACCTTATTGTGCTGGGTCTGCATTTTCACCGGTCGCCGTTGCTTTTTCCTGCCGGGGCTGTTATAATACCATCACTGTGCATCTGTAACAGAAAACAGCTTGGATCACAGAGACTTGGACAGCAATTTGACGGTGGAGCGCCGGAGAAAACAGGAGGAATGGATATGTATCGAGGATTTCGTCGAAGCCGGATCGTCATGGGCGTGACGCTGGCTCTTACCGTGGCTCTGACGGTTTTTGTGTGGATGCGAAACCGGGGGCGGGCGGTGTACATTCCTGTTCTTGCCTCCGTACTGCTGCTGGGCATCGGCTGCACGGCCGCACGGCTGCTGGGGAACATCACCGCTTCCGTCGCCTGTACCGGAATGCTGGGTATTCTGCACATGGATCTGGACCCGGAGGCGTTTCTGGAGCAGTTCCTGCCCGTGGCCCGGCGGATCCCCGGGGAGAGCCGGGACGGTATGGTCTGCCGGTTTTATCTTTCCGACAGCTATTTCGCGGCGGGCCGCTATGCTGAGGCAAAGTCTGCGCTGGGGGAGCTTCCCGCCCGCTTCTATACGGATGCCCCCGTGGCGGGGGTGTGGTAT
>OLWB01002470.1_pt1 | contig 14785 bp, 10 predicted proteins | sample 1673331 | NCBI WGS metagenome assembly OLWB01 (sample SAMEA3178943, study PRJEB25190) | human gut metagenome | biome: human gut; feature: human-associated habitat; material: faeces | place: Austria | collected 2013
GCTCGGAAAACGCGAAGCGTTTTCGTAGGGGTGCCGCACGATGTTCGCACATAATGGATGCACCCCTATTATACCACACCCGAATAAAAATGTATATAGTTTTTTATTTTTGTTGACAAATAAAAATTTGTGTGCTATGATAAATTCAACAACTCGAACGGAGGGATTTTCGTGAACAGTACCAAACGCGCAGCGGCCGCTTTGCTTTCTTTGCTGCTGCTTCTAACCATGCTCGTCGCCTGCGACACCGCAGGGGGGGACGAGAGCAGCGCCGTTTCGGCGAACACATCCTCTGCCGTCGAGCAGGGGCCGCTCGACCATATCGAGACGCAGGACCTTGATCTTGTGCTCAACGTACTCGTTGAAGGCGATTATCGTACGACATATGCTTCTACCGAAGTACTGCCGCACGAAAAAAATGCTTCGCTGCTCAACGAGATGATCGAGGAGCGCAACAATATGCTGGAGGCCAAGCTCGGCGTTACGCTCAATGAAATCCGTACCTCCGAATCAAGCACGATGACGGACCTGCTGAAGAACAACCATCTCAGCGGCAGCATGCTGTACGACATCGCCATGCCTTATTTCCACGACGCCGCACAGCTCGCGCCCGACGGCTTGTTTTTGAATCTGTACGATTACGACGAGCAGATCCGCTTTGAAGCCGATTATTGGGACAACCGCTGCGCCGAAGACGTTTCGGTCGCGGGCAAGCTGTATTTCACGACCGGCGACCTTTCGCTGCTGACCTTCGACTGCACGCATTGCCTGATCTTCAATAAAACGCTTTTGAAGGACCTCGGCATTGAAGAAAATCCCTATCAGCTTGTCAAGGATGGGGAATGGACGATCGACAAGCTCCATGAGATGGCCAAGCAGGCTACATATGACAGCGACGGCGTCACCGGGATGACGTATAAGGACACCTGGGGCCTGTTCGTCAACGGCAACTACGCTACGTCTCTGTTCGTCGCTTCGGGCGAACGGCTTTCGCGCAAGAACGCGGACGATATGCCGATCATCACGGTGGATTCCGAAAACGCCGTCCGGGTGATGGACAAAATTGTAAGTCTGTTCTCTGACCCCAGCTCGACCATCCTCATCGAGAGCTTTGCAACCGAAGCGACCGCCGGCGGCGGCAGCTGCTGGACCGAAGCCACCCGTGCCGTCGCGGAGGACCGCGCCCTGTTCCGTTCGATGGCTGTCATCGACCTGAAGGATTTGGAGCAGTATGCCGACGTGGATTACGGCATCCTGCCCAGCCCGAAGTTCTCGGCCGATCAGGAGAATTACGAATGCTATGTGTCGTGCCTATACGCCTCCTGTATCACCATCCCCGCCTCCACGGCCGCTTCGCCCGAGCACATCGCGCTGGCGCTGGAGGTGCTTAACGCCGCAAGCCACGAAACCGTCAAGGATGCGTATTATGAAACGATTTTGAAGAAGCGCTCGCTGAAGGACGACGAGTCCGAGGAGGTGCTCGATATTCTGTTCGACAACCGCGTGTATGACCTCGGCGCCATCTACGGCTGGGGCCAGACCACCGGCATTTACGACCCGGACAGCCTGACCAATTTCCTCAACGAGATTGCAAAGAGCGGCCAAAACACCTTCGCATCCAAATGGGAGTCGATCAAGGGCAAGGTGGAAGCCGGTATGCAGCAGACCATCGACGTCTTTGAAGCGATGGGCTGACAAACCGCCGCTGCGCACAGAAGCATCGAAAAAGAGCCATCCCGATTGACGAACGCTGATAAGAAAGTATCATGCAAAACTACTTAACGGCTGATAATCAGGATTGCAGCAAAAGCAAGTCATCTATTTAGGTGACTTGCTTTTGCATATCCGTAAAAATAGATTGTGTAGAATGTAGGTAGATGGTATACTAAACAAAAGGCAATGTATAGAATATGGTAGGTATTTATTATGAATATTATAATTGAGTGGATAAAAACAAATTGGTTTTATATCTCTGACCTTTTAATAATCATAGTTGGTTTATCAGCAGTATGGATTTATAAAGCTCAAGAAAAAGGGAAAATTAAAAATGCCGCGTCGCTTGTAATTTTACAAATTGATGAATTACAGATAAGAGTGCGCGAAATCCAATCCTATATTACTGAAAAAGGGTTGAATTTTGGGGCGTTTTATGAATCTTTACCATTAATGGATACAAATTATTGGGATGAATATAAACATTTATTTATTCGCAAAATGGGAAACAAAAGTTATAATGATTTTGACAAGTTTTTTCAATACATAACCTGTATGCAGGAACAGCAGAAATTGCTTCGCAATTTACAAATCAATTAATTTTTTATAAAGCAAAATGCCATTTCCAATACTGAGTTTTATTATATCAGTGAAACATTAAAAGAAGTAGAAAATAGTGTCGTTTCCGCTTCACAATTGCAAGCATTATTAGATTCAATTCCTATAGAAGATGGTAATAAAGCAAATCGACAAACTATAACTAATTTACTCATTCAATTGCAACAGAAAAATGCCAATGTTGATATTGAGAGATTTTGGACAATATATAACAATAAGCGAATGCGTCTCATCAGTATTACCGATAATAACAACGCTTTAACATCATATTCTCCCGTCCAAATTTCTATAACATTACAAGCTGTATTAAAGCAGTATGCCTTATTAGAAATAACAAGTACAGAAGGTTATAAAAGACTTCGCCATATAGCTAAAATTCAAAATACATAATTTGTTATGCGGTAGAACTCCATTTTAAGGGTATCGACACAAAATTATTGCCATCCCTTATCACATTTTTAACAAGGTGGAAAGTCAACCTCACCGCATAACATCGCATAACATACCATAATGGAGTGAGGGCGTAGGCAGTTTATTCGCGTACACTCTTGATTACCCATAGCAAGAACAGAGAAAACCGTCAAGGACGCGAAGCGCAATGTTTATCCTTGACGGTTTTTTAACTCTGCTATTCGTTGCTTGTCAAATCGGGATTGTAGGACAATTTTTATAATCGTACTTCAAGCGGTTTTGACTATCGTCATTGATATGCCCCTGATAGAAAGACGGCTCTTTTGCTTTACTCAGTCCGCATAGACCGTATCGAAGCTGTAAAGCATTTGCGCAAGCTGTACACGCGTCGCGCTGCTTTTGGGGGTCAGCAGGTTATTGTGGCCGCCCATAATGCCCCGTTCCACAGCCCAGAACACTGCCGTTTTGGCGTAGCTCCCGATCTGGGAGGCGTCGCCGAAGCCGTCGGCCGCGTTCGGGTTGCTGACGGTGGTGTCCAGCCCCAGCGCGCCGGCCAGCCGGTAAAGGAAGACGGCCGCCTGCTCGCGGGTGATGCTGTTGTTCGGCGAAAACGTGGTGTCCGAGGTGCCGGCGACGATCCCCTCGGCGTAGCACCAGCGCACGCTGTCGAGGTACCAAGCGCTTTCCGCTACGTCGGTGAACGGAAGGGAAACGGCGTCGTCGGGTTCGGGGCTGCCCGCCATACGGTGTACGACCACCGCCAGCATCGCGCGGGTCATCGTGGCGTCGGGCGAAAAGGCGGTGTCGGAGGTGCCGGCAAAGTAGCCGCTTTCGTAGCAATGCCGGATGGCGTCATAGCCCCAGTGGTTCAGCGGTACGTCGGTAAACGGAAGGTGCGAGGTTTGAATATACGCCGTACTCCACGCGTTTCCGGTGGGATATTCGACGCAGACAGCCACCTTGAGGTATTTGCCGTCGGTGCGTGCGGCGGCGGGAATGGTGACGCTCAAATCGTCCGTTGTGCTTTCCGAGGCCAGCACCGTCGCATTCGCGCCCTCGTTGATGCTGGTCGGGTCCGGCTCGCCCACCAGTTCGATGACCTTGTAGGTGTAGGCGGCCGCGCCTTTGGCGGCAGACCAAGAAATCGTGATGTCCTGCCCCTTGTAGGCGATTTCCGGGGCGGTGATGTTCGCCTTCGTATGGGCGGCTTGGCCCAGCCCTGTCGTTTTTGTCAGGTCGATCCAGCCCCAGGTGTCGAGATATTTGGTATACCCGTAATTGCCGGATATTTCCGTCACGGTCAGGCTTTTCCCCGCGGCGACGACGGAAAGCGACCTCGCGGCGGACGAGGGCGAATCCAATAGCGCCTGCGCGGTGTTCAGTTGAAAGATACCCGTGCGATAGCCGGCCTTAGTGACCCCCGCGATTCCCTCTCTCAGCCGCATAATGGCTTTGGTATAATCGCCGGGCATAGCTTTGGAGGAATTGTATATGCTTTCCCCGTAGGAGATGGCCGCGTCAAGATAGGCGGTGTTTCCCGTCAGCACATAGGTGTCGGCCAGCGCGTTCGCCTGCGAAAGCAGGGAATTCAGCGTGCTTCTGTCGGAAGCGGGAATGGCGGGACGCGCGACAATCAGGATGCTGTTGGCCACTCTGCGGGAGCTGGAAAAGACCGATTCCAGATTGCCCGAGGCGTTCTCCACCGTCATCTGCGTGGAACCGCCGCCGTCTAGATTCACGGCCGTGACGCAGCCCTGCGAAATCAGGTAGTCGGCAAGCTCGTAGACGGTAAGGCCCGCATACGACGAGGTCCTGCCGCTGGACGCCACGAGCACGATCGTTCCGTCGGCCTTGACGCCGATGGCGCTCCGCTGCGCCCGCGCCGTGTTGAAGGATTCGCCCAAGCCGTTGGTGGACGTCACGTTCTGCCCGTTGGATACGATGTGATAGCCGTAGGTGACGAACGCGCTGCTGCAGTTCTCCATGACCGTCTTGGCGCCCGAGACCGTTTCGGTCGCGGTGATTTTCACCGTGTCGCCAACGGCCAGCCCGCGCAGCGACGAAGCGTAGGAGCTGCTGTTGGAGGCGTAAAGCACAAAACGGTTGGTGCCGATTGCGCCGCCCGACGAGGTGCTGCTTCTGACGGCGACCACCTTGCCCTCCAGCGTGCCGCCCACGGTAAGCTGCGTTCCGTTCTGCTTTTCAAACACGATCTCTACGCCCGCCGCTTTCGTGTCGGTATTGCTGCCGCAGAATTCGTCGTAATAGTAGATTCCGGCGTAAGTTGTTTCCGGACATATGTTCACGTTTTCGACCGGCGCGCTCCAAGCGCCGTTCTTCGCCGTCATGGCAAAGGCGACCTTGGACCAGACCAGATTTGCGCTGCCGTCGCTGTCGAACGCGAGCATCCAAGTCTGCCCGTGGCTGTTGCTGCCCTGCATAACCTTGCCGTCCGAGATGTTCACGCCGCCGTAGGTGTTGCAGCTTGCGCCCGTGAACGAAAAGAAGGAGGCGTTGACCGCGCCCTTGACGTCGTAGCCAAGCGATTCGGCCTTCACGGCGGAATTGTATGTGGTATCGCCGTATCCCGAATACTTGGTGTACACCATCGGCACATAATTGCCGGTTTTGGGGTTGAAAGTCAACGTTTGCAGACGTTGGCTTCCGCCGGAGGAGCCGGAGACATACAGATTGTCATAGGTGACGCCCGACGCGACCGTGCGCGCCGACGCACCCGTGACCGTTCCGAACCCAACCCATTGCCCGGAATAGAACGCGGCGGCTTGGAGCGCGCCCGCGATCACCGCTGCAGCGAGCAGGGTTGCCAAAAGGAGCGGAAAGAACTTGCGCAGTGCTTTCATGATGGTGTTTCCTCCGTTTCAAATGATTTTAAGGGCTGTCCCTTAATCGAATTATAAATAAAAAATACAGATTTGTCAATATGATTTACAAATATTGTTAAAATGAAAGTTATGGATTGGAAAAATGTCAAAAACGCGGGATGTAAACCGCAGATACGCACAGACCATGCCGGACTTTGACCGCCGCTTGGCCGGAAAGCGGCGCCGTATCGGCGGTTCGGCCGTCTGCAAAAGGCCCGCCGCGCTGCCGCAACGGCGGCTTCGGTTGTGTGCGAGCGGCGAAAGCGGATTGAACGCCGTCACTGCTGCCGTTTTCATCGATTTCTTCGACATCTGCGGCAATCTATAAGCAAAAAGCCGTCGTGCCGGGCCGGACGGCATACTTTGGCGGAGTGCTATACGTTTTTTCGGTTTGGTGCGGGTTTCGACGATCGCCGAGTTGTTGTTTGGAACCCAACGCCTTGGCGGTTTGTTTGCTTCGCCGTTCGGAAATGCGGCCGCCGTTCCGTTGCCGCCCGAGCGGAAGTCCGAGCGAAGCTATGGGGAACACGGGAAGCGGAAATCCGCACCGGCCGCCCGACGGGGGACAATCTTTCCCGAACGGCTCGCCGTTCGGTCTCGGCCGCGAAAGACCGGCAAACTTCATCTTGCTGCGGCTGCGTTCCCGAACGCCTTTCCCGTCGGCCGAAGGGCTTGTCCCGCGCAAATCCGGCGGATGAAACCCGCGCCTTGTGTGTGCGGCTTCATACAAAGCCGTATGGCGGCCGCATCTTCGGTTTGCTTCTCGGCGGAAAAATCGCTTCCTCGGCAGGCTGCCGCGCGCGGGAAAGATGCTGCAAGATTTTTACCCACCGTTTTACGTCGGTCGGCAAGGCGGCCGAGCCGCAATGCAGAGCCGTGGCGGAAGCGGCGTTTCCGCTGCGGCCTGCTCGATGCGGCGTATGGAAGCCGGAGGGTTTATCCTTCGTGCGGCAGCGTCGGATGCTTTTGTTGTGCCGCCGCATTTTCAGTCCTGCATTATGAGCGGCCGAGCGTGTCCGGCGCTTGGCTTTGCTGTGCGCCGTCCTATGTTTAGAAGTAAAGCCGCTGTACACAAGGCGTCGTCGATGCGCATTCGGAAGCCTGCGAACGCCCTCGCGGGAAAGCGTCCGAAGCATCGCCGCGCCAAGCTAAGACAGCGCTGGCCGCGGCCCGCGCGTGATGGCCGCCGAGGGTAGACAGGGAAGGGTAGGTCGGGCGTTGCGGTACGCAGACGCCTTTCAACGCCGCGCAAGCCGGGCCTGAGCGCTGCAAAGCGCCGCCGAAGAACAGCCGGACTGTCCTCCAATCGCATGCTTACCAAAATCATATTGACAAAATTCGCAATTTTTGTTATGATGAACGTAAGATTTCTCCGTCCTGCGTATTTTTGAGGTTATGAAGAAGCGCGCTTTGCAAAGGGTCACTCTTGTCCTGTTCGTGTCCTGCTGCCGGCAGTCTGCGTCTGCAAACCCTCTATTCCCGTCCCAGACGATCCGACGATGTTTCTGTGCTTTTCTGTATACTTCAAAGTGGATGAAGAAAAAATCTCGTTCGCAGCGCAGCTCGATTGGCCCGAGCCCGATTCTCCTTTCGAACCGCATCGATGGACCCTCACCGCAACCTGCCGAAATACGAATTTTATGCCATTCTTGAATCCTTCGATTATACGGCGGTTGTTATGAAAAATCAACGTCTCGGACGGACTCTTCCGAAATCCTCATCCACTATGACGCGTGAGGAAATGCGCGCCATTCGCATCGGCGGGGAGCGGAATCGGAAATATCGCCTTGCGGACGATGCAAAGCGCTTGCATTTCATTTTACTTCACATAGGAAGGCAGGAAGAACGGCAGGAGGGTTCCCTTATGATAAAACGGATGCTTCTTTCAAGCCTATCGCTGGTGTTCCTAATCCTCGCGCTGTTCTTGATTTTTGGGCGCGAGGAGGAAGCGGTGGGCTGCTTCCCGACCGCCGAGCTTGAGGCTGCGTCTCTTGCCGCGCTGCGAGCGGAGGTGTCCATTGCAAAGGAGCTTCAGGCGGCGCCGTGTGCGGAGGCCGATTCTTCGAGAAAACAGCTCTATGAGGAAATACAGCTCGCAAGGCTGGAGCGCATTCTTGTGCCGCTTTCGGACTTTGGGGGACGTGAGCTGTCGAGAATTCTCGTCGACGAACAGGAGGTTTGCTATATATACTCCGATGCAAGCAGGAGCGTCATCCTCGTGCGGGTTTCCAGACCGGATGCCTGCGCTGCGGAGTCGGTTTATCAACGGTATGCGGCAGAGTATGGCGGAGAGACCGAAACGTCGCAATATCTGTACAATCGGGAACGGGGCGACATCCTTTCCATCATCGACGGCTGCTGTGTGCAGATCTGTGTGCGCAAAGACGACGCGTGCAATTCCTTTTCCGATTTGAAGAATTATGTTCACTTTGAAACGGTTTACTTTTCTTAAAATTCGGTATAAAATACCAAGCAGCCGACTGCGGCGGCAAACCGCCTGCACGGTATTCGTACATATAACAATTTCGGGAGGGCATGGAACATGGAAAAGATTCTGTTGGAGGAACTTACGGCAAAAACGCGCGCGCTGATGGAGGCGCCGACCTGCAGCGCAGAAGCGAAGGCGGCCGCGCGGCGATGGCTGGATGCGGTTGGCACGGACGCCGAAAGCGAGGCGAGGGAAAGCTATATTGCGGAATTGGAGGAGGACATTATGCCGATTGGCAAGCTGATCGGCTTTGCCGATTCGGAGGCGGGGAAGGCGTACTTCGGCGCTGAGAAAGCTGCCGGTATCGCCGCCCACGCGCGGGAAATCCAAGCGGCGGGGGCGAAATACTGTGATTGCCCCGCCTGTGCCATTGCGGAGGAAATCCTCGCTCTCAAGGACAGGCTTTTAGGGTAATCGTTTTTGCGGGCTATTGGCATGGCCGTTGAAAAAGCCGGCGGGGAGCCGGCTTATCCGCTTGCGTCGTGAAAACGGATGGCGGCTTTTTCGGATGCCGTGTACAAGCGCCGCGTGCAGCCGGATGCTGTGCCGCTCGGACGCAAATATGTCTTGCAAATATCGGCAGAGCCAATGAAGGAAAAGCAACGAAGCATTGCAATTGCAATGCTTCGTTTGTATTTGATGGATAAAAAGACGTCGGTAAAACGCGCGTGACGCGCTTCAAGAAAGAAAAAGGCCCGAAGCATACGCTTCGGGCCTTGCCGAATGGTGTGGATGAATGGACTTGAACCAACGACCCCTTGCATGTCAAGCAAGTGCTCTAACCAACTGAGCTACACCCACATAGCTCTTGTATTATACACCATCTCGACGCAAATTGCAATAGGTAATCGCAAATTTCCGAAAAAATTTTCCGTAATCCGCAGACAATACGTCTATGCCTGTAAGCTGTCGAATTTCTTCACGCCCCAGCTTCGCAGGACATAGCAGAGCAGGGCGCCGACGGCGGCGAGGACAAGGACGTAGGCGCAGGCCAGCAGAACGAAAAACTGCGAATAGGGGACAAGCAGCACATACAGCGGGACAGAAAACAGAATAGTGAGCAGCATATTGATCATCGTGGATAGGAACACGCTCATGCTCTGCTTGATGGCGCGCGTTTCGTTGTCGTAATCCAGCTTGGGGAAGCACAGGTTCAAAATCAGCCCCAGCGCCGTTGTGATCACCAGCGCCGCGGCCGGAATCAGGAACAAAAACAGCGCGTACTGCACGCCGAGCGAAAAACGGATCGACAGCAGAATCGCGGCGATCAGCAGCGTGGGCAGATAGAGGATCAGATTGACCGCCGTTTTGGCGGCGAGGATGGTCGTCGTCGGCACCGGCGCGGTTTTCAGGACCCAGAGCGCGCGTCCCTCCAGCGTGACCGAAACCGAGGTCGTCGTCGCTAGCGTGGAGGTGAACAGCATCATCGTGACGGCGTAGCAGAAGATGGGCAGCTCTGTAATCGAAGCGGTGATCTCCGCCAAAATGTCGTCGCCGATGAAAAAGCAGGCGACGGTCAGCCCGAGCAGCAGCACCACGCCGAGCCCGCAGTTGAGCATATAGGTGGCCGAGCCGGTAAAGCGCTGGAATTCCTTCTTCAGCAGCGCGCCGAACAGGCCGCTGCTTTTCTGATGCTTCATAGTGAATTTGGCGGACTTATGGCTCTGCTTGAGCAGCGCCGTCATCTTGAGGAAGCACTTGGAAAGCAGCGCGATCACCAGCAGCATCGGCAGGGCGTTGAGAACGGCGAAGCCGAGCAGGCTGAGCAGATCGCCGGAGACCGCGTTATAAAGCAGCGCGGCGGGGAAGTAGGCGTTGGTCAGCGCGTTCCAGAAATCGCTGCCCGCGTTTCCGATAAAATCAAAGATTGCGTCGGAATTGGACATCAGATACATATACGCAGCAAAAAAGACGAGGAAAAACACAATCTGTATGATGTTCCGCCGCTTCATCCGCCGCATAACCAGACCGAAGAGGAAGGCGACCAGCAGGCCGAGCGCCAGCGGAATCAGCGGCCCGAACAGCACGCCGACCAGCAGGGTGAACAGGCCGGAAACCGTGAAGCCGGCCACGATGAAATAGGTGATATAGGCGGGTACAAACAGCACGGCCAGAAAGATCAGCTCGTAAACATACAGTCCCGCCAGCTTGGACAGCAGCAGCGTCAGATGCGAGACCGGCATGGACAGCAGTGTGTCCAGATCGCGCGAGGCGAACAGCAGCGCGCGCGAATAGCCGACGGCGGTAATCAGCGTTAAGACGCTGGCCGCCATATAGAACATCGCCGGCACGAACGCGCCCAGCCCGAGCGGATGCATAAGCTGGAGCATACCGTAGGACATCGTGCCGGATGCGAGCGAGAGCATCAGCACGACGAAAACGGCCAGCGCCGCCGTGCCGAGCTTTTTGCCGGCGGCCTTTTCTTTGGAACGCTGGCCGTACACAAAATCGCCCAGCCGCATATTTGCGCGGAAAAGCAGAATAAAGTTTTTCATTGATTAAGCTGCAGCCTCCTTACGGGATTTGGCGGGGAGGGACGGTTTGGCGCGCAGGACGTCTGTGCAGGCGGCCCTGCCGCTTTCCGCCGTCACTCGGTCAGTTCGAGGAACAGATCCTCCAGCGAGCTGTCGCCGCGCACTTCTTCCAGCGCGCCGCAGCGGATGAGCTCGCCGTTTTTGATGATGGCGATTTTGGTGCACAGCTTTTCCGCGACCTCCAGAACGTGCGTGGAAAAGAAAATCGAGCCGCCGTTTGCGCAAAGCTCCTTCATAAACCCCTTGAGCGTGTGCGCCGCCTTCGGGTCCAGACCGACGAACGGCTCGTCGAGGATCATCAGCTTCGGCTCGTGGACGAGCGCGGCGATGATGGCCAGCTTTTGCTTCATTCCATGCGAATAGGCGGAAATGGGGTTGCCCAATTCGGCGGTCAGTTCAAACGCGTCCGCATATTTCTGCACGTTCTGCTGCTTGCGCTTTTCGTCCACCCGATAGATGTCGGCAATGAAATTGATGTACTTGAAGCCCGTCATGCTTTCATACAGATCGGGATTGTCGGGCAGATAGGCGATTTGCTTTTTGAAGGCAATCGGGTCCTTGCGGATGGAGATGCCGTCGAGCGTGATTTCGCCCTGCTCAAAGGGCAGAATGCCGGTAATGGCCTTGATCGTCGTCGTCTTTCCGGCGCCGTTGTGGCCGATAAAGCCGAAAATGTCGCCGTTTTCGATCGTCAGCGTCAGGTCCTTTACGGCGGGCTTGCCGGGGGTGTAGGCTTTGGTGAAATTTTCAATGCGCAGCATGACTGTCCTCCTGTGAATTCGGATGAAAAGGCCCTATCAAATTCATTATACCCGATTTACTGAGTGTTGTCAAGGAGAATATATTTATGCGCCGAAACCGTAATTTTTCTTGCTTTCGGCAGAAAATCGTGCTATAATATCCATATAGAGTACTGCTGCGTTCCGCGCGGCGGCTATGCGGTATCGTTATGCCGCCGGCACGGGCTGACCGCCGCAAAAAACGGTGGCCGCGGCAGCGCAGCGGGTCATTTATCGCATAGAAGAATGCAGGCCGGATTTCGGCTCTGCGCTTTGACGTGCGCAAACACATAGAAAAGGGAGGAAACGGTTTTATGGGAAGACACATCGTTACAGTGGCGAGACAGTTCGGCTGCGGCGGCGGCGAGATCGCCAAGAAGCTCGCCGAGCTGCTCTCGGTCGAGTATTTCGACAAAGAGCTTTTGGAAAAAGCGGCTGAAGCCTCGGGAATCAGCAAGGATGCGTTCGAGCGCGCGGACGAACGCGCCGCCAGCAGCTTTCTGTATTCGCTGGCGATGTCCAGCTACAGCGGACACATTTCGCCGGTGGGCGTCAACGACGTGATGCTCAGCGATAAGCTCTTCACCGTTCAGTCGGACGCCATCCGCAAGCTGGCGGCGGAGAAGGACTGCGTGATCGTCGGCCGCTGCGCGGACGACCTGCTTTCCTCCTACGAGGGGCTGACGCGCATCTTTATCCACGCTCCGCTGGAATATCGGCTGGCGGTGGTGATGGAGCGCCATCAGCTCAGCGAGTCGAGCGCGCGCACGCTGATTCGCAAGACGGACAAAAAGCGCGCCTCCTACTACAATTTCTACACCAGCAAGGATTGGGGCAGCTCGCAGAACTACGACATCACCATCAACGCCGCCGTGCTCGGTGTGGACAAAACCGCCGCGCTGCTGAAGGACTTCGTGCTTGCGCGGGGCTGAAACGGATAAAAAAGACGGGCAGCAAATAGGCGGTAGGCATAAAACAATTATTCGGCACAGCGATTGGGTTTGCTGTGCCGAATGTTGCATTTTCAGGGGCTATACGATAGAGTATAAACAGTTCAATAAATCAGAATTTGTATGTAACAGAAAAAATTGAAGTTGATGGTGAAAATAAATATGAGACGAATTGCAATGGGAAATACAGCAGAAATATACGAGTATGGAGAAAAACGAATATGCAAACTATTTTATTCTGGATATCCAAGTGCATTTGTTCAGCATGAGCTTCGTAATGCGATTATGGCAGAGAAATTGGGCATAAGAACACCAAAGGCTTATAAAATAATCATTGACAACGGACGAGAAGGAATTGTTTATGACCGAATTGAAGGAAAAGAGTTATACCGCAAATTAAGTGGGGAGAATAACACATCGTTAGGCTTATGGATGAATAAGTTTGCGGAATTTCATAAACGGTTATTGCAATACAAAGTGAAAGATGTAATGTCTTATAAAGACTTTCTTAAAAAGTTTGTGACAGATAAAGAGACAATTGAGAAAATTGATTTGTTGGCTGATGACAATTGCTTCCTTCATGGGGATTTCCATTTGGGAAATGTGATGGTTGATGAGGCTGATCATTTAGTTGTGATTGATCTAATGAATGTATGCAAGGGACCTGCTGTATATGATGTTGCAAGAACCTATTTTTTGTTGGGGTATGATAGTAATATTCAAAACGAGTATTTGGTACGAATGGGATATTCGGTGGAAGATATAATGCCTTATTTAGATATCATTTCAGCCATTAGAGAGAATGAAAGGAAGAGATGAATTCCACCACTTTGCCGAACCGATGAAGGGCGCGCTTCTATACACCTTTCGGCGTATGGTGCGGTTACAGATTTGCACCGCACCAAAGCTACCTCTTATGCAGGGCGGAGGGGTCGTCAATTCCCTCCCTATACACAAGGGAGCCTTTCCGAAATCGATACCGATTACAAAAAGCAGACCTATGATTGTAACTATAAGTTTTGCTTAGCTGTTTTACGGACACCCGGCTTAAACTGCCCGTTTTTTTCAAAAACCGGTGAATCAAACGCCGTTTTCCGCGACTATAAGACGAAAACACCCGCAAAGGAGGTACAGGGATGGACACAGACGGCTTGGAGGCTTACGCGGACGAGCTGTTCCGCGCTGCGCTGCGCATCTGCGGAAATTGGAACGACGCTGAGGACCTTGCGCAGGAAACGCTGCTGGCGGCGCTGCAATACGACGGCGCGCCGGCCGACCGTCGGGCATGGCTGCACGGCGTGCTGTGCCATAAGCATTATGACCTGCTGCGCCGCAAATACAGGCTGCCGACGGTCAGCATCGATCTGGTGCCCGATATGCCGGAGACCGGCGCGGAGCCGGACCGGCCGGACGCGCAGACGATCCGGCGGGCGGTGGCGTTCCTTGCGGAAAAGCACCGCGAGGTCATCGTGCGCCATTACCTGTACGGCGAGCGGGTGCAGGACGTCGCCGACCGGCTGGGTCTGCCGCGGGGAACGGTGCTCTCGCGGCTGTCGGGCGGCAGGGAAGCCCTGCGGAAAGGATTGGAAATGATGGACGCTTACGAAAAACAAAGCTACCGGCCCGAACGTCTGGATGTTTGCTGCCGCGGCCGCCCCGGACTGCATGACGAGCCGTGGTCGCTGGTGGGCGGCGACCTGATGAAGCAGAACATTCTTATCGTCGCCTACGAAACGCCGCTGACGGTCGTCGAAATTGCCCGTGCGCTGGGCATTCCGACCGCGTACGTCGAAGAGGCGGTGCGCAGCCTTGCGGACGCCGAGCTGATGGCGCGTATCGGGAACCGCTTTTTCACCGACTTTCAAATTCGTACACCCGAACAGCTTGAGCGCTGCCTCGACGTCGAACTGGCGCTGGTCGAGGCGCATTACGACACGCTGAAGCGTATGGCGGACGACTACACGGACGCGCTGCGCGCGACGGATTTCACGCTGGCGTTGGAGCCGTCCGCGCGGCGGAAGCTGGAGCTGTATTTTTTGCTGCATCTGTTTTCAACGTCGCTCTATACGGCGATACGGCGGCTTGTACCCGCAGACGAAATCTTCCCCGACCGTCCCGACGGCGGTGCTTGGATTGCCGAGGGGCTGCGCTTTCCGGCGGACTTTGATTTTTCTGCCGGCCGCGTTTGGCGCTATACCTATGGCGGACGGCGGGACGCGCGCTGGGATTCGATGCTCGGCGCTAAGCGCATCGAGCTTCACATCTATGATATGCAGCCGGATTTGAACCGCTATGCGCGCGGCCCCGTCGAGTTGCGGGACGGGGATCTGGCCTTGCTGCTGTATCTTCTGCACCGCGGCATTCCCGTCGAGACGACGGGGCTGGACCCGCTGCTGCTGCAGGACTTGCC
>OLWB01002477.1_pt1 | contig 14744 bp, 13 predicted proteins | sample 1673331 | NCBI WGS metagenome assembly OLWB01 (sample SAMEA3178943, study PRJEB25190) | human gut metagenome | biome: human gut; feature: human-associated habitat; material: faeces | place: Austria | collected 2013
TTTACAGATTATGTAAAAATTCATGCACAAGCTGGAAAGGGTGGAAATGGTGCAATAGCTTTTAGAAGAGAAAAATATGTTGCAGCAGGAGGTCCAGATGGTGGAGATGGAGGAAAAGGCGGAGATGTTTATTTTAAAGTAGATAAAGATGCTAATACCTTAATTGAATTTAGATATACTAAAAAATTTAAAGCAGAAAATGGACAAAATGGAGAAGGTGGACATAGGTATGGAAAAAGTGGAGAAGATTTATATATTCCTGTACCTATTGGAACAATAATAAAAGATGCTAAAACAGAAGAAGTATTAGCAGACTTGTCAGAATCCGAAGAAATTGCACTAATTTTAAAAGGGGGAAGAGGTGGAAAAGGAAATTCTCACTTTGCAACTTCGACAAGACAAGCACCTAGATTTGCTCAAGATGGAGAACCAGGAGAAGAAAAAGAACTTATACTGGAACTGAAACTACTTGCAGATGTAGGACTAATAGGGTTCCCAAATGTGGGAAAATCAACTTTTTTATCTGTTGTAACATCTGCAACACCTAAAATTGCAAATTATCATTTTACAACAATAGAACCAAATTTAGGAGTTGTAAAAACAGAATTTGGAGATAGTTTTGTAATTGCAGACATCCCAGGTATAATAGAAGGTGCAAGTGAAGGAACAGGTCTTGGAATACAGTTTTTAAGGCATATAGAAAGAACAAGAATTCTTTTACACTTTATAGACGTTTCAGGAATGGAAGGAAGAAATCCAGTAGATGACTACTATAAAATAAATGAAGAATTAAAGAAATATAGTGATAAACTTTCAAAAAGAACTCAAATAATAGTTGCAAATAAAATAGACTCAATGCAAGATGAAAAATTGTATTCGGAGCTTGAAAAAGTTGCAAATGAAAATAATCAGAAAATATTTAAAATTTCAGGAGTAACTGGTGAAGGTGTAAATGACCTTATGAAGTATGTATCTGATTTATTAAAAACTCTTCCAAAGGAAAACTTAGTAGAAGTAAAAGAACAAGAAAAAGTATATACATTAGAACAAGAAGTTCCATTTACAATAGAAAAAGAGAAAGGAACATTTATTGTAAAAGGAGAAAAAGTAGATTCAATTATGAGAAGAGTAAATATTGGAGACTACGAATCACTATTCTATCTTCACAAAAAGCTAGACGAAATTGGACTAAATAAGGCACTTAAAAAGCAAGGTATTCGTGAAGGAGATATTGTAAAAATTGGTGATTATGAAATGGAATGGGAAGACTAAGGTGTACATAACTTGCAAAAAAATTAAAACTGTGGTAAAATAAGGAGTGATAAATTTTTTATAGAAAAGGAGAACATTAATGAAAAGTATGAAAAGCACAGACGTGCAAAACATACGGACACAAAACCTAAAAACAGAACCAGTATTAACATCTTTAATTTTTGCAGCAGGACTAGGTATTACCATGTCGTTAACACAATTGCAATTTTTAGATGTGCAACCTGAAATTAAAGAAGTGCACATAGAAAAAGAAGTTGCACTAACAGAATCCAAAGCAGAGGTACTGGAAGCAAAGGATGGTAAAATTTTAGCCTTTGATGCTGCACAATATGAAGCCGCGGTAGAAGTACTCGAAACCATGAGGCTTCAAGAAGAAAAGAAACAGGAGGCAGAATATTTTGCTAAGGAGCGAATGGTTCCAAATTGGCAAGATGAGAGATTTCAGATGTTTCTTAAGGTAGTGTTCACAGAAGCAGGAATTTGTTCATTAGATGAACAAGAAGCTGTGGCACTGTCTATCTGGAATAGGGCAGAAAAAGATCCAAATAGCATAATAGAAGTTTTATGTGCGTCTGGACAATTTACCAGCGTAATAAATGGGACTCCATGTATCAATGGTGTACCTGTTAAGCTGGAAGAAATTCCAGACACTACCAAGGAGGCCGTTATAAATGTAATAAACGGCAAAAAAACATTGGTAGAAAGTCTTTTGGAAGAAGAGGCACTAAGACAGGGGCTAGACCCTAAGGTTTATGCAGAAGGAGGTCCAGTCTTTTTCTACGAACCCAGGCTAATAACCGAAAAAGCCGTAAGGGACCGTGCAAAAATTAAATGTAAGGTTCGGGTCGGATATCAGACCTTTTATAAAGTCTGGGATAGGTGATATCCTTTTTACTGGTCTCTATGGAGACCAGTTTTTCCCTAAAAAAGCATAAAAGCATTGACTTTTTAATAAAAATAGAATATAATTATAAATGCATAAGAAAGAGACAGAGAAAGAGTGGATAAGTTCCACTCTTTCATTAGATTTATATAAAAATTAAAATGGGGGAACTAAAAATGACTGCTTTAGAAAAAAATGTAGAAAGCTTAGTAAAACCAATAATAGAAAAGTTGGGATATAAGGTCTATGATGTAGTCTACCAAAAAGAAGGTAAAGACAACTATTTACGTATTTTCATAGATAAAACTGATGGAATTAGTTTAAATGATTGCGAATTGGTTAATAATAGTATTACAGATATATTGGACGAAAAAGATTATATAAAAACGGAATACTTTTTGGAAATATCGTCTCCAGGAATTGAAAGAAACATTCGAAGAAAAGAACATTTTGAGGAAAATATTAATAATAAGGTAGAAATAAAATTATTTAAGCCGGTAGATGGAAAAAAGAGCATAACAGGAATTTTAAAAGACTATAATGAAGAAACTATAATAGTAGACGAAATAAATATAGAATTAAAAAATATTGCAGCTGCAAAAACTGTATATAATTGGGAGGAAAAATAAAAAATGAAGAAAAAAGAAGTAAAAATAGTAAATAAAGGAATTGATACAACAGAGCTTATAATGGCAATGGATGAACTTGAAAAGACAAATGGAATCGATAAAGATTTTTTAATGGAATCAGTAGAATCAGCCTTAGTAGTTGCATATAAGAAAAATTTTGAAAGTAATGACGAAAATGTAAAGGTAATAATAGATAAAAATGATGGACAGATGCATGTATATCAAGAAAAAGATGTCGTAGAAACTGTTGAAGATGAAAAAAAGGAAATAAGTTTAGAAGAAGCTCAAAAAATAAATGTAAATTATAATGTGGGAGACAAAGTAGAATTTGAGCTTATGCCAAAAGAATTTGGAAGAATAGCAGCTCAAACAGCAAGACAGGTAATTACACAAAAAATTAGAGAAGCTTCAAGAGATGTTATCTTTTCAGAGTTTGCAGATAAAAAGGGAGAAATTATAACAGGATTAGTACAAAAAGCAGATGGTGGAGCAGTTATAATGGATTTAGGTAGAATAGAAGGAATTATGCCTAAAAAAGAGCAAATACCAACAGAGACATATCATGTAAATGATAAAATTAAAGCTTGCATAATAAGTGTAGAAAAAGGAATAAAAGGTTCAACACAAATTATACTTTCAAGAGCAAGTACAGAGCTTGTAAGAAAACTTTTAGAAATAGAAATTCCAGAAATATATGAAGGTGTAATCGAAATAAAGAGCATTTCAAGAGAAGCTGGTTCAAGAAGCAAAGTTGCTGTATATTCTCCAAATCCTAATATAGATCCAGTAGGTTCTTGTGTAGGACAAAAGGGAATTCGTATACAAAATATAATAAACGAACTTAACGGAGAAAAAATAGATGTAATTGAATGGAATGAAGATCCAGCAATATTCATAGCAACAGCTTTGCTTCCAGCAAAGGTTCTTGCAGTAGATATTAAAGAAGAAGAAAAATTTGCACAAGTAATTGTTCAAGATGATCAATTATCTTTAGCAATAGGTAAGGGTGGACAAAATGCAAAATTAGCAGCAAGACTAACAAACTGGAAAATAGATATAAAAAGTGAATCTCAATTTAGAAAAATGTTAGAAGAAATGAATAATGAAGAAACAGAGGAAAATGCAGAAGAGAGTATAGAAGAAAATACAGTAGATGCAGAAGAACCAAGTGAAAACTAAAAAAATGCATAATATGCGAAAAACATATATAAAATGGTAATAAGAGAAAATAAGAGGTGTAATATTGAAAATTATAGAATTAAGACTAAACAAAATAAAAATATCAGGAGGTGATAATATTGAGTAAGATAAAAATACATGAATTAGCAAAAGAATTAAAAATAGAAAATAAAGAAATAATAGAATTAGCAAATAAATTAGGAATGAATGTAACTAGTCATTTAAATGCTATTGAAGATAAGGAAGCAGATAAAATAAGAGAAAACTTGAAAAAAAGAGAAAAAAAGGAAGAAGTAAAAACAACAGGTCAGGTTATTATAAGAAGAGAAGTTATCCTTTCTGATGAAGAAATTGAAAAAGAAAAGAAAAAGCAAGAAGAAGCAAGAAAGAAGAGTGCAGATTTAGGTTTTTCTCAAAGACGAAACAGAGACTATAATATTGTTTATAGAGAAAAGCCAACAAAACCACTTACAGTAAATGAGCTTTTTGGAATAAAACCTAAAAAAGAGGAAAAAAAGGAAGTAAAAAAAGAAGAACCAAAAGTTATGCCTAAAGAAGAATCAAAAGAAATAAAACCAGCACCTATACCAGAGCCAAAAGTAGAAACAAAAAAAGAAGAAATAAAGAAAATAGAAGAAGTAAAGCAAGAGGAAAAGCCAGAAGTGAAAACAAAAATGCAAAATAATGATTTTAAACAAAATAGAACGAAACCAGAATTTAAAGGACAACAATCACAAAATAGAAACTTTGGAGGAAATAGAAACTTTAATGGTTCTAATCAAAACGGTAACCGCCAAGGAAATTATAACAGAGATGGATATGGAAACAATAATTATAACAAAAACAAAGTAGCAGGTAATAGTGGTTCTAGAAATTTTGGAGATAATAAAGGAAATAACTTTAAAAATGGAAATGGGGGATTTAAAAAGCCTCTTAATAACCGCGGAATAGATAAGAACATAAAAGATATTGTATCAACTGAGCTTATGGAAAAGGGAAATCAAAGAGATTACAGCACAAGAATTATAGATAAGCAAAAAGCAAATAGATACAACAATCAAGATGATAAAAAGAGAAAATCTAGAAAAGACGAAGGCGAAGATACATTTAACGAAGATAAATTAAGAAATTTAAAACAAGTAGATAAGCTTTCAAATATGTTCGAAGATCAAGAAGGTGGAATGTTAGATTACTATGATTTAACTACAACTAGAGGAAAAAGAAATAAGAGAAAGATTAAAAAAGATGAAGAAAGAAATAAACAAAAAATCTTTGACCTTAAAGAAATAACTATTCCAGAGAATATAACTGTAAAGGACTTAGCAGCAGACCTTAAGAAAACAACAGCAGAAGTTATAAAAAAATTATTTGATTTAGGAATTATGGCTACAATAAATCAAAGTCTAGACTTTGATACTGCTTATTTAGTTGCAGATAGTTTTGGTGTTTCAGCAAATAAAAAAGAAGAGATAAAAGATGAAGATATTTTATTTGATGATTCAGAAGATAAAGATGAAGATTTAAAACCAAGACCACCAGTAGTTGTAGTTATGGGACACGTAGACCATGGAAAAACGTCGCTTTTAGATGCTATTAGAAAAACAAACGTAATTGAAGGAGAAGCAGGAGGAATTACTCAGCATATAGGAGCATATAAAGTAAATGTTAGTGGAAGAGAAATAACATTTTTAGATACACCAGGACATGAAGCTTTTACAAGTATGCGTGCTAGAGGTGCTCAAATTACAGATATAGCAATTCTAGTTATTGCAGCAGATGATGGTGTAATGCCACAAACAGTAGAAGCAATTAACCATGCAAAATCAGCAAATATTCCAATAATAGTTGCAGTAAATAAAATAGATTTACCAGGAGCAAATATAGATAAAATTAAGCAAGAATTAATGAAATATGAATTAGTTCCAGAAGAATGGGGTGGAGATACAATATTTGTACCAATCTCAGCTAAAAACAATATCAATATAGATAACTTACTAGAAATGGTATTATTAGTAGCAGATATGCAGAATTTAAGAGCAAACCCAAATAAGCAAGCAAAAGGTGTTGTAATAGAGGCAAGACTAGATAAGAACCAAGGTCCTATTGCTTCATTACTTGTACAAAGAGGAGAGCTTAACGAAGGTGATAGAATAGTTGTAGGAAATTCTATTGGAAAAATAAGAACAATGAAGAATGACAAGGCTAAAAAAGTTAAAAAAGCTGGACCTTCTACACCTGTTGAAGTTACTGGATTAAGTGAAGTTCCAGAAGCTGGAGATATATTCTATGAAGTTAAGGATGAAAAAACAGCAAAACATTTAATAGAAAAGAGAAAAGTGGAATCAAGAGAGAAAACAATTGCAAATAATAATGCTGTTACATTAGATAACTTATTCGAAAAGATGGAAAATGAAGAACTAAAACAATTAAATATAATTGTAAAGACAGATGTTCAAGGTACAGCAGAGGCAATGAAGAGTTCTCTAGAAAAAATATCTAATGAAGAGGTTAGAGTGCAGGTTATACATTCAAATGCAGGAGGAGTAACAGAATCAGACGTACAATTAGCAAAAGCAGCAAATGCAATAATTATAGCATTTAATGTAAGACCAGTAGGGGCTGCAAAGCAACTTGCAGAAAAAGAAGGCGTAGAAATAAAACAATATTCAGTAATTTATCAAGCACTAGAAGATGTAGAAGATGCAATGAAAGGAATGCTAGCACCAATTTACAGAGAAAAGAATATTGGAAATGCAGAAGTAAGACAAACATTTAGAATATCAAATGTTGGTACAATCGCAGGATGTTTTGTACTAGATGGAAAAATAGAAAGAAATGCCGGAGTAAGAGTAATAAGAGAAAGTGTTGTTATTCACGAAGGTAAGTTAATATCTTTAAAGAGATTTAAAGATGATGCAAAAGAAGTTTCAAAAGGTTTTGAATGTGGAATCCAAATACAGGATTATAATGACATAAAAGAAGGAGACATAATAGAAGCCTTTGTACAGGAAGAGGTAAAAAGGTAATGGCTAAAAATACTAATAGATTAGGAAGAGTAAATGAAGAGTTAAGAAAAGAGATAAGCAATATAATAAATTACGAATTAAAAAATCCAGAAGTTACAGGAATGATAAGTGTTACAAAAGTTAAAGTAACACCAGATCTTAAATATGCAAAAGTATATGTAACAGTTCTTAACCCAAAGAATTTAGAAAAGACAATGGAAGGGCTAAAAGAAAGTAGCAGATTTATTAGAACAAGAGTGGCTCATACAGTTAACTTAAGAATAACACCGGAGTTAGTATTTGAATATGATGACTCAATAGAGAATGGTGAAAGAATTGATTCAATACTAAGAGAACTAAAAAAAGAGATTATTGGAACAAGAGTTAGGATTCTTCCATTAGATCTTATGAAAGAAGAAAGTTTTGAACGTCTTAGAAAGGTTCTTGCAAAAGAACGTCCTACTGTAAGAATTCTAGTAAATGCTTCAGGATTTGGAATTTCTGGTTCTTTTGAGCATCAGACAGAAGAAGATGCAGCAGGAATGATTCGTTTAAATTGTGAAGCATTGACAAGAGTTACCTACTTGGTACTTCCATATGTAAGCAGAGGATCTTTTATTTATCAGATGGCATCTTCTGCAGGATTTGCACCACAGCCTGATTTCACAGTTTACGCAGCAACAAAAGCATATGCAAAAAGTTTTTCTATTGCTCTTAGACAGGAGCTATCAGGACATGAAGTTAAAGTCATAGCGGTATGTCCTGGACCAGTGAAGACGGAATTCTTTGATCGTGCATATGAGCAGGAAGAGATGAAGTTTTATAAGAAATTTGCTATGGCAGACCCAAAGAGGGTTGTAAGTAAAGCAATCCGTGATGCAAGGAAGAATAAAGCAGTATCTGTCTATGGATTTACAATGAAAACAACAAGGATCATCTGTAAGATCTTACCCGGAAAATGGATTGCCAAAATCATGGGTTAGAAGGATAAAAAATGAGAGAATTAAATATAACAGCAAGAGAGGAAGGACAAAGACTTGACAAGATCCTTTCGAAATATTTAAATAAAGCACCGAAAAGTTTTTTGTATAAAATGCTTCGAAAAAAAAATATCAAATTAAATGGAAAAAAGGCAACTGGAAATGAAAAATTATCTAAAGGAGATCAGGTCTGCATCTATCTTGCAGAAGATACAATCAGTAAATTTAGGGAAGAAGTAAGGGCTGGAAAACAAAAACTGAAACTTGATATTTTGTACGAAGATGACAATGTTATTATGGTAAATAAACCATGGGGAATCTTATCCCAGAAATCAAAATCAGAAGATATATCGATTAACGATCAGATCATCCCATATGCAGTGAATCAAGGATTGATCAGTGAAAAAGAATTACAAGTAGTCAAACCGTCCATTTGTAATCGTCTTGATCGTAATACAACAGGCATCATCATCTGTGGAATTTCAATGGAAGGACTGCAGACAATGGCAGAGATGTTAAAGAATCGAGATATGGAGAAGTATTATCTTTGTATTGTGAAAGGGAAACTTAACAAACCACAGAAAGTTAATGCATATTTAAGAAAAGATGAGAAAACAAACAAAGTAACAGTTTCAAAGCAAGAAATTTTCGGCGGAAATTATATTGAAACGGCTTATGAACCTGTAATCTCAAATGATGAATTTACACTATTAAAGGTAAAACTTATCACAGGAAAGACACATCAGATTCGTGCCCACCTTGCAAGTATCGGACATCCACTGATCGGTGATTTCAAATACGGAGATAGAAAGATCAATCAGCAGATGAAGCAAAGATTTGGATTAAAAGACCAGTTACTTCATTGTCAGGAAATCGTGTTCCCGAAACATATGAAAACATGTAGTAATCTTTCAGGAAAGAGAATTCAGGCACCGCTTCCAAAAAGATTTGAAACGATCAAACAGGAATTATTTGGGAGAGATTTATAATGGCGGAAGATAAATGGAATGTAAAAGGTCTTAGAGGCTCTGTACTGGAAGAATTAATCAATTATACAAATGAAAAATACCGCCAGCAAAAACTTGCGCTAGTGCAAAAAATACCGACATCGATCAAACCAGTAAGGTTCGATAAAACAAAACGTCATATCACACTTGCTTATTTTGATCAGAAAAGTACAGTCGATTACATAGGAGTTGTGCAGGGGATCCCTATCTGTTTTGATGCAAAGGAATGTGCAAAAGACGTATTTCCACTTCAGAACATTCATGAACATCAGGTAGAGTTTATGCGGCAGTACGAAGAGCAGGGCGGCATTAGTTTTTTATTGATCTATTTTACATCAAGACATGTCTGTTATTATATGTCATTTCAGGAGATGATGAAATACTGGAATCGTGCAAAAGAGGGCGGAGTCAAGCATTTTAAATATGAAGAATTAGATATTGGATTTTTTGTTCCATTAAAGCAGGGAATGATCCTTCATTATCTGGAATGTCTGCAGAAAGTTCTGAAACAAAAAGATCAGCAAGATTCGTGTCGAAAAGATTGACGAAAAGCTAAATTTTGCGTATAATATAACATTGACGAAAAAGAAAACCTGTGGATGTTGGCCACAGAGTAGAAAAGGATAGATTTTATGATCAGAAGCATGACAGGATTTGGACATGGGGAAGTGTCCAATGACAAGAATCAGAAAGTCACAGTGGAGATGAAATCCGTCAACCACAGATATTGTGATATTTCATTAAAACTTCCCAAGAAATTAGCCATGTTTGAGGCAAATATCCGTAATATCATGAAAGAATATGCGAGTCGTGGAAAGATTGACATTTATGTATCATATGAAGATCTTTCAGAGACAGCAGTAAGCCTTCATTATAATCAGGCAATGGCAGCAGAATATATGCAGGTATTTAAGAAGATGCAGGAAGATTTTGGTATTGAGACAAAGATCACTGCGGAAGCACTTGCTAAGTATCCAGAAGTTGTAACACTTGAAGAAGTGCAGCAAGATGAAGAAGTATGGTGGGAGCTGTTAGAAGCTGCATTAAGACAGGCTGCCGAGAAATTTGTAGAGACAAGAACGATCGAAGGAGCAAATCTTAAGAAAGATCTGCTTGGAAAACTAGATCAGATGGCAGCAGATGTGGCATTTATTGAGAGACGTTCTCCACAGATCATTGCTGAATACAGAGCAAAATTAGAAGAGAAAGTGAAAGAATTTTTAGAAGACTCAGCAATTGAAGAAAACAGGATTGCGGCAGAAGTTACATTATATGCAGATAAGATTGCTGTTGATGAAGAGATTGTAAGACTTCAAAGTCATATCAGTTCTATGACAGATGTGCTGGAAAGTGATGAAAGTATTGGAAGAAAGCTTGATTTCATGGCACAGGAGATGAACAGAGAAGCGAATACGATCTTATCAAAGTCAAGTGATGTTGATCTTGCAGATCATGCAATTGAACTGAAGACAAATGTTGAGAAAGTAAGAGAACAGATTCAGAACATAGAGTAAGATAAGAAGGGAAAGATCATGGAAAAGAGAGGTTCATTACTGGTACTGTCTGGATTTTCTGGTGTTGGAAAAGGAACAGTAGCAAAGAAACTGGTAGAAAAATATGGATATAGTTTATCAATTTCCGCAACAACAAGAAAGCCGAGAGAAGGTGAAGTTGACGGAAGGGAGTATTTTTTTAAGACGGTAGATGATTTTAAAAATCTGATCGACTATAATGGATTTATTGAGTATGCCAGATATGTGGACAATTATTATGGAACGCCAAGAAAGTTTGTAGAAGAAGAACTTGCAGCAGGACATAATGTGATCTTGGAAATTGAAGTGCAGGGTGCGTTTAATATTAAGAAACAATATGAAGATGCATTATTGATCTTCATTACGGCACCAAGCGCTGCGGCAATCAAGGAACGCCTGGTAGGAAGAGGAACTGAATCGGAAGAAGTGATCAACAAACGTATTAATCGTGCCAAAGAAGAATCTGAGGATATGGATAAATACGATTATATTGTGATCAACGATCAGGTAGAAGATTGTGCAGATCGAATTCATGCCATTGTACAGGCAAAAGACTGCCTGCTTGGAAATAACCTTAAATTTATAGAAGAAACTAAAAAAGAATTAGAACAACTATAGGAGGAATTATTATGTTACATCCATCATATACAGAATTAATGAAAGTTATCAATGGTGACAGTGAGGAAGAAAAAGTTATCTCAAGCCGTTACTCTATTGTACTTGCAAGTGCTAAGAGAGCAAGACAGATCATTGCAGGAGATATGCCATTAGTAGAAGAAAAAGATGGTGCAAAACCATTATCTACAGCAGTTGAAGAGCTTTGGGAAGAAAAAGTAAAGATTCTTGGAGACGATGAAGAAGTAGAAGAATAGAAATAACAAGGAAAACAAAACAGGGTGCTTAGGGATTCCTAAACACCCTTCTTTGTACAGACAGGGAGTTTTTATGGACATTATTTTATTACTGAAAACCGTATTACTTGGAATTGTCGAGGGAATTACGGAATGGCTGCCGATCAGTAGTACAGGACATCTGATCTTGGCAGATGAATTTATTAAATTAAATATGACAGGTGCCTTTAAGGAAATGTTTGACGTTGTGATTCAGTTAGGTGCGATCATGGCAGTTGTTGTTTTATATTTTCATAAGTTAAATCCATTTTCACCAAAGAAAAACCATAGGGAAAAGATGGATACTATTGTTTTATGGACAAAGGTAATTCTTGCGGTATTTCCAGCAGCAATTATCGGCATTTTATTTGACGACTGGTTGAATGCACATTTTTATAATCCTCCAGTAGTTGCAGCAATGCTGATCATTTATGGTATATTATTTATCATAATTGAAAACCGCAACAAACGAATCAGAAGAAGACCAATGAATGATCTTACAAGATTATCTTATGGAATGGCATTGGGAATTGGTGTGTTTCAGGTATTAGCATTAATTCCAGGTACATCGAGATCAGGAGCAACGATCCTTGGAGGAATCTTACTCGGGTGTTCCAGAACGGTTGCTGCCGAATTCTCATTTTTCTTAGGAATTCCAGTAATGTTTGGAGCAAGTTTATTAAAGATCGTGAAATTTGGTCTTGCATTTACAACAACACAATTGATCGTACTGATCGTTGGAATGGTAGTATCCTTCCTTGTATCTATCGTAGCGATCAAGTTTTTACTTGGATATATTAAGAAGAATGACTTTAAGGCATTTGGTGTATACCGAATTATACTCGGTCTGCTAGTGATCGTGTATTTTGCATTCATCAAATAAGGAGTTTGTAAAACATGGATAAGAATTTATTTCTAAAGAATATGGAAGAGATGATCGCCATTGCAAAGACAAATGGGAATCAGATTGACCACAAAGAGTTATTAGATTATTTTAGTGATTATAATTTGAATGAAGAAGCAAAGAAACTTTTGATCGCAAGCTTTATAGAAGCGGGAATTCGTGTGCTTGGAGTAGATGAAGCACAGATTGTTGCTGAAGAAGAGGCGGAGGCGAAAGCTAATGTGTCCGAAGAAGAACAGGGTGCGATCCGTTTTTATGAAGAAGAATTAAGCCAGATGGATCTTCCGGGGGAAGAAGAGCAGAAAGAGCTGATCACATCATGGCTTGCTGACAAAGAAGATGGAGAAGCAGTGATTGAAAGCTTTCTTCCGCAGATTCTTGAAATTGCAAGGAATCATATGGGAAAAGGTGTCTTATTTGGAGATCTTGTACAGGAAGGTAACATTGGTCTATTAGAAGCAATGGCAATCTATCAAGATGGAGATGCAGAAGGATTTCTTGCACATGCCAAAAGTGCAGTAGAAGATTCTATTCTTGATGCAATTGCAATGCAGAGAGGTTCTGACAGTGTTGGAGAGGCAATGGCAATCAAGGCAAATCGCTTAGATGATGCTTCAACATTTCTATCAAAAGAACTTGGAAGAGAGCCAAAGATCGAAGAATTAGCAAAATATCTTTCTATGACAGAGGAAGAGGTAAAGGATATTATGAAGATTTCTCTCGATGCACTTTCTGTTATGGAAGCAGATATTAAACAGTCATAAAAATCCTTGGTGTTGACAGAAGGGAGGATGATCTTATGAATATCAGAGAAAAACAGGAACAGACGGAATTAAGTCTGTTAAGCCCATATGCAACACGAAGTATTGATACAAAAGGAAGAAGAAAGCCGGAAGAAGAATGTGAGATACGTACCTGTTTCCAAAGAGACAGGGATCGAATCTTGCATTGTAAAGCTTTTCGTCGTTTAAAAGATAAAACACAGGTGTTTTTATCTCCAGTAGGAGATCATTATAGAACGAGACTTATGCATACACTTGAAGTGTCACAGAATGCCAGAACGATCGCGAGAGCTTTGAATCTTAATGAGACATTAACAGAAGCAATTGCACTTGGACATGATCTTGGACACACGCCATTTGGTCATGCAGGAGAACGTGTATTAAATGAGATGAATCCCAAAGGATTTAAACATAATCAGCAAAGTGTGAGAGTTGCTCAGTATCTTGAGAAGAATGGTGATGGGTTGAATCTTACATGGGAGGTATTAGACGGTATGAAAAATCATTCAATGAAAAGCATGCCGCATACTCTGGAAGGTAAAATTGTCCGTTTGGCAGATAAAATTGCATATATCAATCATGATATTGATGACTCTGTACGTGCCAAAGTTTTAAAGGAAGAAGATCTTCCAAAGGAATATACAAATGTGCTTGGAACGACCTATCGTGAGAGAATTAATACGATGGTGCTTGATATTGTAAAACATAGTAGTGGTATCAATGATATTGTTATGTCTCAGAAGATAAGGGATGCAATGACAGGTCTTCGAAGTTTTATGTTCCAGAGAGTTTATGAGGAGCCAAATACAAAGAAAGAGGAAGAAAAGATAAAGAACATTATTGAACCATTATATGAGCATTATCTTTATCATATAGAGGAACTTCCAGTGTATAATCAGAAGATGATCAATTCAGAAGAAGATAAAGAACAGGCGGTTTGTGACTATATTGCAGGGATGACAGATCATTTTGCGATTGAGCAATATACAGAGATTTTTATTCCTAAATTTTTTATGCAAAAATAAAGGAAAATTAAAAAAGATGCAGAATAATATATTATAGAGGGATTTTTTAAGGAGGGACAAGCATTGATTTACGGAGAAGAAATCATAGAAGAGGTGCGAAGCCGGAATGATATTGTAGATCTCATCTCCACGTACGTACCGCTAAAGAAAAAAGGAAGTTCTTATTTCGGATTGTGCCCATTTCACAATGAAAAATCGCCCTCTTTTTCTGTGAGCCGGGATAAACAGATGTATTACTGTTTTGGCTGTGGTGCCGGTGGTAATGTTTTTACTTTTTTAATGGAATATGAGAACTTTTCTTTTCCGGAAGCGTTAAAATATCTGGCAGAACGAGCTGGAATGGAGCTTCCAGAAGAAGAATTGAATGAAGAAGCTAAACGAACAATGGATGCGAAAGCCAGACTTCGAGAGATGAACAAACTTTCTGCCAATTATTTCTATTATCTGCTTCACAGCAAACGAGGGCAGAAAGGACTTGCGTATTTGAAAAATCGTGGGATCACAGATGAGACGATCAAGAGATTTGGACTTGGATATGCAGATATTTACAATGATGATCTGTATCGTTTTCTAAAAAGCAAAGGATACAGTGATGAAGAATTGAAAGATTCTGCACTCGTAACGATCGATGAGCGACGAGGCGGAAGTGATAAGTT
>OLWB01002478.1_pt1 | contig 14739 bp, 10 predicted proteins | sample 1673331 | NCBI WGS metagenome assembly OLWB01 (sample SAMEA3178943, study PRJEB25190) | human gut metagenome | biome: human gut; feature: human-associated habitat; material: faeces | place: Austria | collected 2013
TTTCCGGCGGTCTCGTTTCTGGAATATGACCCCGGCGATATCGCCGTCCTGTTCGCCGGCCTTCTGCTCGGCCCGTGGTGGGGCTTGGGCATCACGCTTGTCGTCTCGCTCGTGCAGGGGATTACCGTCAGCGCCGCGAGCGGCGTTTACGGCATCCTGATGCACATCATTTCCACCGGTACGCTTGTCCTCGTCTCGGCGCTGGCCGCGCGCCTGTTCAAGGGCCGTTTGAACGCCGAGCTGTCCGTCCTCTGCGGCGTGCTGGCTGCCGCCGCCGTGATGGTCGGCGCCAACCTGCTCATCACCCCGCTGTTTATGGGCGTTACGATGGACGACGTGCTGGGCATTATGCTGCCGTTTATCCTGCCGTTCAACCTGATTAAGCTCGGCGTCAACGGCGCGCTCGCCTGCGTGGTCTACCGCGCCTTCCGCGCGCCGGTCGCCCGCCTGCTCTGAACGCGGAAAGTTCCGAAAACCTATTGACAAAGCGGGTTTTCTGTGGTAGAATAAAGAAAATGAATAGCAATTCTTATCGAGAGTGGTGGAGGGACCTGCCCTGTGAAGCCCGACAACCTGCGCGCGGCGTTTTCGCGCGTGCGCAAGGTGTTAAATCAGCGATGCGAATCGGCAGATGAGAAGGTACATATTGTGAAATATATATCCTTTCGGCGTTCTGCCGAAAGGATATTTTTGTTGTAAAAAAGGAGAATGCACACATGATCAAAAAGTTTTTCACCAGCGAATCGGTGACGGAAGGGCACCCCGATAAAATATGCGACCAAATCTCGGACGCGGTGCTGGACGCCATCCTCGCCAAGGACCCGAACGCGCGCGTCGCCTGCGAGACGGCCACGACGACGGGTATGATTCTCGTCATGGGCGAAATCACCACCTCCACCTATGTGGATATCCCCACCATCGCGCGCGAGACCATCCGCGAAATCGGCTATGACAGCTCGGAGAAGGGCTTCGACTGCGATACCTGCGCCGTCCTCACCGCCATCCACGAGCAGTCGCCCGACATCGCGCTCGGCGTGGACAAGTCGCTTGAGGCCAAGGAGGGCGCCCTCGCCGATCAGTACGACACCGGCGCCGGCGACCAGGGGATGGTCTTCGGCTACGCCTGCAACGAAACGCCCGAACTGATGCCGCTGCCCATCTCGCTGGCGCAAAAGCTGGCCAAGAAGCTCACCGAGGTCCGCAAAAGCGGCGTCCTCCCCTACCTGCGCGCCGACGGCAAAACGCAGGTCACCGTCGAGTATCACGACGATAAGCCCGTCCGCATCGACTCGGTGGTCATCTCCTCGCAGCATTCGGACGCGGTCACACTCGAGCAGATTCGCGAGGACGTCATCCGCGAGGTCGTCACGCCCACGCTGCCCGCGCTCTATATGGACGACGACACGAAGATTTACGTCAACCCGACCGGCCGCTTCGTCGTCGGCGGCCCCAAGGGCGACAGCGGTCTGACCGGCCGCAAGATCATCGTCGATACCTACGGCGGCTACGCCTGCCACGGCGGCGGCGCCTTCAGCGGCAAGGACCCGACCAAGGTCGACCGCAGCGCCGCGTATATGGCGCGCTATGCGGCCAAGAATATCGTCGCCGCGGGTCTGGCCGAGAAGTGCGAGATCCAGATTGCCTACGCCATCGGCGTCGCGCGCCCGCTTTCGGTGTTCGTCAACACCTTCGGCACCGGCAAGGCCGCCGACGACGCCATCGCCCGCGCCGTCTGCAAGGTCATCGACCTGCGTCCGGCCGCCATCATCGAGAAGCTCGACCTCCGCCGCCCGATTTATAAGGCGCTCGCCGCTTACGGCCATTTCGGCCGCGAGGAATTGGGCGTGAGCTGGGAGAAAACCGACTGCGCCGAGGCGCTGGCCGCGGCGGTCGCCGAGTAAGGACGGCGGTCCCCGGACAGCGGTTCAAGGACAGCGGTTCGCGCGGCCGCGTGTCAGCGCGGCTGTGTCCTCCCCCCCTTGCCGCGCTTGTCCGGCCGAACAGCGCAGACGCGCGGTTTGCGTATGCGCCGACCGTATATGGTTGGCAGCCTCCCATTTTGTTTGTAAAGCCCGCCGGCAGATTTGCCGGCGGGCTTTTGCATGTGTTTTGCAATCGTTATACGACCGCGAAAAGCGTTGCGGCAGTTGACATCGCACTTTATTGTTCATTGTTTTTTTTATTTTTGTAATAAACACTTGATATTTTCTGACTTTTATGGTAGAATGACATCTGAGGAAAGACGCGGCAAATCGGCCGCGCAAAAATGAAGAATAAGGATAAGGAGAAGAACATGCGTACAAAGAAATTGGCTGCCGTTTTGCTGGCAGTCGTCATGACGCTCTGCCTGCTGCCGACGGCTGCGTTCGCGGCGGGGACTGACCTCGTGTATTTGAACGACGCTTGGCTGGATGCCGGCGAAACGGAGGTCGGCGACGGCAAAGTCACGTTGGATGTGGAAAACAAGACGCTGACGATCGAGAACGTCGCGTTGACGGATTTTGTTTCTTTTGAGGCGACGGAGGAATTCACCCTCATTGTCAAGGGAACGAACACGATTACGCCAGAGTCCGGGAGCATCGGCATCGGCACCAATGTAAACCTGCCGGCGCTGAACATCGTGCTGGAGGAGGGCGCCTCGCTCGACATCACGGTCGATACGGCGAACGCCATTTATATTCGCGGCGGCGACCTGAAGGTTTCCGGCGCGGGTTCGCTGACACTGACGTCCGAGGGCGGGTATCCCACCCTGTTTGCGCCCGGGGACATCACGTTTGACGGCGTGACGGTGGACATCACGGGCGATCAGGTCGGTATATTCTCTAACGAAGTTTATGACGAGGTGGAGGAGGATTATATCCCCACGGCTGTCACGATGCGCAACGCGACGGTGGACATCGACGTCTCTGCCGGGGATTCTCAAGCGGTTTACTGCTTCTATGGCAGCATCACGATTGAGGACACCGTTCTGACCACCACGACGAGCACGACGGAGGAATCCGAAAACTACGCTTTGTATGTGGACGGCGACCTGCTCATCAAGGGCGACAAGACCGACATCAAGCATACGGGCGGCATCGGCTTTGACGCCGATACGATTACGATTGAGGGCGGCAAGGTGGACGTCAAGTCCAACGACACGGCGCTGCTCGGTTACAGCGGCGTGACCATCAGCGGCGGCGCCGTCAAGGCCGAATCGACGAACAGCTATGCGATCCTCGGCACAAAGGGTACGGTGTCCATCACCGGCGCCGATACCGAGGTCACGGCGATTACCGGCTCGGAGGACTTTGCGGCCATCAGCAACGCGAACCATCCGAACAACCCGACTTTCGGTGACGGCGGCATTCATCTGGATGCAAAAATCACCGTTCAGGGGAAGAATCTGATCGTCGGTGTGAAAAAGAATGCCGAAGCGGCCATTACGCTCGGCGAAAACTTTGAGATTGCCGGCGCGACGCTTAAGCACGAGAGCATCGGCAGCTCGAAGACCAAAACGTATTTTGTGGATGAAGAAGGCAATGCGCTGACCGGCGAGGCGGTTGTCTGCAAGCATACTTACGGCGAGACGCCGACCTGGACGTGGGCCGAGGACGGCTCGTCCGCGACGGCCTCGTTCCCCTGCACGGCGAGCGGCGATTACACCGCCGTTGTGAACGCGACGATCACCAGCGAGACGACGCCGGCCACCTGCATTGCGGCAGGCAAGACGGTTTACACCGCGAAGGCGACCTTCGGCGGCAAGGAATACACCAGCACCAAGGAAATCGCCATCGCCATCGACGCCGATGCGCACGGCGAGACCGAGCTGAAGAACGCCAAGGACGCCACCTGCACCGAGAAGGGCTACACGGGCGACAAGGTCTGCAAGGACTGCGGCAAAACCGTTGAGGCGGGCACGGAAATCGAGATGACGGCGCACACGTTCGAGGACGGCAAGTGCAGCGTTTGCGGCGCGCCCGACCCGGATTATGTGACGGATACGTCCGACACCTCGTCCGAGGATGCTTCGTCTGACGGCTCGTCCGACGCCGCTTCCTCCGACGCGTCGAGCGATGCGGACAGCAGCAGCGGGACGCCTTCCACCGGCGACGCGAGCGCGCTGGTCTGGCTGGTGCTGGCGGTCGTCTGCATCGGCGGCACGGTGTTTGTGCTGCGCAAGAGAAACGCGTAAAATAAGGCTGCGACAGCCGATAGACAGGCGGGAAACGAATCCGCCCGACGCCGATAGGCGCTACACCCCAAAAGCATCCGGCTTTTGGGGTGTAGCTTTTTGCGTCGAAAAAGCGGAGCGCGCGGAGAGGACTTCGACCGCGCCTTGGGGATTTTCGCTTTGCTTTCAAGGGGCGCTTATCCTTGTGGATTCCGTCTGGCGGGCGAATTCCCTTACGGCGAAAAGAAACGGGCACGGCGCTGTTGCCGTGCCCATTCACAAAAGAACTGCTATTTCATTTTTGCCGTGGCTTTGGGGCGCTCCCTTACGGGGGGAGGGGCGGGGCGTTCTGCCTATCGGTATATCCATAGCCGGTTTCACGCGCGGGGCGGCTTGCCGCCAAGCTGCCGCGCCGTCTCCCGGGTCGGGTTCAGTCGGAGAAGGCGTCTAAACCGTCTCCGGCAGCGCCGGCGCGAGGCCGAGGATCGGCATACGGCGCTTTTGCGGCGGTGTTACGCGCCGCCGGCGGCATCCTTGGCCTTGGCGTCCTTGGAGGCAAAATACACGCCGATGGAGTCGGAGATGCTCTTTTCCAGCGCCTCCTGCCCGTATTTGTCCACCTCGGTTTTATCCTTTTCGCCGTGGGTGAGACAGCCGGCGCCGCCGATGCAGCCGCCGACGCAGGCCATGCCCTCGATGAAATTGTTGGGCAGCACGTTCTTCGACGCCTTGAACAGCGCCGCGCGGCACTGTTCGATGCCGTCGCAGGAGATGGGGCGGTACTCGAAGCCCTTGTCCAGCCCGCGCTCGATGAGCGCCTGCCGCACCGCGTCGGTCAGGCCGCCGCTGCGGGCGAAGATGCGCCCGAAATAGGAGGCGTTGTCCAGACTCGTTTCGGGCAGCGACTCGATGACGAGGTCGCGGCTGTCGAACAGCGCCTGCAATTCCTCGAAGGTGATGACGCTGTCGATGTACGGCCGGACGCGTTCCTTCTGGAACTCGGCCTTTTTGGCCGTGCAGGGGCCGATGAACACGACGCGCGAGCCGGGGTCGGTCTCCTTGATGTACTTGGAGATGGTCGCGGCGGGCGAGAGGTTGTGCGAGATGTGGCCGGCGAGCGAGGGGAAGGATTTCTCGATGTAATCGACGAAGGCCGGACAGCAGGAGGAGGTGAGAAAGCCCTTTTCGGTCAGTTCCTTGGCCTCGGTGTAGGCGACCATGTCCGCGCCGAGCGCCGCTTCGACCACATGGTGGAAGCCCAGCCGCTCGATGCCGGTGATGACCTGCCCCAGCTTGGCGTAGGAGAACTGGCTGGAGATCGAGGGCGCGACGACGGCGTAGAGCCGGTAGTTCGTGTTGCCGGCGCTGCCCTTGATGAGATTCACGACGTCGAGGATATACGATTTGTCGGTGATCGCGCCGAACGGGCACTGGTACACGCAGGCGCCGCAGGCGATGCACTTGTCGTTGTCAATCGAGGCGGCGAGCGTCTTTTCGTCCCGCGAAATGGCCTTGACCTTGCAGGCGTTCTCGCAGGGGCGCTTGTGGTTGGTGATCGCGCTGTACGGGCAGACCTTGGCGCAGGCGCCGCACTCGACGCACTTCTCCTTGTCGATGACGGCGCGCTGGTGCTTGTCGAAGCTGATGGCGCCGCGCTTGCAGACGTCCTCGCAGCGGTGCGCGATGCAGCCGCGGCAGGATTCGGTGACGGTGTAGCCGCTGACCGGGCACTCGTCGCAGGCGATGTCGATGACCTCGATGACGTTGGGGTTCTCCTTGTTGCCGCCGAGCGCCATGCGGATGCGTTCGCCGACGATGGCGCGCTCCTTATAGATGCAGCAGCGCATCGTCGCCTCCGGCCCCTTGACGATCATTTTAGGAATCTCGGTGTAGCAGTCGAGCAGCTTGTCTTCAAACGCCAGCCGCGCGACCTCGCGGAGAACCTTGTATTTCAGATGCTGTACCTTGGTGTCGAACTTTCTCATATGTGTAAATCCTTGCTTTCGCTTTTTACAGACCTCGCGTGCCGCGCGGCCGAACCGAGGCGGCGGCTGCGGGAGGGCTTAAAAATAACTGACCTTGATGCGCTTGCCCATTTTCCGCAGCGCCTCGGAGAGTCCGTCCACAAGCCGCATTTTGATGCTGAAATTGATGGGCAGGTCGGGGTTCTGGTGCGCGGGGTTGACGGCGCGGCCGACGAAGAAGTTGATGTCGGTCGCCTCCTCGAACAGCATCCGCGCGATGAGCGAAGCGCCGTCGCGCTTATAGGACCAGTCGGCGAAGAACTTGTTGTCGGCCAGATAGCTCTCGGCGTAGGTCAGCACGCGGTTGATCGTGATGACGCCCTCGGTGACGAGGTCCACGCCCTCGATGGTCGCCGTCGGGGGGATTTCGGGGTCGAGGTAGTCGAGGTTGGCCTTGACCTCCTTGCCCAGAAACTGTCCGGCCAGCGTGCTCGTCGTGCCGCCGCAGACAATGTGCTTGCCGCTTTTGGCGAAGAAGAGCGACATCATTTTGTTGACGTCCGCCGGGTCCGCGGGCGGGCCGAGCATCAAATTGACGCTCTGGCGCGGGCGAATCTTGACCGCGCAGACGGTGGTGTCGTCGCCCGGCTTGCCGCCGTAGAGGCGCTCGCACTCGTCCAGCAGCAGCGTGGCGAGCGTTTTGGCCGTGAAGTCGGGGTTGTACATCTTCTCCATGTATTCGATGATGTTCTCGCGCTGCCAGCCGAAGTTCAGCTCCAGTCCCACGCCGGCGTGGATGCAGCCGTCGCTCATCGCGATGAGCGCGTCGCCTTCGCGCAGGGTGAGGCGGGATTTGTAGATGACCTTGTTTTCAATCGTTACGCTCGACTCGGGCAGCGGGAGGTATTTGCCGTCGCGCAGGACGATGACGTGCGGGTTGTCGTACTGGATGATTTCCGCCTCGTCGTTGCCGAGGATGCGGAGGATCGTGAATGTGGAGTAGGCGACGTTGCGGACCTTGCAGACGGGGAGCGTCGCCGCGATGGTCGCGACGCAATCCTCGATGCTCATTCCGCCTGCGACCATCGTGGAGATGATTTTCGACGTGAGGGTGGAGAGGATGTTCGCCTTCACGCCGCTGCCGAGCCCGTCGGCGAGCACGATGACCTCGTCGTCCTCGTTCGGCGAGACGCACTGCACGCGGTCGCCGCAGAGCGTTTCGCCGTCCTTATTCAGGCTGTAATAGCCGATGTCACAGAACAGGTCATTCATCGGTCAGCGACTCCTTGAGCTTGGTGAGCGCGATTTTCGTCTCGGCCGTCGTCTCACCGAGCAGCGAGGCGATCTCCTGCACGGCGCGCATCTGCTTCTCGATGACCTTGTCGGTGATCTCGATGGTGCTGCGGCTCATGCTCTCCTTGCGCTCGCGCGAGTGCTCCTCCTCGGTGATGTCGCGCATAATCGCCATGATGATGTGGTAGGCCTTGTCGTAGATCACCGTCTGTTCGACGTAGCGCTTGTATTCGGCCAGATAAACGCGCTTGCCGCGGATGGAGCGGCCGGTCTCCATCACCTCGAGGAAGGGCTGCGGGTCGAGCACGCGCACGACCTGCCCGCCGAGGATGTCCTGCGCGCCGCTGAGATTGAGCATCGCGCAGGCGGCGGCGTTGAGCTGCTGCACCTCCAGCGCTTCGTTGAGGACGATGATGCCGTTGGGCGTGTTTTTGATGATTTTATCCGAGAAGTTCTCGGCCTTTTCCTTCAGATAGGGCAGGCACATCGAAATCTCGGCCTTGCCGTTGAGCACGGCGACGGCCTTGTCGCGGCAGGTGTTGTAGCCGCAGCTTCCGCAGTTCAGCTCGTCCTCGGGCTTGTGCTTGCCCATCTGGTGCAGAATCTCCTCGATCGCCTTCGAGCCGGGCATCGTTCTCCGCACGCCGATGTAGCTGTGCGGCTTGGCCAGCGCGTCCGCGTCGGGTTTATCGACGGCGAAATCGCCGTCCGGCGCGTAGCGGTCGACCGCCGCCGTCCCGCGGACGGCGCTGCCGTGTTTGTCCATCGCCGGACCGCCGACGCAGCTTCCCACGCAGGCGGACATCTCGATGAAGCACTTTTTCAGCCCGCCCTCGCAGATCTCGCGCAGCGCGCGGACGCAGTTGTCGATGCCGTCGACGGTGATGTAGGTGTAGTCGGCCGCGCGGCGCTCCATCGAGCGCAGGATGCCGCCCGTCGTCGGGAACAGGCGCGCCTTGCCGCCGGCTTCGGCGTCGGGCGCGGCCTCGACCGTCACGCCTGCGCCTTCCATCCACGCGGTCAGTTCCTCGAAGGTCAGCGCGAAATCGACGGCGCCGGGATACTGCGCCGCTTCGTCCTTCTTCGAGATGCAGGGGCCGATGAAAACCGCCGCCGCGTCGGGATGGAGCGCCTTGAGCGCTTTGCAGTGCGCCTGCATCGGGGAAAGCACCGGCGCCAGACAGCCGATGGCCTGCGGGAAATATTTGCGGATGAGCAGGTTGACCGTGTGGCAGCAGGAGGAGATGATGACGTCGTCTTTGCCGCGCTCGCACATCTCGTCGTAGACGGTCTTGACCGCCGTCGCGCCGACCGCCGTCTCCGAGGCGCCGGCAAAGCCCAGCGCGCGCAGCGCCTTTTCCATCCCGGCGATGGTGGCGCCGGGATAATTGGCCACGAACGAGGGCGCGACGCTGGCGTAGACCGGGCGGCCCGACGCGATCAGCTCGCGGACGGCGCCGGTGTCGTTGCGGATCTCCTTGGCGTTCTGCGGACAGACGACGAAGCACTGGCCGCAGAGGATGCATTCGTCCTCGATGATGTGCGCTTGGTTGTTCTGGAATTTGATCGACTTCACCGGACATTGGCGGATGCACTTGTAGCAGTTTTTGCAGTTGGATTTTTTGAGTCTGAGATATTCGTTCATGCTTCGTCACCTGCCGGCCTTGGCGTCGGCCTTCGACTGGAATTTGGCGGCCGCGACGATAAAGCGCTCGTGCGTGCCCTCGCCGATGGGGCCGCACGCGTCCTCGACGGACAGCGAAAAGACCAGCCGGCGGCCGTCGACGGCGGTCAGCGTGCTGCGGCAGACAACCTCCAGCCCGACAGGCGTGGCGGCGGTGTGCCGGATGTCCAGCGCGGTGCCGACGGTCGTCGCGCCCTCCTCAAGGAAGGGCGCGACGCTGTCCAGAGCCGTTTTTTCCATCAGCGCGGCCATCGCGGGGGTGGCGAACACGCGCAGCGAGCCGCTGCCGACCGCGGCGGCAGTGTCGTTTTCGGTGACGGTCAGGCGGCCTTCGCCTTCGATACCGACGCGCAGCATCAGCCGACCCTCCCGAGTATGTATTTGGCGAAAAAGGCGTCGAAGTTCTCCGGACAGACGCCGCAGACGACCTCGTCGTCCACCTTGACGGACACGCCGTCGGTGCATTTGCCCAGACAGAAGGCCGCGCCCAATTCCACCTTGTCCCCAAGCCCGTGGGCCTTCACTGCGTCGGTCAAGAGGCTGATGATTTTATACGAGCCTTTGAGGTGGCAGGAAGAGCCCACGCAAACGTTTACTGTCATAAAAACGGACCTCCGGATCTTTCCCTTATCGTTTATTCGTAGTCGACCACGTTCGTCCAGCCGAGCAGGAACTCGCGCTCCTCCTGCCGGCCCTTGACCGACTGCGAAGCGGCGACGATCGGCAGCCATTGCTGCACATACTGCTTGGCGGTGTCGGTCTTGCGGCAGAAGAGGGTGAGGTATTTCTCAGCCAGCGCGTCCTTCTTCTCCAGCTTGAACAGCAGGTAGGTGCGCGCCACGTCGGCGGAGGCGTTGCCCTGCGTCGCGTGCGACCAGTCGAGCACGAAGGGCTTGCCCTCCGGCGTGATGATGATGTTGGAGGGGTTGTAGTCGCCGTGGCAGACCTTCACATGCGTGGGCATGCTGTCCAGCCGCATATGAAGCTCGTAGCGCGTGGTCGCGTCCAGCGTGGTCTCGGAGATTTTGCGGTGCATTTTATCCTTGAGCTTGTTCAGCAGCGGCGCGGTCTTGCCGTGGATCTCGACCTGAAGGTCGACGAACAGCTCGAGGTATTCGTCCTCCTTCTCGGGATGCTTTTCCATCAGGGAGCTGAGCGTCTCGCCCTCGATGAAGTCGGAGACGATGGCCCATTTGCCGTCCACCTTGCAGACCTCGTTGACCTTGGGGATGTTCAGCCCCGTCTCCTCCACGCGCGCCTGATTGAGCGCTTCGTTGAGGACGTTGGCCTTGGAGAAGCTGCTTTCAAACAGCTTGATGGCGACTTCGCCGTCGCGATAGACGGTTTTCTCGGCTCTTTTTGCGATCACGTTGTCGAGTTTCATCGTTATCCTCCTTTATATCTGTCCTTATTCGCCGTAGTAGGCTTTCAGGTACATTTCTTTGATTTCGGAAATCAGCGGGTAGCGGGGGTTCGCGCCCGTGCACTGGTCGTCGAACGCCTGCACCGACATCTCGTCGAGCCGGTCGAGGAAGTCCTTCTCGTCGATGCCGTATTCCTTGATCGAGCCCTTGATGCCGATCTTCTTCTTCAGCACCTCGATCTCCTTAATCAGATTCTCTACCTTCTCGGCGTCGTCCTTGCCCTTGATGCCGATGTAGTCGGCCACCTCGGCGTAGCGCGCGCGGGTGTGCGGATAGCCGTACTGCGGGAAGGTACCCATCTTCGGCGGAACCTCCTCGGAGTTGAAGCGGATGACGTAGGTCATCATCAGCGCGTTGGCGACGCCGTGCGGCAGGTGGTGGAACGCGCCCAGCTTGTGCGCCATGGAGTGGCAGACGCCGAGGAACGCGTTGGCGAACGCCATACCGGCCATCGTCGAGGCGTTGGCCATCTTCTCTCTCGCCTCGGGGTCGTTCGCGCCGTTGTCATAGCAGCGGGGCAGGTAGTTGAACACGCTCTTGACGGCCATCAGCGCAAGGCTGTCGGTGTAGTCGGTCGCCATCATCGAAGCGTAAGCCTCGAGGGCGTGGGTCAGCACGTCGATACCCGACGCGCTCGTCAGGCCCTTGGGCATCGTCATCATCAGGTCGGCGTCAACGATGGCCATGTTCGGCAGCAGCTCGTAGTCGGCCAGCGGATACTTGACGCCGGTCGTTTCGTCGGTGATGACGGCGAAAGGCGTGACCTCGCTGCCGGTACCGGCGGACGTCGGGATGGCGATGAAGTAGGCTTTTTCGCCCATCTTCGGGAAGGTGTAGATTCTCTTGCGAATGTCGACGAAGCGCATCGCCATATCGAGGAAGTCCACCTCGGGATGCTCGTACATCACCCACATAATCTTGGCCGCGTCCATCGCGGAGCCGCCGCCGAGCGCGATGATGCAGTCCGGCTCAAAGGCGGCCATCTGCTTGGCGCCTTCCTTCGCGCAGGCGAGGGACGGGTCGGGCGCGACGTCGGAGAAGGTGGTGTAGCGGATGCCCATTTCATCCAGCTTGTCGGTGATGCCCTTCGTGTAGCCGTTGTTGTAGAGGAAGCTGTCGGTGACGATGAAGGCCTTCTTCTTGCCCATGACGTTCTTCAACTCGTCCAGCGCGACGGGCAGGCAGCCCTTTTTGATATAGACCTTCGACGGGGTTCTGAACCAGAGCATGTTTTCTCTCCTCTCGGCGACTGTTTTGATGTTGACCAGGTGCTTGATGCCCACGTTCTCGGAGACCGAGTTGCCGCCCCACGAGCCGCAGCCGAGGGTCAGCGAGGGGGTGAGCTTGAAGTTGTACAGGTCGCCGATGCCGCCGTGCGAGGACGGGGTATTGACGAGGATGCGGCAGGTCTTCATCCGCGCGCCGAACTCGTCGATCTTCGCCTGCTCGGTGACGGGGTTGACGTAGAGCGAGGCGGTGTGGCCGAAGCCGCCGTCCGCGATGAGGCGCTCGGCCTTGTCAAGCGCTTCCTTGAAGGTCTTGGCCTTGTACATCGCGAGTACGGGCGAGAGCTTCTCGTGCGCGAATTCCTCCGAGATGTCGACCGACTCGACCTCGCCGATGAGGATTTTGGTCGTCTCGGGCACCTGCACGCCGGCGAGCGAGGCGATGGTGGCCGCCTTCTGGCCGACGATCTTGGCGTTGAGCGCGCCGTTGATGATGATGGTCTTGCGGACCTTCTCGGTCTCGTCCTTGTTCAGGAAGTAGCAGCCGCGCGCGGCGAACTCGGCTTTGACCTTGTCGTAAATCTTCTCGTTGACGATGACCGACTGCTCGGAGGCGCAGATCATGCCGTTGTCGAAGGTCTTGGAATGGATGATCGAGTTGACGGCGAGCAGGATGTCGGCCGATTCGTCGATGACGGCGGGCGTGTTGCCGGCGCCGACGCCGAGCGCGGGCTTGCCGGAGGAGTATGCCGCCTTGACCATGCCGGGGCCGCCGGTGGCGAGGATGGTATCCGCCTCTTTCATAATCAGGTTGGTCAGCTCGAGCGAGGGCACGTCGATCCAGCCGATGATGTTCTTCGGCGCGCCGGCGGCGACGGCCGCGTCCAGCACGACCTTGGCGGCCGCGATGGTGGAGGCCTTTGCTCTCGGGTGCGGGCTGATGATGATGCCGTTGCGGGTCTTCAGCGAGATGAGGGTTTTGAAAATGGCCGTGGAGGTGGGGTTGGTCGTCGGGATGACGGCCGCGATGAGGCCGAGCGGCTCGGCGATCTTCTTGACGCCGAACGCCTTGTCCTCTTCGATGACGCCGCAGGTCTTGGCGTTCTTATAGGCGTTGTAGATATATTCCGCCGCGTAATGGTTCTTGATGACCTTGTCCTCGACGACGCCCATGCCGGTCTCCTCGACCGCCATCTGCGCCAGCGGGATGCGCTGCTGGTTGGCGGCGAGCGCGGCGGCCTTGAAAATCTCGTCTACCTGCTCCTGCGAGTAGGTGGCGAATTTCGCCTGCGCCTCTCTGACCTCGGCAATCTTTCTTTCCAGCGTCTCCGCGCTGTCGACTGTGTAGTTCTTCTGCATAATCTCCCTGATCCTTTCAAAATGTCTATGATGATTTTCTTTTTTTCGTGTGTGTCAGCCGTTCAACCGCTGCGAGAGATGGTTGCACAGCAGCGCCAGCGAGGACGCCATGTTTTCGTTCTGCACCAGAATGCCCTCGGGCACGCGCAGCACCGTCGGCGCGAAGTTCCAGATCGCGCGCACGCCGGCCTCGACGAGCCTGTCGCAGACCTCCTGCGCGTGGGGCGCGGGCACGGTGATGATGCCGATGTGCAGCTTCAGCCGCTCGGCGATGTCGGCCATCTTCTCCGGCGGGAATACCGTGATGCCGTTGAAGGCGGTGTTCCACAGCGACGGGTCGCTGTCGAACGCGGCGATGATCTCCAGCCCGTACTGCTTGAAGCCCACATAGGACATCAGCGCCTTGCCGAGATGTCCGGCGCCCACGATCACCGCGCTGTTGATGTTGTCATATCCCAAAAAGCGTTCGATATCGGCCTCCAGCTCGCTGATGCGGTAGCCGACCTTCGGCTTGCCGCCGCTGCTGATGAGCGCGAGGTCCTTGCGCACCTGCACCTGATTGAGCCCGAGCGCGTCGGCGATCGTCGTCGCGGAAATATACGGCTGGTCGCCGCCCTTCTGCTCGCGCAGATAACCGAGATACAGCGGCAGCCGCGCCAGCGTTTTTTTGGATATGGGATCGCCGGTCAATCGTTTTTCCTCCCTTTCCTATTTTACACCTTTATCTTACCATATACAAGAGGAAAAAAGCAAATATAAAAAAGTTATATCGATATAACAATATCGATATAACTTTATCGGAACACACAAAAATCGGAATTCAAAACAGTTCTTCTCGTACAGAACGTAGATTTTCGACAAAAAGGCGCTGAATTTTTTTGTGTCCGGCGCCGGCGGGGTAGATGAGATGGTCGCAGTACAGTTCCTCGTTGTCGGCGCAGTCGGCCTGGATGAGTCCGTAGCAGTCGAGCAGCTCGCGGGGCATCGGAGAGACCCACATGTAGGTGCTGCGGCATTTGCGCAGCAGGTCGAACTGGCTGCCGCGCTCGTAGACGCGGATTTTCTTGCGGCCGGCAGACGCAGACAGGCGGCTTTTCTGCTTCGTCATCGGCAGAAAGGGGACGGTCAGGTCGCCGTGGACGATTTCGATGTAGTCCTCCAAATCGGCGCGGCGGATCGACGTGCGGTCGGCCAGCGGGCTTTTCTCGGAGAAGAGCAGGCGGTATTTGTATTCGAGCAGCAGCTCGTGCGCCAGTCCCTTTTCACTCAGCAGCGAGAAGAAGTACTTTTCAGTCTCCTTCGGGCAGCGGATGACGCCGAGCGCGCTCTCGCCCTCGGCGACGTTGGTGATGGCGGCGACCGAGTTGGTCTCGCAGAAGTCGATGTCCATCCCGCCGGCCATATCGAGATGGTTGACGAAGCGGGTGAAGGCGTGCGCGATATAGCTGGCACGCGGCACCGAGACCGAAAGCGCTTGCGTCGACTGCGCCGCCGCGAGGAAGGCGGCGTCCATCTCGTCGATCTGTGCGAGTAGCTCGCGCGCGCGTTCAATCAGCTCGCGGCCTTTCTGCGTCGGCTCGATGCCCTTCGAGGTGCGCTTGAAAACGACGAACCCGAGGGTCGATTCAAACTCCTT
>OLWB01002499.1_pt1 | contig 14616 bp, 16 predicted proteins | sample 1673331 | NCBI WGS metagenome assembly OLWB01 (sample SAMEA3178943, study PRJEB25190) | human gut metagenome | biome: human gut; feature: human-associated habitat; material: faeces | place: Austria | collected 2013
AATTCTATTAAAAAAGAATTAAGAGAAGAAGGTCATAAGGAAGAAAAGATTGAGATAGCTAAAAATATGTTAAAAGAAGAAATAGATATTAATATTATATCTAAGTGTACTGGATTAACAGAAGATGAGGTTAATTCATTAAAGTAAGTAGTAAATCATATAAATTTTACAAGATACCAAAAAAATATTATTCATGATATAAATATGGATATTAATTTAATATCAGATATTACGGATTTAACAGAAACAAGTAACATAAAAAAGCATCATTATTTCGATGCTTCTTTTTCTTTCAATAATTTTTTCATCTCTCTATTATATGAAAATTCATCAAATACAAGATCATATTCACCTATAAGTTCAACAACTTGACCATGGAAATTCTTATAACAATTAAACAAAGAATTAGTTGTGAAATTATCATCAATTCCGTACATATAAAACGCATCACAACTCCTCTTTTTAGCTAACTTAATTAAATCGTAATACATACTATAAATAGGTGAATAATTAGTAAATTGATTACTAAAAACATGACATAGAGTACTCATTTTATTTTTATAAATAAAGGAACAAGCACCACCAATCATAATAGAATGACCATATTTATATTGAAGATTTTGAACTGTTTCTAACTGCTTTTGCAATTGCTCAGTAAGACTCTCATCACCTAGAGCATTTTCTATACTTTGTGTGGTATTTTCCATAAATTTATCAATATCAAGTTCAACAACATTAACAGATATCATTTTATTCTTTTTTAAAACTTCATATATATCTTTAATATTATCTTTACATTCCAAATAATCAATCTTTGTTTTATCTAACTTCAAAACCTCTAAAAAAGTTGGTAATTCCTCAATTAATAATTCCCTGGTTTTGATACCAATACTCTCATTTCTTTTAATTATATTTTGAGCATCATCACTGAAGCTACTTAATAGTTCATCATTATTTTTTCCACTTAAATCAATTTTATATAACCATCTAGGATCAGTATAAAGTATTTTATCAACAGGTAAATAACCAAGCTCTAACAAATTATCAACACATTTTTGATTATTCATACCGCCTTCAACAATATTACCTAAATAGTCTCTATCTTTTAGTGATACAAACGGACTAATTCTCAAATATATTGCATTTTTCTCTTTAGCAAATTCACTTATTTCCTTAGTAAAGACACGCAATAATTCTAAGTCACGATAATAAATCATATATCCTCTAGGACAATAGAAAATACGTTTTTTTAACATTTTAGTTTCAGTTGATAATAACATTGCCGCAGCTCTGATTTTACCACTTTGATCAAGACCTACAAAATAAGTATGATAACCAAAACGTCTCTTTACCTCAGCCCATTCCTTTGATTGAAAAATGTTTTTTTCTTGAACGTCATCACAAAAATCTTCAAATTCCTTCTTACTTATTTCCCTTAACTTCATTAGAAACCTCCAATTTACTCTTTCTTCTTACTAAATTTCTATAAATAGGAACAAGTTTAGTAAATACAAAATACATAAATTTATTTTGAACGTAATCAAACTCACCTATAAATTCGACATAGTCCCCACCGAATTTTTTCTTAAACTCGTGCAACCCCATTCTAGGATTATCTTTTCTTAAATCACCAATTGTACCAAATTGATCATAAATCTTAAGCCCCTTTTTCTTACAATATTCTAAGTGATTATAATAAGTTAAGTAATTAGCGTAAGTATCAGTCAATATATTATGATTACCCGCATACAAAACCCAAGCTTTATCACCATAAATAATAATCATATGTGCATTAAGAGTAATATTATTTCCATATTTTTTGGATATTTCTTTATACTTATCAATATCCTTTTTTAGTTTATTACCTCTTTCTTCTAAGCTTTTTAATTTATTTTTAGAACTTTTACTATTAGAATTGGGATCTATATTTTTAATTTCTTCATTAACTTGTTCTAAGTCACTATTAAATTTATCTAATATCTTTTTGATATCAACACTACCTAAGAATAATTCAGCCATTCCTTGTTTATGAAGCATTTTATATTGTTCTTCATAATAATCTTTTGAATATGAAACAAAATCTTTTCTGTCCTCAGTTAATGTCATTAAATGATAAAATTCATCTATGTCATTAAAATTTCCAATTCTAACATCTACGCCTAAATTTTTTGCTTTATTAATTCTTTGTTTAGTAGTTTTAGAAAAGTGATTAATAATAGTATCCATATCATTGTTCAAATCAACTCTGAATGTATATCTTGGTTGCATAGTTTCAAAATTTTTCGTAAAACCTAAATGCTTAAACCCTAAATTCTTTAGTGACTTAAAAATATCTTGAGGATTATAATCAAGTTTAACTTCCTCTTCTAAGTAATTATATTTTTTATAAACAATATCTGGATCAATCTTTAAGAAGATAGAGCGATGCTTTTTAGTAAATTCCAATACATTTATAGTCATCTTTTTTAATAAATCTACATCAGTAAAGTCAATTACAAAACCTCTTGGAGAATAAAAATAAGAATATCCAAGTGGTAATTTTTTCTCTAGTAGAAGACACGCACCAACTAATTCTTTATTTTCATAAAGCCCCAAATAATAAGGAGTAAGGTTCTTTTTCTTTTTTGAGAACTCACCCCAATAATAAGATTGTAAAAAGTGAGATTTTAAAGGGTGATTCTCAACAAATTTTTCATATATGTCTTTTTTTATTTCAATTAGTTCTGCCATAATATCCCAACTTTCTATACTATCATTAGTATATCACAAAAGAACAAAAGAATGAAATAAATTTAACGAGTTCTTATTGTTAAATAAATCCTTAAGAAATCATCAGAAAAATTACTTTAGTAAAACAAAAAAGAGTAGAAAGCTACTCTACATCATATATATGCCATTATCTAAATCGAATTCAGATTTACTAGTAAGAGGTTGTTCCTTTTTCTTATTTACTTGTTTTTTCAACATTGCTACATCTCTTTCCAATTTTTGAACTCTCTGTTCTAACTGTAACATTTGATTATATGGATTAAACTGATTTGGAGTATTGATATCTGGCATAAACGGATAAGACATCTGATTCATAAATTTTCCCCTTCATTCGTTTTATTATATGCAAAAACGCATACTATGTGATAAAATAAAAAACAGATATACAGAAGGTGATAAAATGAGAATGAGAAATTTAAAAAATAAAGAAGAGATTTTAAATAATTCAAAATTTTTAATAAATAATCCCAAAGAACACATTGGTAAGTGGAAAGAATTATTTAAAAATAATAATCCAATCTATATTGAAATAGGAATGGGAAAAGGAAAATTTATCATGGAAAATGCTCTCAAAAATAAAAATATTAATTACATTGGTATAGAAAGATTTGATAATGTTTTAGCAAGAGCACTACCAAAATTAGAAGAAAGAAATATAGAAAACTTATATATTATTAGAATAAATGCTTTAGAATTAGATGAAGTATTTGATCATGAAATAGATAGAATTTATTTAAATTTTTCTGATCCGTGGCCAAAAAAACGTCATCACGAAAGAAGACTAACAAGCAAAACTTTCCTAAAAAAATATGATAATTTCTTTAAAAGTGATAAAACTATTTACCAACGAACAGACAATGAAGATTTGTTTATTTATTCCCTAGAAACTCTAAGCAATCATGGATATGGACTTAATGATATAACTCTTGATCTTCATAGTAAGGAAGAAGACTTAATCACAACAGAATATGAAGATAAATTTACAAAAGATAACAAGAAAATATATGCAGTTAAAGCTATAGAAAAATGTCTAAAATAGTAAATCATTAAGTAAAGTATTTTTATTTTTTAAAATCTTTGCTATAATAGGATAGAAGAGTAGGTGTAATATGAAAAAATTATTGGTTTTACTCTCAATCTTAACTTTATTAACTGGCTGTACTGTGACAAAAATAAATAAAGACAGCATAGATAAAGTAATAGATTCAGTAATGAAAAAAGACTCAAAATTAAAAAATGTTCATTTTGAAGGATACAGTTATTATGTTCCAAGAGGTATTAGATTTGTTGATAAAAAGGAATATAATGCAATTTTGAAAGATGAATACAATAACAATTATTATTTATATGTAGACGTTATTAGTTATTATCATAAAGTAAAAGAAAAATATAAAGTTAACAAAAAAGCTTACTATTCAAAGGAAGTAAAAACAAAAAATAAATTTGGATATGTAGAAATTAAAGAAGATAAAACTGGCTATTTGGTAGAAGCAATGTATAATTATGCAAAAATAGAGGCATATGTAGAAAAAGATAGCTTGAATGATGCAATGACTAATATAAGTATGATTTTGTCATCTATGAAGTACAATGATAAAGTACTATCATCAACAGTTGGAGAAAATATTTTGAGCTATAAAGAGGAAAGTTACAATATCTTTAAAACAAAAGAAAAGACAAGTGACTTCCTAGACTATGTAAAAGAATATGATAACTATGATCAAGAGAAAAAAGATGAAGATAATCTAAAAATAGATGAAGAATAGAGGTGGCTCCATGAAGCTAATAGACAAATTAAAAAATGCACTGTTTGAAGAAGAGTATGTAGAGGTAGAAGAAAAACCGAAAAGAAAACCAGTAAAGAAAGAAATTAAACCAGAAAGAAAGGAACATCCTAGAAAAGAAAAAGAAGAAAAACCAATTGCTAAAAAAATAGTACCTCCAGAGAAAAAAGAAGTAAAAATTACACGACATGATGATGAAATTCAAGAAAATCATCATGAAGGAGAAACGCTAGCAGATGAAAATATCAAGAAAAAAGAATTTAACTTCCCACTAGTTAGTGATAATGAATTTAAAGAAGAAAAACCTGTAAAAAGAGAGAAAAAAGTTGTAGAACAGAAGAAACCAGAAAAAACAGAAGTTGTTTATGAAAAAGTAAAATATCAAGAAACGAAAACAACTACTAAAGCATACGGAATGGACGAAATAAAACTTCCAGATTCAATGTATGGAGCATATGAAAAGAAAGAAGAAAGAACCTATTTTCATCCATCACCAATCATTTCACCAATCTATGGAATATTAGATAAAAACTATAAAAAAGAAGAAATAGTTCCTAAAAAAGAAGTTAGATTAACAAGTGCTTATGCAAGAGAAAATCTAGATTTAGATGAAGTAAGAGAAAAAGCTTTTGGAATTCACTCAGAAGAAGGTAACAATGATGCAGGCGCAGACTTAGATCAGTACGATATAGAAGAAGAAAGTAACTTTATGGATAATGACCTATTAGATTTAAGTGAAGATAAACCAGAAGTAAAAAAAGTAACAGTTGGTGATGCTGAAGAATATTTTGAAGATTTAGGGTTAGAATACAATGTAGACTACAAAGATTTAAGCAAAGACAATACAAGAGTAGGAAGAAGATACAAGGAAGAGAATGTAGAACATGAGCCACAAATTATTGAAGAGAAAAAAGTAGAACCAGTGGTTGAAGAAAAAAAAGAAGAACCTCTACCACCAGTTATAGAAAAAAAAGAACAAGTAGAAGATAAAACAGATGAAGATAATTTATTTGATTTAATCGATTCTATGTATGAAAAAGAATAAAAGGAGAGATACTAATGATAGAGCTAAACACATTCTTGCCAATATTATTATACATATTAGGTATTATACTAATGGTAATACTAATTATTCTAGGTATAAAAGCTATTCAAATGATGGACAAAATGGATCGTATCATAGATAACATTGAAGACAAAGTAAATTCACTAAATGGTATGTTTGCTGTCATCAATAAGACAACTGATAGCATAGACTTAATTAGTAGCAAAGTAGTAGGTGTAGTTACTAATACTATTGGCAGATTATTTAGAAGAAAGAAAAAGGAGGATACATATTATGAGTAAAAAAGGATTAGGAAAATTCGTTGCAGGAGCAGCATTAGGAGCAGGTTTAGGATTATTATTTGCCCCTAAAAAAGGAGAAGATTTAAGAAAAGATCTAAAAGTAAAGATTAATGAGCTAGTAGATCAAATAAAAGAAATCGATAAAGATGACTTAAAAAAAGAATTTGATAAGAAAGTAAAAGAAATCCAAAAAGAATTAAAGGATTTAGACAAAGAAAAAGTATTAAAGATTGCTAAGAAAAAAGGAGAAGACATCAAGAAAAAAGCAGATGAATTAGTAGATTTAGCAGTTGAAAAAGGAACTCCTGTTTTAAAAAACACTGCTAACGATGTTAGAGATAAAGCATTAGAAGTAGTAAGAGATGTAGAAAAGAAACTTGAAGAAATAGAAATTTAATAGTTTCTTTTTTTTTTGATTTATGTTATATTAAAATTGTAAATTTTCTATGAATAATTATAAGTAATATTAGAAATTTGAAAAAAGAGACTTAGTGTCAGCTGAAAACTAAGCAAATTATAATATGAAATACAAATTAGGAGAAAAATCGTTGATCGCGTTAAGATTTAGAGAGTATGATTTATATCATAAATTAAGGTGGTACCGCGAACTATTCGTCCTTATGTGGATGGGTAGTTTTTTGTTTTCAGGAGGGATTGTTGTATGGAAGAGAAAATACCAAGTCTAGAAAAAATATTAAAAAAAGAAGGTATTAAAGCCTATCTTTTTCCAAGAAAGAAAACGAATATAAAGGGATTGACACTTATAAGTTCTGACAAAACTACTATATATGTAAGTAAAAGAATGTCAGAAAATTCAATAAGATTTATGGTAGGATATATGTATTGCTATCATAAATTATACACAACAGAAGAAACAACTAATCACATATTTTATGATGAATCAATTTATGATAAGAAGGCATATAATGAAACACTTAAACTATTGGTACCAATTAATATGCTAAAAAGTGATGTGAAAAAAGGAACAAGTATGGAAGAACTTTCCAAAAAGTATCAAGTTTCACAAAATATTTTGTTAGAAAGAATAAAGCTTGACAATAGACAAAAAGCAAAATCAAAATTAAAATTGTTAAAATTTAATAAATAATCCACAAAGGTTGTGGAAAATAGGAGGATAAAGAAATGACAAATTTTGAAGAATTAAAATGGAGAGGATTAATTAAAGATACAGCAGGAGAAGATATTGAAGAAAAAATAAACAAAGGAGATATAACTTTTTATTGGGGAACAGATCCTACTGCAGATAGCCTACACCTAGGTCACTATTCATCTCTTGTAACCGCCAAAAGATTAGCGAAAATGGGAAACCACCCAATTCTTTTAGTAGGTGGAGCGACAGGACTTATTGGTGACCCAAGACCTACAGCCGAAAGAGAAATAATTTCAAAGGAAGCAGTAGAAAGTAATTTAGAAGGAATCAAAAAGCAAGTAGAAAGACTATTCGATGGAAACGTAGAAGTAGTAAATAACTATGATTGGATTAAAAACTTCAATTTTATTGATTTTTTAAGAGATGTTGGAAAGTATATTAATGTAAACTATATGCTAGATAAAGATATTATTAGAAGAAGATTATCAACAGGTATAACATTTGCTGAATTTTCATATACTTTAATTCAGGGGTATGATTTCCTACATCTATATAAAAATAAAAACTGTATAATGCAAGCAGCAGGTTCAGATCAATGGGGAAATATTACCACAGGAGTAGATTTAATAAAGAAAATGACAGGAGAAGAAGCATATGCCTTTACTATGCCACTTGTCTTAGATAAATATGGTAGAAAATTTGGAAAAAGTGAAGGAAATGCATTATGGTTAGACAGAAATAAAACTACAAGTTATGAATTATACCAATACTTAATCAATGTTGATGATGAATTAGTAATAGATTATCTAAAGATATTTACATTCTTATCAAAAGAAGAAATAGAAGCCTTAGATGAAGAAAATAAAAACCACCCAGAGATGAGAAATGCTCATAAAATTTTAGCACGCGAAATTATTACAGATCTTCACGGAAAAGAAGCTTATGAAGAAGCTGTAGAAATAAGCGAATCACTATTTAAAGGTGACATCAAAAAATTAAATGCTAATGAAATTGAAACGGCTTTTAAGGGGTTAACACCATATCAAATTACAGAAGAAAAAAACATCGTAGATTTATTAACAGAAGCAAATATTTGTAAAAGTAAAAGAGAAGCACGTGAGTTCATTACTAATGGATCTATTACTTTAAATGGAGAAAAAATAGAAAATATTGACTTTCTTGTCAATAAAAATGTAGCTATAGAACAAAAATATGTAGTTATAAGAAGAGGAAAGAAAAAGTATTATATAATTAAATTTTAAGGAGATGATTCAATGCCTGAAAAATACAAAAGGATAATTAAAATAATAGTAATAGTATGTGTCTTAGTACTATTATTTGATATAGGATATTTAATATATATTACATACTTCAAAAAAACAGAAAAAACATATTTTGATAGTATCAATATGGTTGAAATAACTAATGAGGGTTATATTGCAGTTGGCAGTAATAATAACAATGAAAAATCTTATGAAAAGGCAAAAATCACTCAATATGATCAGGATAAAAACAAAGTTTGGGAAAAACTATATAATAAAGGATATAATGGTAGCTTCTTCGCAGTCAAAAAAGATGAAGATGAATACATTGCCGTAGGTAGTTATGAATCAAAAAAACAAGAGAATGAAGAAGGTACAAGAAGTGCTATTATTGTAAAATATAGTAATGAAGGAGAAATAATAGGAGAAAAAAGATTCCAGGTTTTAGGTAACTCCAAGTTCACAAATGTTTATGTAGAAAATGATGGATATGTAGTTGTAGGACAAAGTATATACGAAAATATGACATTAGGTTTATCTGAAGATGGAGGAGCTTTTATCATAAAATATGACAAGGAATTAAATGAAGTTTGGAGAAGCAATTATGGTGGATCTAAATCAGGAATTTATAATGATGTCATAAGAGTAGGAGATTATTATTATACAGTAGGTAAAGATGCAACAAGGGTAGGAATAATATCAAAATATACGTTAGATGGACAAAGAGTAGTAACAACAAATTATGAATATACAGATACATTAGGATTTACTAGTCTAGTAGCCTTAAATGATAATATATACACAGTAGGATCAAAAAAAGTAACTGAAGATAAAAATGATTATGATACAGATGCACTATTAGTAAAATATGACCTAGACTGTAACTATCAAAATGAGACAACATACAAAGGAAAATGTATGGAAAGGTTTAATAAAGCTATAATTGATAGTAATAACGACATCGTAATAGCGGGACAGATAGGAGTATATAATAAGAAAAAGTCGACTAAAGATGTTAATGTATTTTCTTATGATGGAATTTTTGCCAAGTATGATGATAATCTAAAGGAGTTAGAATTAGAAAACTATGGTAATGAAATGGACGATTACTTTACAGACATAAAACAAGATAATGATAAATATCTAATTAGCGGATATTCAACATATGATTCAAATAGTTACTTATCGAAGTTTATAACATATTCAAAATCAGGAAAACTAATAGGTGATAATTAATGAAAATAACACTAGTAAGACATGGACAAACCGAATATAATTATCAAAGAAGAATTCAAGGCCATTCTAATATACTATTAAATGATGAAGGAAGAAGACAAGTAAAAAAAATCAAACCCGAAATAAATAAACAACATTATGATATATGTTTTTCTTCACCATTAATAAGAACTATTGAAACAGCTATGATTCTAGTAGGAGATAAAACGGAAATAAGAAAAGATAAACGATTAATCGAAAGAGGTTTTGGAAAACTAGAAGGAAATACTATAGATAACTATGATTCCAAAAAATATTGGAATTATGCCTTGAATTGTTCAGATGATAACATAGAACCAATACAAGACTTATTTGAAAGATGTAAAAGTTTCTTATCGTATTTAAAAGAAAACTATAATGATAAAAATATTTTAGTTGTAACTCATGGTGCCACACTAAGAACTCTACACCATATCATAAAAAATACAGATAGAAATTCAAACTTATTAAATTTTAAAATAGGAAATTGTTACTTTGAAACATTAGAAGTAAAATAAAAAAACTCGGAAATATCCGAGTTTTAATATTAACAAAATTACTTGTTATAGAATTCAACGATTAATGCCTCATTAATATCAGCATTAAGTTCTCCTCTTTCAGGAAGTCTTACATATGTACCTTCCATTTTATTTTCATCATAAGTAACAAATTCAACTCTCTTAGTTACTTTAGCTAAAGAATCTAAAACAACTTTAAGTTCTTTGTCCTTATCTTTTAATGAAATAACATCTCCAACCTTAACTCTATAAGATGGAATATCTACTTTTTTACCATTAACAGTAACATGTCCGTGATTAACTAATTGTCTAGCACCACGTCTAGTAGAAGCAAATCCTATACGATAAACTAAGTTATCAAGTCTTGATTCAAGAAGTCTTAAGAAGTTTGTACCATGAATACCTTGCATTTTAGCAGCTTCATCGAAAGTCTTTCTAAATTGTCTTTCGCTAAGTCCATACATAAATCTAACTTTTTGTTTTTCTTTTAATTGAACACCATAGTCAGATAATTTACCCTTACGAGCATTACCATGTTGACCAGGACCATATGGACGACGAGCTAATTCTTTACCAGTTTCTGAAATAGAAAAACCAACACGACGAGCTCTCTTATATTCTGATCCAGTATATCTTGACATAATATTCTCCTTTCTAAAGTATATTACATAATACTTAAATAATTCCAGTCGAACTTCAGGGAGTCTTTCTTCACCTTAATGGCATCGGTTACTAAAAACCTGAAAGACACATTGAAGAACTCTGCAATATGCCATCTAAGTCAATATGCAGTACTAATTATATTACAAAATATAGAAAAAAGTCAAGTATATTAACGATTTAGTCTAAAGTAACCTCAATAAATTACAATTTTTTACAATTTTACGAATTTTGTAGAAAAAAATCTATTGATGTGATATCATTATCTATGATAAGAGGTGTATCATATGGAAGGACAAATATTAATTATTAGTACAGTCGTTTTAATATGTTTAGTAATAACTTTACTATGCCTTTTATTTGTACGTAAAAAAGAAAAGAAAAAGTATGTTGATATAGCAAAAGATCTTGAATATAACAAAAATCAAGTAACTAGTACACCAGTTTTATTAGAACTATCAAAAATAGAACCAATCATCAAAAACGATAAAATGGAAGAAAAATATAATAAATGGCAAGATAAATTTATATCAATAAAAGAAAATAAAATAACACTAATAGACGATATCCTAATAGATTTAGATGTATTCATAGAAAAAAGAGACTTCAAAAATTGTACTCATCAAATTGCTAAAGCAGAGATAGAAATATATAAAGCTCGTGAAGAAGCGGATAACTTACTAGATGAAATAAAAGAAATAACATTATCAGAAGAAAAATATAGAAGTATTATTATCAAATTAAAAACAAAATATCGAAAAACAAATAAAGAGTATCAAGAACACAAAGATTTGTATGACGATATGCAAGAAGCTATAGAACTTCAATTAGAAAATATAGAAAAAAACTTCCTAGACTTTGAAAAAGTTATGGAAATAAATGATTACCAAGAAGTAGTTCATATTGTTAAAGCACTTGATGTTATGATAGATCATATCGCAATTGTTGTTGAAGAAACACCAGATATATTATTGATGGCTAAACAATTACTGCCAAAGAGAATGAAAGAAATTAAGGACACTTCAGATCAAATGGTAAAAGAAGGTTATCCACTAGATTACTTAAATATAGACTATAACCTAGATGAGGCCAAAAAGAATATTGGAAAAATTCTAGATAAAGTAAAATTACTAAATCTAGAAGACTGTATGTTTGAATTAAAAACTATCCTAGAATATATGGATTCATTGTTTGTAGACTTTGAAAAAGAAAGATTAAGCAGAAAAGTTTATGAAGAAATGGAAACAGACTTCAGTAAGAAACTAGAAAAAACAAATAAAATAGTAGAAGAAATATATAATCAATTAGATGATATAAAAAGTATGTATGATCTAAATGAAAAAGATGTAGAAAACATTCACGAAGTAAAAAAAGTATTAATATCTATTAATGATGATTATAAAAATGTGGTAGGACAGGTTGGCTCAAGTGCTTCACCATATTCAAAGCTTCAAAAGGAAATAGAAGACTTAACTATAAGATTACAAAAAATGGAAGAAGATTTGGATAGTTCCCTAAAAACTTTAGGAAACATGCATGATGATGAAGTAAGAGCTAGAGAACAATTAAATGATATTGAACAGTTCCTAACAGAATCAAAAAACAAAATGAGAGAATTTAAATTACCAATTATTAGTGATATTTACTTTATACAATTAAAAGAAGCTAATGAAGCAATAGAAGAAGTAATCAAAGAATTAGAAAGAAAACCAATAGTTATAAAAACACTAAATACAAGAGTAGATACGGCAAGAGATTTAGTTTTAAAATTATATAATACAACAAATGAAATGATAAAAACTGCAGCTTTAGCTGAAAAATCAATGGTTTATAGTAATAGATTTAGAGCTTATTATAAAGATGTAGATCAAGGACTAAATTTAGCAGAAAAATACTTTTTTGAAGGAAAGTATAAAGAATCATTAGATACAGTTTTAAAATCATGTGCAATAGTAGATGATAATATTTATAAAAAAATGTTAGCTGTCTACGATAAATAATAAAAATGGAATGCTTTATTTCATTTTTTTCTTTATTATGATAAAATATAAGCGTTTGGAGTGATAATATGAATAGAGTTATTTTAATAAAATATGGAGAATTAACAACAAAAAAAGGAAATAGAAACTTTTTTATAAATACTTTATACAATAATATTAAAGATAAATTAAAAAATTATAATGTAAAAATCTCAAAAGATAGATCAAGAATGTATATAGAATTTTTAGATCAAGAATTAGAACAAATAAAAAAACAAATAGATCACATTTTTGGAATTCATATGTATCATATTGCTTATATTGTTAATACTAATTTAGATGATATTAAAAATACGTTATTAGAAGTAATGAAACAAGAAACATTTAAAACATTTAAAATTGAAACAAAAAGAAGTGATAAAACATTTCCATATAATAGCGTAGAATTAAATCCTATTTTTGGAACTCATCTTTTAAAAAATATAGATAATATTAAAGTAGATGTTCATAATCCAGATGTTTTAGTAAAGATAGAAGTAAGGGAAAACACCTCATATATTTATACTAATGCATATCAAGGAAGCGGAGGATATCCTGTTGGAACTCAACCAAAAGGAATGTTAATGCTTAGTGGTGGAATAGATTCACCAGTAGCTGGATATCTTGCTATGAAAAGAGGAATAAAAATAGATGCCGTATATTTTGAAGCTATTCCTCATACAAGTATAGAAGCAAGAAATAAAGTTATAACATTAACAAAAAAACTAGCAGAATATACAAATGAAATTAATCTACATGTAGTAAATTTTACTAAAATTCAAGAAACAATTTATAAAACTGCAAATCCAAATTATTGTATTACCATTATGAGAAGAATGATGTATCGAATAATGGAATTGCTTGCTAAGAAAAACAAAGCTTTAGCAATCATAAATGGTGAAAGTATAGGACAAGTAGCTTCACAAACTTTAACTAGTATGAATGTTATTAATGAAGTAACAAGTATGCCAATTATAAGACCTGTTGCTTGCTTAGATAAATTAGAGATTATCGATATTGCAAGAAAAATAGATACATACGAAACAAGTATCTTACCATATGAAGATTGTTGTACTGTTTTCGTTCCAAAGCATCCAGTAATTAATCCAAAACTATCAGAATGCAAAATAATGGAAGAAAAGGCAGATTACGAAACATTGTTAAATGAAGCTGTAGAAACAGTATATACAATAAAAGTAAAAGACGAAAAAGAAGAAAAATTTAAAAATTTATTATAGGAAATAATTTCCATCAAAATTAATGTATGAAAATTCATTTATTTCGCAATCTATAAGTGTAGGAGGTGAAAATAAATGAACCAATCAAAAAATACTATGAAAATGAGAGTACCAGGAGCTAAACAAGCTATTGATAAAATGAAATATGAAATAGCTAATGAATTAGGTGTAAATTTAGGACCAGATGCTACTTCTCGTGCAAACGGATCAGTTGGTGGTGAAATTACAAGACGTTTAGTTCAAAATGGACTTAACCAAGTAAGTGGAAGCTACACTAATAAGTAATGATAGCTTAAAAGATAGGTCATAAGATCTATCTTTTGTTTTTTATAAATATTTATATTTCTATATAGTAGATAGATATCAATTTGAATAATTTGTTAGGAGAAAAAGAATAATTTAGATTTTTTTCTCTTTTATTTTGTAAAAAGTATGATTTGTTTAATTAATAGTTCTTTGTTATAACATCATCACCAACTGAAAAAAAGAAAGGAAAGTGATGTTATGGTTGGAATTAAAGGATATAAATTTAAGACATTACATGATTTAGAATTAGATAATGAGTATGTTTTAAAATTATCAAGAAATATTAAGAAGGGACAAAAGATAAGTATATTATCTGATACAATGCTTAAAGCTATGTTTCAAAATGAAA
>OLWB01002511.1_pt1 | contig 14563 bp, 10 predicted proteins | sample 1673331 | NCBI WGS metagenome assembly OLWB01 (sample SAMEA3178943, study PRJEB25190) | human gut metagenome | biome: human gut; feature: human-associated habitat; material: faeces | place: Austria | collected 2013
CGGCGCCCGCCAAGCTGAAGTGACGATCAACGGGATCGGCGAACGCGCCGGCAACACCTCGCTCGAAGAGGTGGTAATGGCACTGCGCTGCCACAAGCACCTGAACGTCGATACGTCGATCAACTCGAAATTGTTGACTTCGACCAGCCGCATGGTAGCCAGCATGATGAACATGCCGGTACAGGCCAACAAGGCGATCGTCGGACGCAACGCCTTCGCCCACTCGTCGGGAATCCACCAGGACGGCGTGCTGAAAAGCCGCGAAAGCTACGAGATCATCAATCCGGTCGATGTCGGACTGGACGAATCGGTGATCGCCCTGACGGCCCGCAGCGGCCGCGCGGCGCTGAACCACCGGCTCGAACTGCTCGGATTCAAACTCGAACAGAAAGAACTGGACGAAGTATACGCCAAGTTCCTCGAACTGGCCGACAAGAAGAAGGACGTCCGCGACGACGACCTGCTCTATCTGGTCGGGGCCGCCACCGGCGAAAAGGTCGGCAAGCGGATCAAACTGAAATACCTGCAAATCCTGACCGGCACGCTGATCCCCACCGCGACGGTCATCGTCAAGATCGGCGACAGCGAACGCACGGCCACCTGCACCGGAAACGGCCCGGTGGACGCGGCGGTCAAAGCGATCAAAACGCTGATCAACGAAACGGTACAGATCACCGAATTCCTGATCCAGGCGATGAACAAGGGCAGCGACGACGTAGGCCGCGTACACGTACAGGTCAAATGCGGGTCGATGCTGGTCCACGGTTTTTCGGCTAATACGGACGTCGTAAAAGCGGCCGTCGAAGCTTTCGTGGACGGACTGAACCTGCTCAATGTAACGGAAAAAACAGAATAATCATAAACACACGAAAATGGGAAAAACACTTTTTGACAAAGTTTGGGATGCACACGTAGTCCGTCAGTTGGACGGCGGCCGCAGCGTATTATATATCGACCGTCATTATATTCATGAAGTAACCTCGCCGGTCGCTTTTCTGGGACTCAAAAACCGCGGGATCAAAGTAGCCCGGCCGCAGCAGACGACCGGAACGCCGGATCACAACGTGCCGACCCTGAACCAGGATCGACCCGTCGCCGAAGAACAGAGCCGCAAACAGCTCGAATCGTTCAGCCGCAACTGCGAGGAGAACGGTGTGGAATACTTCAAGCTGGGCAGTCCCGGACACGGTGTCGTGCATATCGTCGGGCCCGAACAGGGGATCACTCAGCCCGGCATGACGATCGTATGCGGCGACAGCCACACCTCGACGCACGGGGCTTTCGGCGCCGTCGCATTCGGAATCGGCACGTCGGAAGTCGAAATGGTATTCGCTTCGCAGTGCATCCTGCAGCCGAAGCCCAAAACGATGCGTATCACCGTGAACGGCAAGCGCGGCAAAGGGGTGACGGCCAAAGACATCGTCCTGTACATCATCTCGAAGATATCGGCGTCGGGCGGAACGGGACATTTTATCGAGTTCGCCGGCGAAGCGATCCGCGACCTGTCGATGGAAGAGCGGATGACCGTCTGCAATATGAGCATCGAATGCGGCGCGCGCGGCGGCATCATCGCCCCCGACCAAACGACGTTCGACTACGTGAAAGGCCGCAACCGAGCCCCGCAGGGAGCCGATTTCGACAAAGCCGTAGCCGCCTGGAAAGAACTTTATTCGGATCAGGACGCGCATTTCGACACCGAATACGCGTTCGACGCCGCCGATATCGAGCCGATGATCACGTACGGTACGAACCCGGGCATGGGAATGGGCATTACCGGCACGATTCCGTCGGGCGAAGGACTCAGCGGCAGCGACAAGGTCAGCTTCGACAAATCGCTGAATTACATGGGCTTCCACAGCGGCGAGAAGATGCTCGGCAAAAAGGTCGATTACGTGTTTCTGGGTAGTTGCACCAACGGTCGGATCGAGGACTTCCGGCAGTTCGCCAACGCCGTGAAAGGCCGCAAGAAAGCGCCGAACGTAACCGCATGGCTCGTTCCGGGTTCGAAGATGGTCGAAGCGCAGGCCAAAGCCGAAGGACTGGAAACGATCCTGAACGAAGCCGGTTTCGAACTGCGACAGCCCGGTTGCTCGGCCTGCCTGGCGATGAACGCGGACAAAATTCCTTCGGGCATGTACAGCGTATCGACCTCGAACCGCAATTTCGAGGGACGCCAGGGTCCGGGAGCCCGCACGATGCTGGCGGGACCGCTGGTAGCCGCCGCCGCCGCCGTAACCGGCGTGATCTCCGATCCGCGCGAAGTATTCAACCTTTAATCCGATAACAAGCACGAGGTGCATAATTTTCAAATACCATGGCTATTCCAAAATTCACGAAATTAACGACTACGGCCTGTCCGCTGAATATAGAGAACGTCGATACCGACCAGATCATTCCCGCCCGCTTCCTGAAAGCGGTCGAACGCAAAGGCTTCGGGGACAATTTGTTCCGCGACTGGCGTTACGATAAGGCCGGCAACAAGGTGGACTCCTTCCCGCTGAACGATCCGAAATTCGGCGGCGAGATCCTGGTGGCCGCAAAAAACTTCGGCTGCGGTTCGTCGCGCGAACATGCCGCGTGGGCGATTTTCGACTACGGATTCCGGGTGGTGGTATCAAGCTTTTTCGCCGATATTTTCCGCAACAACGCGCTGAACAACGGCCTGGTAATGGTACAGGTCAGCGACGAGTTCTTAAACAAAATATTCGCCGCCATCGCTGCCGATCCGAAGGCTCAATTCGAAGTCGACCTGCCGAATCAGACCTTCACGATCTGCTCGACCGGCGAAAAAACTTCGTTCGAAATCGACGGATACAAAAAAGAATGCCTGTTGAACGGGTACGACGACGTAGACTATCTGTTGAGCATCCAAGACGATATCGCCCGTTTCGAAAAGGCCCGGGCCTAACTTCCTTACGCTTATGGTAAAAGAGATTGAGATACTCGATACGACGTTGCGCGACGGCGAACAGACCTCCGGGGTTTCGTTCGCGGTACGCGAAAAACTCAGTATGGCCCGCCTGCTGCTCGACGAACTGCACGTAAACCGGATTGAAATCGCTTCGGCACGGGTGTCGGAGGGCGAATTCGAATCGGTGCGCAGGATTGCGCAGTGGGCTGCCGCACGCGGGTATCTGGATCGTGTGGAAGTACTGGGATTCGTCGACAACGGGGTATCGTTGAAATGGATCGCAGACGCCGGCTGCCGGGTAGTCAACCTACTGGCGAAAGGCTCGCGCCGTCATTGCGAACTTCAACTACGCAAAACCCCGCAGCAACACTTCGCCGATATCAAAACGGCCATCGCGCAAGCGACCGAAATGGGCATCGCGGTCAACATCTATCTGGAAGACTGGTCGAACGGGATGCGTTTTTCGCCCGACTACGTTTACGAGATGGTCGATACGCTGAAAAGAGAGCCTATCCGGCGCTTTATGATTCCCGACACGCTCGGGGTGCTGAACCCGGACGACTGCTACGCTTTTTGCCGCGACATGGTGGAACGCTATCCGGAGCTGCATTTCGACTTCCACGCGCACAACGACTACGATCTGGCGGTCGCCAACGTCGCCGCAGCCGTCAAAGCCGGAGTGCAGGGCATCCATACGACCGTCAACGGATTGGGCGAACGGGCCGGGAATGCGCCGCTGTCGAGCGTAATCGCCGTGTTGAACGACCACCTGAAAGTGCGTAATACGATCGTCGAGAAGAGCATCAACCACGTCAGCCGGATAGTGGAAACCTACACGGGCATACACATCCCGGCCAACGAACCGGTCGTCGGCGAAAACGTATTCACGCAGTGCGCCGGCATCCATGCCGACGGGGACAATAAGGACAACCTGTACTACAACGACCTGTTGCCCGAACGGTTCGGACGGGTGCGCGAATACGCGCTCGGAAAGATGTCGGGCAAGGCGAATATCAAAAAAAATCTCGATACGCTGGGCATCGACCTCGACGAGGAAGCGATGCGCAAAGTGACCGAACGGATCATCGAACTGGGCGACAAGAAACAGGCCGTAACGTCGGAAGACCTGCCTTACATCATCGCGGACATCCTGAAACAGGACGTTTACGACGTAAAGGTGCATATCCTGAATTACAATCTGTCTCTGTCGTATGGCCTTAGGCCGGTGGCGACCGTGAAAATCCGGATCAACGATCGGGATTACGAGGAAACCTCGTCGGGAGACGGGCAGTACGACGCATTCATGCGGGCCATCCGGAAAATCTACAAGGAGCAACTGAAACGCGATTTCCCGATGCTGGTCAACTATTCGGTATCGATTCCTCCGGGAGGACGCACCGACGCTTTCGTCCAAACCTACATCACGTGGGAATACCGCGGCGAAACGTTCAAGACCCGCGGGCTGGACGCCGACCAGACGGAAGCCGCTATCAAGGCGACGCTCAAAATGTTGAACAAGGTCGAAAACATCCTCAATCAACAGTCGTCCGGCGAAAATTAATAACCGGAATCCCGCAAAACCGAAACGGGCGGCCCCTCAAGATTGGGCCGCCCGTTTTATCTGGTGAACAAACCATACAGCAAAGCATTCAAGGCTTCCGATAATCCTTACGCAAACTGCTTTTCCGCTCCGTCGGGAAGTCGTCGGGTACCCGCTGACGGACTTTCCCGGTAGCGGCCCATTCCGACCCGCGCAGCAACAACGTTTGAAACCCCGTGCACTGCATGGCCGGATTGTCTTCGAGACTCGGTCCCGCATGACCGATCATCAAGTGAAATATGCGGGCTTTCCCGTAATCGACGGTAAAAACCAACGGTTCCTCGCGTCCGGAACCTCCTCGTCCGGGATCGGCATAGGCCGTGTACAGCAATTCCGCGACATTGGCCGGACCGCGCATCCGATCGTACAGCTCGTCGGTCGCATGTATCCACCGCCCGGGCAATCCCCGGACAACCGGATGTTCGGCATTACGGCCATTCATCGAGTATTCGCGCTGTTCGCCGTGCGAGCCTCCGGGCCCCTTCGTCGTGTCTCTTACCAAACTTCCGTCCTTCCAGTACAGGTACGGGCCGGAACGCTCGTCGCGGCCTCCCCAACCTCCGAGAGCGGCAATACGATTAAATTCCTCCCAATCGGGAAAAGCATTGTCGGCGGCGTGGTAGAGCACCACCCCGCCTCCGTCGCGGACATAATCCAGAAAACGCCGCTCGGTCGAAGCGCTCCAGCGGTCTCCGTTATAATCCAGGATCACCACCCGGTAGGCGCTAAAATCGGGATCAAAAGCATCCATATCGCCGCCCTGCGGCGGAGAAACCGCCAGATCGACGGCAAACAGTCCGGAATTTTGCAGGATGGCCTGCAACGCCCGGTGGCTGACGGGCCAGTTGTGGTTATTCTGCCCGGTGACGATCAACGCCCGGATCGGTCTGCGGGCGCAGGACACACCGGGAAAACAGACGACGCATGCCAGCAGCAGCGCAGCCTTCAAAATCGTTTTTCTATACATAAGGTTAACGTTCAGGTGATTCCTAAAGATAGCGAAAGGGAGCCGGAATCCGCCTCCCTTTGCCGGTAAGTCCTCCGGATTACAGTTCGCGGATCCAGATATTGCGGAAACGCACCGGATTCAAATGATCCTGCAAGATGATCGGGCCCTTGCCGTGCGCGACGATCCGCGGGAAACCGATAAACTCGGTCGTTCCGAGAATCATCGTATTGTTCTGCACCAAAACACCGTTATGCAGCACGGTAATGCGCCCGTGCGATTGCAGCGAGCCGTCCTCCTTGAAACGCGGAGCGGTATAGATAATATCGTAAGTATTCCATTTGCCCGGTTTCTGGCAGGCGTTCACCAGCGGCGGAGTCTGCTTGTAGATACTCCCGGCCTGGCCGTTCGCATAGGTTTCGTTCTGGTAGTTGTCGAGAATCTGCACTTCGTACATGCCTTGCATAAACACGCCGCTGTTGCCGCGTCCCTGGCTTTCGCCGACGATTTCGGTCGGTGCGCTCCACTCGAGGTGCAACTGGAAGTCGCCGAAATCCTTTTTCGTGCGGATGCTGCCGGAGTGCGGCTTGACGGTCATGATCCCATTCTCGATCTGCCAGCCGACGGGCTTGCCCTCCTCGCAGTTTACCCATTCGCTGATCGCGTTGTCTTTCAGCCCCAGCAGAACGACGGCGTCGGACGGCGGCGCAACCACCGCATTGTCCATATCCGGAGGCGTAACGATTTTCGGTTGCGGCGTCCAGAACTCGGACATGTCGTGCGTCATCGGCGCGGGATCGGGGTATTTTTTGGCATCCTGACCGGCGGCGCCCGCGCATACCCCCACGCACCAGGCACTCAACAATAATAAATGTTTCATTTTTTAATGTATTGGTTAATGTTCGGTAAATGTTCCGCTCATTCGGCCGGCGTTTCCGTAGTTCCGGAATCGTCCGGGTTATCCGGATCATCGGGATTATCCGGATCGTCGGGTTGTTCAGGCTCTTCGGGCTCGGGATCCGGTTCCGGCGGCTTGACAGGATTCAGGATTACCCGGATCCGGTCGTGACGACGGTTGTTTCCGGTATTGGCCGGATGCGTGTAAAGCAGTTTCAGAGCGACCGTATCGGGCTTCAGCAGCGTCTCCGGATAAATCTTCAATACGATCTCCGAACGCAGCGTATCGGCAGTCACGAACCGCACGACCGAATTAACCAACTGATAGTTGTCGGGATCGACGGCCGTAGTGTATTCCGGCAGCACCTCGAAAGCGAGGGTGTCGACGGCATATTCGACTCCTCCCAGGCGGTAGACATAAATGGGCTGCTCGACGGGAACCCGCAACGACGTATCGACATCGACCGTCTGGGTCGCCGTCCGGAACCAATAAACATCCGTAACAAAACTCGAATCGTCCGTCTTATCGCACCCTCCTGAGAGAAAAATAAAAATCAGGACGGCACCAAGCATCCATTTTCCTTTCATAAACTCCATTTTTGCAACCGCAGAAATACGTATCCGGCAGCTTTTGCCCCGGTTGCCGGATACGTCCGCCGGATGACGAACCAAAGTTACAACTAATTCATTAAAATCTTACAAAACCCGAATTTGTTTTTCTTTTTCGCGAATTTTAACCGTTAAACCCGTAAATCGGAACAGGATTGCAAAAAAATGGATAGCTCATGAAAAAAAATGCCTCGCAAAAGGTCTAATATTGCACGTAGGAAAAGTTGATAAACCGGTAAGCGTATGGCGGAACGAAATCGAACGGCTTAAGCAAATTGGTTCTCAGCGAAAAAGGTTAATGTTAAGGTTAGTTTTAGGTTAGGTTAGGTTAGCTGCGATGCAGTTAGGTAAAGTTGGGTTAAGTTAGGTTGGGTCCGGTATTTATACCGGACCTTTTTTGTATATTTGACATCCGAATCGTTTTTCAGAATCGACTTATACCATATCTGTAATCCGTATATTGTTTCAAACCCGAACCGACATGATCAAAAAAACCTTCCGGTCGATCGCACCGCTCGTTTTCGCGATGCTGGCATGGAGCGTCAACGCCCAAACTTACCGCCCGATCGCCGGCTTCTCCGCCGAAACGAACCGGAAACTGGAATCGTTTCTGAACTCCACCCGCACGATGAAAGAACGCAAGGTAGCCGTTTTCGACTGCGACGGCACGCTGCTCGGCCAAACGCCGTACTACCTCGCCGACGAAGCCACTTACGATTTCGCCCGTAAAAATTACGAAGGCAAAAAGGATGAAAATTCGAAAACGAAGTGGGCGGTCTGCCGGCAGTTGATCGACGGGGACAACGTCACTTTCTCCTACATCGAAAATTACATCCGGTTCTATGCCGGAATGACTCCCGACGAGATGTGCCGGGTCGGCTGGGAGTGTTTCCACGACAAATTCCAGCGGAAATTTTATCCGGAGATGAAAGAACTGCTCGGAAACCTCGAGGAATACGGCATCGAAATCTGGGTGATTACGGCCTCTCCTGAACTATTGTACCAGCGGTTTATCCACGAAGAGCTGGGGATTCCGGTCGACCGGATCATCGGAGTCAAATCCTGCATCCGCGACGGGATCGTCACCGACGAAACGGTGCGTCCGATCCCGCAGGACGCCGGTAAAGCCGAAGCGCTCAACACCTTTATTAAGGCCCGGCCGATCCTGGTCGGTGGCAACTCGCGCGGAGACATGGAGATGATGCTCGAATCGGTCGGTCTGCGCGTAATCGTCAACCCGGACGACACGAAACCCGAAGAGGCGATGGGCGGCAAAACGGTAAAGGCTTTCTGGGAAACGGACCCGAATACGATCGCCGTCCGCTGCAACGACGTGCCGGACGAAGGTTACGACTGGGCATGTAAGGCATACGGAATTCCGCAAAACCGCACCAATTCTGCAATTCAATAACGCAAATCCGATACGACCCATGAAAAACACAATCCTCGTTTTCTTATTATGCAGTCTACTGGCGCCTGCTACGCACGGCAGCGCCCGAAATCCGGAATCCGAAAAAGACACGTACACGAATCCGGTACGGACGACCGACGGAGAAGTGTTGCAAGTCGCCGACCCGTTCGTATACGAATACAAAGGTACCTATTACATGACCGGAACCACGGCCGGAGACTGCGGTTTCGATTACTATACCTCGAAAGACCTCGTGACGTGGGAATACGGGGGGCCGCTGTTTCGCAAATCGGCCGGGCATTTCGGCGCCGGGGCATTCTGGGCTCCGGAGGTAAAGTACTATAAAGGAAAATTCTACATGACGTACAGTTGCCTGAACGCCGAACGGGGCGTACTGTTGTCGTGCCTGGCCGTCAGCGACACGCCGGACGGGCCGTTCGAAGAACTTTATACGCCGTGGTTCGACCTGGGATATTCGGCCATCGATTGCCATATTTTCGTGGACGACGACAAAGCGAAAACGCCCTACCTGTACTTCAGCAAAAACGGAAATCAGGACGGTTATGGATACGGAGAGAACTACGTCGTGGAACTGAAAAAGGATCTTTCGGGAATGGTCGGCGAACCGCGGCTGGTCTCACGTGCATCGCAACCGTGGGAAAAAGTGCGCTGGAACGTAAACCGTTGCAACGAAGGGGTCACCGTCATCAAAAAAGGGAAAACCTATTATATGACCTACTCGGCCAACGATACCGGATTCGAGTTCTACGGAATCGGGATCGCGACGGCCCCCCACCCGCTCGGCCCGTGGACGAAATACGACGACAACCCGCTGATGACGACCGACCTGAGTAAAGGAGTATCGTCTCCGGGACACAACTCGATCGTCCGAACGAAGGACGGGAAACTATGGATCGTCTATCACCGTCACGCCGATCCCGACTGCCGGAAACCATCGTTCGACCGGGTGGTGTGCATCGACCGGCTGTTCTTCGACAAAAACGGCAAACTGAAGACGGACGGCCCGACTTCGACGCCGCAGCCGGTACCGTAAAATCGATCGCATATACGTTATCGTTTTAATCCGATTTTTATTAACTTTACCCAATAGACCATCTGGAAATGAAAAAATCACTGTTTATTGCCGGCCTGCTGGCTTGCGGCACGCTTTACGGACAAAACCCGATCGTTCCGCCGGGAGTATACCTGGCCGATCCCGAAGGACACCAATGGAAGGACGGGAAACTGTACCTCTACGTTTCGCGCGACGAAAGCCCGGACTACTACTGTTCGTGGAGTTACGACCTGCTGTCGACATCCGACCTGAAAAACTGGAAGATCACCAAAAACGCTTTCGCCTCGAAGGGGCCGAACGACCAGGTTCCGTACAGCGACGGCGAACTCTACGCTTCGGACGCCGCTTACAAAAACGGCAAATACTATTTATATTACAGTATGCGGGACGCGATCGACGAAGGCGTGGCAGTATCGGACTCGCCCGACGGACCGTTCAAAAACGGTCAGCCGATGAAAGGTATTTCGCAGATCGACCCGGCGGTCTTCGTCGACGACGACGGACAGGCGTACCTCTACTGGGGGCAATTCTCGGCCAAAGGGGCCAAACTGAAAGACAACATGCTGGAAGTGGACACTACGACGATAGTAGACGGACTGGTCACTGAAAAAGATCACTTTTTCCACGAAGGCAGCAGTATGCGCAAGCGCAACGGAATCTATTACATGGTTTACGCTCACCTGCGCAAAGGACGTCCGACCTGCATCGGCTATGCGACGTCGAAATCGCCGCTCGGACCGTTCAAATACGGCGGCGTAATCGTCGATAACGCCGGATGCGATCCCGAATCGTGGAACAACCACGGCTCGATCTGCGAGTTCAACGGACAATGGTACGTACTCTACCACCGGACGACGAACGGCGCTCGGTCGATGCGCAAAGCCTGTATGGAACCGATCACATTCAACGAAGACGGAAGCATCAACGAAGTGGAAATGACCTCTCAGGGAGCCGGCGATCCGCTGAACGCATTCGACAAAACCGGGGCGGAACGGGCGTGTCTGCTGTGGGGAAATACGCGGATACGCCTCTGCGCACCGGATAACGAAGAACTGAGCGGCATACAGAACGAAAATTACGCCGTCTATAAATACCTCGATTTCGGAGACGGGGCCGACAGTTTTACGGTGGACGTCACCCCGAAAGCCGGAGGCAAGATCGAAGTATGGATCGACAACCTGTGGACCCCGCCGGTAGGCGTCGTCGATGTTCCGGCGTCGGACGACGGGAAACCGGTCACGCTGACCGCAAAAATACAGCCTGTCAAGGGGGTACATGCCCTGACGCTGCGTTTCACCGGCGACAAAGACGCCGACGAATTGTTTACGGTCGACGCGTTCCGTTTCGGAAAGCAGTAGACGACCCGATACGACCGGAACAGCCGGAGTCGGACTCCGGCTGTTCCTTTAACCTGCAAACCTACGACCTTAAAACCTAATCTATGAAAAAACTCTACCTAAGCATCTTACTGGCAACTGCTCTGACGACGCCGCAAACGCTGTTCTGCGCCCCCCCGCGACGCGCCCGCAGACATGGACGGCGCAGGATGCACTGGGACGCACGATCGGATCGACCGAACAGTACGGCGCTCCGAGACCGGGCAAAACGGTCGGCATGTTCTTCGTCATCTGGCACGGCACGAGCGGTTACGACACCTACATGAAGCAATTGCCCGACGAAGGCGTCCGCATTCCGCAGCCAACCGATACGCTGAGTCCGTACGACAACCAGAAACTGATGACCGAAAATCCGCAGAATCCGCAATACGGACCGCAGTGGGTATTCCATCACTGGGGAGAACCCTACCTGGGTTACTACCTGGCCGACGACGATTGGGTAATCCGCAAACACGCGCAAATGCTGACCGATGCGGGCGTGGACGTCATCATCGTCGACCTGACCAATGCGGTGATCTACCTGCCGCAGTTGAAAAACCTCTGCAAAGTATATACGCAGATCCGGGAAGCAGGCGGAAGAACCCCGCAACTGTCATTCATCTTCAACACGCAGGCCCGGGAGACCGTCCAACGTCTGTACGACAATTTTTACGCAAAAGGACTGTACAAAGATCTATGGTTCTACTGGAAAGGGAAACCGCTGATCCTATGCCCTCCGCAGGACGTAACGCCGCAGTTCGCCGACTTTTTCACGATCCGGCATTCGTGGTTCTGCTCGCTTCCGGAGTGGGAGTGGTTCGGCGACGGACGCGACAAATGGCCGTGGGCCGACTACTATCCGCAGAATGCGGGCTGGCACGAATCGCCCGATAAGCCGGAAGCGGTTTCGGTCGCTCCGGCCACCCACCCGATCACCGACGGAGGACGCGTACGCCGCGTCGGACGCAGCTACCACAACGGACAGCAACCCGACAAGGCGCATCAACATTCGGAGCAGGGGCTCTGTTTCGCCGAACAGTTCTCGCGAGCAATGGAGCTCGATCCGGAATTTGTCTTCTTCGCCGGATGGAACGAATGGACGGCGATCCGGATCATCGACCACAACGACTTTCTCAAGTGCGGCGACCGGGATCTGAAAGAGGGTGACACTTATTTTTGGGATCTCTACAACCACGAATACAGCCGCGACATCGAACCGCTGCGCGGCGGGTTCGGCGACAACTACTACTACCAGCTCTGCGACTTCATCCGCCGCTACAAAGGCGTGGAACCGATCGAGGTACATTCGGACATTCACCGAATCGACCCGGGCGACATGACGACCTGGCAGCAGGTCAAAGCCGTTTACGCGGACGACCGGGGCGACACGTTCCACCGCGACCACTTCGGTTACGGACGGATCGGACAGTTGATCAATACGACCGGACGCAACGACATCGTCGAAGCGAAAATGGCCAACGACGGAAAAACGCTGTGGTTCTACGTCCGCACCGACCGGCCGATCACGTCCTGCACCGACCCGAAATGGATGCGGCTGTTCATCGACGTGAAAGGCTCCGGGCTGCCCGACTGGGAAGGATTCCAGTATGCGGTCGGAAATCCGGCCGCCGACGGATCGAAAACCGCGCTGTCGCGGTCGCGCAACGGATGGAATTGGGAAAAGATCGCCGACCTGGATTACCGCGTCTCGGACAACGAAATGGTCGTTGCGGTTCCGTTCGCCGCAATCGGAGTGAAAAATCCGAAGAACTTCACCGTGGATTTCAAGTGGATCGACAACGCGGTCGATCAGGGAGACATCCAGCAGTGCCTCTCGGACGGAGACGCCGCGCCCAACGGACGGTTCAGATACCGATATGCCTTCAGCAGATAACCCGGCAAACAAACCCAACAAACCTATCTATGAAAACGATAAAATTCAGAATACTACGCCTCGTCTGCTTGCTGAGTATAACGGGCGGGGCGGCTGCGGCGCAGGTCGTGCCGCCGACCTGGACGGCGCAGGACGCGCTGGGACGCACGATCGGCACGGACGCTCAGTACGGAAAACCGCGTCCGGGCAAAACGGTCGGCATGTTCTTCGTCATCTGGCACGGTGCGCACGGATACGACCACTACGAAGCGCGCCCCGACATGGATGTGATCGTCCCCGGCAAAAACGACACGCTAAGTCCGTACGACATCCAGAAATTGCTGGACGAGCGTCCGGACGCCCCGCAGTACGGACCGGTCGGGGCTTTCCACCACTGGGGCGAACCCTACCTGGGCTATTACGTCGCCAACGACGAGTGGGTCATCCGCAAACACGCGCAAATGCTTTCCGACGCCGGCGTGGACGTTATCATCATCGACATGACCAACGAAGTGATCTATCTGCCGATCGTGACCAAGCTGATGGAAGTTTACCGGAAAATGCGCAGCGAAGGAAACCGGACGCCGCAGATCTCGTGCGTATTCCACACGCTGCTGCCCAACGGCAAAGAGACGCTGAAAAAGATGTACGACAACATCTATTCGAAAGGACTGTACGAAGAACTGTGGTTCCGCTGGCAGGGCAAACCGCTGGTATTCTGCCCCCGGGAAGCGCTGACTCCGGAAATGGATGCGTTTTTCACGACGCGCCACTGCTGGTTCGACTCGCGGGAACCCTGGTTCCGCGACGGCCAGCGCTGCTGCCCCTGGGCGGACTACTATCCGCAGAACTACGGATGGGACGAAGACCCGAACGTCGCCGAAATGATGTCGGTCGCTCCCGCCACCCATCCTACCGATCGCCGGGATCGCGTACAGAGGATCGGCCGAAGCTTTCACAACGGCCGCCAACCGCTGACCGAAGCGGAACAACGCTCCGGCGAAGGACTCCATTTCAACGAACAGTTTTCGCGGGCCATGGAGGTCGATCCGGATTTCCTGTTCTTCACCGGATGGAACGAATGGAGCGCGATGCGCTTCATCAATCAGGGCGAGATCCTGACCCTGGCAAATAACGAGTGTAAAATCGGAGACAGCTATTTCTGCGACGACTACAATCACGAATACAGCCGCGACATCGAACCGCTGCGCGGCGGGTTCGGCGACAACTACTACTACCAGCTCTGCGACTTCATCCGCCGCTACAAAGGCGTGGAACCGATCGAGGTACATTCGGACATTCACCGAATCGACCCGGGCGACATGACGACCTGGCAGCAGGTCAAAGCCGTTTACGCGGACGACCGGGGCGACACGTTCCACCGCGACCACTTCGGTTACGGACGGATCGGACAGTTGATCAATACGACCGGACGCAACGACATCGTCGAAGCGAAAATGGCCAACGACGGAAAAACGCTGTGGTTCTACGTCCGCACCGACCGGCCGATCACGTCCTGCACCGACCCGAAATGGATGCGGCTGTTCATCGACGTGAAAGGCTCCGGGCTGCCCGACTGGGAAGGATTCCAGTATGCGGTCGGAAATCCGGCCGCCGACGGATCGAAAACCGCGCTGTCGCGGTCGCGCAACGGATGGAATTGGGAAAAGATCGCCGACCTGGATTACCGCGTCTCGGACAACGAAATGGTCGTTGCGGTTCCGTTCGCCGCAATCGGAGTGAAAAATCCGAAGAACTTCACCGTGGATTTCAAGTGGATCGACAACGCGGTCGATCAGGGAGACATCCAGCAGTGCCTCTCGGACGGAGACGCCGCGCCCAACGGACGGTTCAGATACCGATAT
>OLWB01002513.1_pt1 | contig 14560 bp, 7 predicted proteins | sample 1673331 | NCBI WGS metagenome assembly OLWB01 (sample SAMEA3178943, study PRJEB25190) | human gut metagenome | biome: human gut; feature: human-associated habitat; material: faeces | place: Austria | collected 2013
ATTTGATTATCTTTTGCTTTACACTTTTTTATACCTCTGTTTTTTATCCCCGGAAATTCGCACGCATTACGGGGATGTTCCGTTATTTCAGGGCCGTGTCGTTCAGTTTCCGGCCGGCGTCTGCCCGACGACCTCGACCCATTCGCCCTTCCGGAGCGCCCGCACCGAGTTGTCGTACATCGCCTCGCAGCAGACCGAGGGGAGGTAGTAGCGGCCCTTGTAGGTCGCCGTGAGTTTGATCGGGATCTCCTTGCTTTCGCCGCTCCGGAGGTCGAAGTAGCTCAAAACCCGGTCGTCGCGGATGTCCTGGTAGGTGACCGTCGAAAGGTCCCGTTCGGAGGTGATCTCCCAGCCTGCCGGGACGATGTGCGTCAGGGCCAGGTCGGCGTAACGCTCGTAGCCGCTGGTGTTCGTGACCGTCACCACGGCGTAGAAGTCCGTCGACACGGCGACCGACCGCGGGTCGAGCGGCGCGCCGTTCATGTCCCGGTAGCGGACGTCGATCTTCAGGCCGCTTGCGGCTTCCGCCTCCTCGCCCTTGCCGGGCGTGTAGCTCTGGCTCACGACCAGATGGAGGCTGCCCGTGCCGGTGTTCTTCACTTCGGTTGGGGCGGTGAGCGGCATGGAGGCGATCGACTTGGCGCTTCGGATCGGTTCCCGGCCGATCCGGGCGTCGATCCCCGTCTGTCCCGTGGAGGCGAAATTCGCCAGCGTGTTGAGCATCCAGGCCGTCGACTGCGTACTTAACCACTTGTCCTTCTTCAGGATGTCGGACATTTTGAGCGCCGTGCGGAACGCCGCTTCGCGCTGTCCGAGCAGCGTCTGCGTCATCAGCACGATCGCCATCTGCCGTTCGGGACTGTTATAGGTCCCGTCGTAGGGGTCGGCCTTCGGAGCCGCCGTGCCGGTGGTCTGTGCGGTCAGCTCTTCGGCCACCTTCCGGTTGCCGTCGAGGGCGTAGGCTGCGGCCAGCAGCCATCGCGCGTCGCTGCGGGCCTGCGCCGACCTCTCCCGCAGGCGGTTCATGGCGCCCCGGTCGGGCGTGCCGGCCAGTGCGAGGACGTATTGTGCGTAAGCCAGCGTCAGCGGATTGTCGAAGGTGTTGCCGCGCAGGTATTTGAGTGCGCGGTCGAGCGTCGTCCGGTCGACGGCGTAGCCGTATTTCGCGGCTTCGGCCATGAAATGGACCGCATAGGCCGTGCCCCACTCCGAAGGCGAGGTTCCGCCGCTCCAGTAGGCGAATGCGCCGTTGGAGAGCTGATAGCCGCCCAGCCGCGACAGGACGCTCTTGATATTGCGGTCGATGTCCTGCAACATCTCTTCGTCGCACTCGGCTATGGAGTGTAGGTAGAGTTGCGGGAAGGCTCCCGAGGTGATCTGTTCGATGCAGCCGTGGGGGTAGCGCACGAGGTATTCGAGGCGGCGCGAAAGGTCGATCGGAGGAATCGACGAAAGCTCCAGACGGGCCGTTCCGGAGGCTTTCAGGGGCTTGACGGAGACCGTTTCGCCCGGCTGGAGGATGTGCTCTTCCGAGGTCGTGACGTAGGGATTCGGCTCCCGCACGTCGATCTCGATCTCCGAGGCGGAGTTGTCGCCGGAAGAGGCCGCCGTGACGCGGACCTTCCCGATTCCGGTCTGCCGGCCCGCCTTGAGCCGGAAGGTGACGACCTGTTCGCCCTCGTCGCCGAGGAAGACGCTCCGGCTCTGCGGCCCGACCACGGAGAACGCTTCGTTCACGCTCACCCGGACGTCGGTTTTGCCGACCCCTTTTTCGAGGGCGAAGACCGTGACCGGAAGTTCGATCTCCTCCTCCGTGGAGACCACGCGGGGCAGGGTCGCCTGCACCAGGAGCGGTTTTTTCACGGCGACCTCTTTCGCCGCGGAGCCGAAGGCGCGGCCGTTGGACGCTACGACCATCACGCGCACCGACCCGAAGTAGGGCGGCAGCGCGATCTTGTGGGTGTTGGTCTTCCCGGCGCCCAGCTTCTCGGCGCCGAGGAACCGCACGACGGGTTTGAACCGCTGCGCCCGGAGCGCTCCGGTGTTCGGCTGCTCGGCGTCGCCGCCGATGGCGAACAGCTGCTCGATGCGGCCGCCGTAGGCGCCGATGACATGGTCGAACAGGTCCCACGTGCGGACGCCCAGCGCTTCGGTGGCGTTGAAATAGAGGTAGGGGTCGGGCGTCCTGAAACGCGTCAGCCCCAGCAGTCCCTCGTCGACCAGCGCCAGCACGTAGCTCATCCGCCTGCCGTTCCGCTCGCGGACCCGGATCGTGATTTCCGACTCGGGTTTCACCGATTCGGGCATCTCGACGACGGGCGCAAGGCGCGTGCCGGCGTCCTCGACCGGAAGCCGCAGAACGCCGAACAGCCTGATCGGCGCGTCGTTGAGCGTGTTGCCGTGGGGTTGGACGAGGGTCACCGAGACGTAGACGTTCGGGGCCATGCCCTCCCTGACGGGAATCTCGAAGGAGGTCTGCCGGTCGGTGCACGCTATCCAGCGGCTTTCGCGGACGAAGCTGCCGCTCTCGACGCTCACCAAGGCCCGGGCGCCCGGGGACGAAGGAATGGTGATCTTCGCCTTGTCGCCCGGCACGTATTTGTCCTTGTCGCGGGCGATGGCCAGGCGTGTCGCGGCGTCGGTCACCGAGGAGATGCCGCCCCGGTGATCGGACGACGACACGCAGACGACGCACGTCGCCGAATGCGCCTGCCGCGCGCCCGTCACGCGGATGAGGTAGTAGCCGTAATCGCCCGCGCTCCAGCGCATCGTGACCTGTCCCGTGCCGTTCGAGAGGGTGGCCCGCAGGGTTTTGTACTGGGCGTTGAGCGCGCTTTTGGCGTAGCGGGCCTGGGAAGCCGCCGACGAGGCGTCCCACCACCAGTAGGAACTCATCCTGTAAACCGTCACGGTCGCCTCCTCCGTGCCCGTCGCGGGACGGCCCCGGGCGTCGAGCAGGACGAGCCGCAGCGCATGGTCGCGTTTGCTGTCGAGGTACTCCTCGCCCCAGTCGCTTTGTTGGGCGGTTACGCCGATTCCGAAATAGGCGTCGTAGGGCGAGACGGCCGCGATCTGCTGGTCGACGCTGAAATCGCCGCTCTTTTCGAAGACCTTGACGGTGAATTTGCCGTTCAGCATCCCCGGACTCAACCCTTCCAGCGAGGAGAGCCGGTCGGTGGTCAGTTGCAGCGCGCCGTCGGCGCCGGTCGTGCCGGAGACGATCTCCCGCTCCTCGGGGGCGAACTGCTTCGTGGCGTCGTCGAACGAATAGTCGGGGTAACCCTTGAAGCGCGTCGGAATCTGCGACAGCTGCGCCTGGAGCGTGACTTTCGATCCTGCGGCCGGTGCGCCGTGCAGCCACCGGGCCGTCAGCCGGCCGGTGAACTCCTTCGCGTCGACGGTCTGTCCGTCGCCGAGGCGCATCTCGATCTTCATCCGGTTGGGCTTGACGGCGTCCACGCGGATGTTTTTCTCGAACGTCGCGCCGCCGAAGGTCGCTTTCGCGCGCCAGATTCCCGTGGGGGAGGCGGGCGTCGTCCGTAATTTGAACGTATGGATTCCGTCCGTGGAACCGCTGCTGACCGCCGACTGCACCAACTGCCCGTTGGGGTTGTAGAACTCCAGCGACGCCGGGTGGTTCTCCGGCAGCGGGTTGTCCGAGGCGACGATCAGCGTGAGGTAAATTTCGTCGCCCGGGCGCCAGACGCCCCGTTCGCCGAACAGATAGCCCTTTATCCCCTTCGTGTCGGTCGTGCCGCCCACGTCGAAATTGCTCAACGAAAGCGCCGCGCCCCGCTCCACCCGGACGAAGGCCGCGTCGCCGTTAGCCTCGGCCAGCACCGTGTAGGGTTCGTCCCCGCATTTCAGCACGGCGCGTCCTTCGGAGTCGGTGACGGCTTCGGCCAGCTGCTGGTTCTGGCGGTCGTAGGCCCGGACCTTGCAGCTGCCTTTCGGGCGCGCCGAGACCAGGTCGGTGGTGTAGACGATCAGCTCCCCGTCGCCGCTGCTCTTGCAGATGATGCCGATGTCGGACTGGATGACGACCTTCGACCGCTCGGCGTAGGTCCGGTAGTCGCCGAAATAGTAGTCGTAATCGTTGCTCTCGACCGGAATCAGCGGGTCGACGCCCTTGATTTCGAGCAGGTACATCGACTTCCGGCTGTCGGTGATCAGGCGGCTGAGGTCGAGCGAGTAGCTGTTGGTGCGGTCGAGCCGCGTCGAGGCCTTGTCTCCGAGGTCGATGGTCGTGTCGCGGACGATGCGGGAGACGTACTCCATGTCGGAGAAATAGGTGTCGCCGTAGTAGTTCCGCTGGAAGAATTGCAGCAGGTTGTTGGCGAAGATCTTCCGCACGCGCACCCGCGCCCGGGCGAAGTTCACCGATTCGAACAGCAGGCTCATGCGGTTGGACGAGGGCAGGATGGAGCCTTTGCCCGTGAAGCGGATCGCAGGGGCCTGCGAGGGCAGCGCCGCGGTGAAGGTGTAGCTTTCGTCGAGCCGGCGCCCCGCCTTGTTCTGCACCTCGCGGCTGATTTCGACCTCGTAGTTCCCCGTGAGTTGCGTTTCGGGGTAGATGTAGAGGCGGTTCCGGTCGACCGAGGTCCGGAATTTCGGGTCGAAACGGATCAGGTTCCTGAAATCCTGGTTGGGTTTGAGCGGCTCGGAGAAGGTGACGACCACGGCCAGCGGCTCGGTCTGCACGGTGTGGTCCAGTACGATGTATTCGCCTTTGCGGGGGACCTCCATCTCGACGTTCCGCTTCGGGTCGAGGTCGAAGTCGAGGGTCAGCTTGTAGCTTTCGTCGCTGCGGGTCGGGATGTTTTCGACCCGGTATTTGTGGACCGTGCCGTCCTCCGAATGGGTCCAGGTCACTTCGGGTTTCAGAAGTCCCTTGATCTTGAGCCGCTGCTCCACGTAGTCGTCGGCGGCGTAATCCGACGAGACCGTTTCGCCGACCAGCACGTAGTATTTCAGGTCGTCGCTCTGCTGCAACCAGCAGGGGTTGTAGGAGAAACGCAGTTTCGGCGTCGAGAATTCGAACTCGGCGACGCCTTTGGCCTTTCCGCCGGTGAGTTTCGATGCGTCGAGCGCCACCTTGTAGCGGGTGTCGCTCTTCAGGGGCGATTTCGGGACGATGCGCAGCGTCCGCACGCCCAGCCGGGAAACTTCGACGTCGGCCGACGGGGTGAACGATACGGCGTCCTCCAGATCGTCTTCGGCCAGTTCGACGCCCTCGCGCAGGGTCACCTGAACCGGCATCCGGACGCCCGACAGTCCGTTGGTCGACGACTCGACGATGTCGCTCGCCGGGCGGCTGCATGCGGCGGACAGCAGGACGATGAGGGCAAACAATGCGGCGCGGAATGGTTTCATGGTGCGTTTTTTTAGGTAACTTTGCATTGGATACGGCGGGGTGCGCATATCTTTCACCAAAGATATATAAAATATGTCAAAAATGATGTCGAAAAAAAGAATCTGCCTCCTCGCGGTCGGGCTTACCCTGCTGCTCGCCGCGGGCTTTTTCCTCGCCCTGCCGCGGACGCTCTTCGACGAGCCGTTCTCCGCGACGGTGTGGAGCCGCGACGGGCGGCTTCTTTCTGCGAAGGTCGCCCCCGACGGGCAGTGGCGGTTCTTTCCGACGGACAGCGTGCCCGGGAAGTTTCGCACCGCAATCACGACCTACGAGGACAAGCGTTTCGACCGTCATTTCGGAGTCGATCCGCTGGCGCTGGCGCGCGCCGTGGGGCAGAACCTCGCGGTGGGGCGGATCGAGAGCGGCGCCAGCACGCTCACGATGCAGACCATCCGTTTGAGCCGCGGCGGGAAGCCCCGGACCTTTGGCGAAAAGTTCGTCGAAGCGGCGCTGGCGCTGCGGCTCGAAATGCGGTGCAGTAAGGAGGAGATTCTGGCCCTGTATGCCGCCCATGCGCCCTTCGGCGGCAATGTCGTGGGGCTGGAGAGCGCTTCGTGGTACTATTTCGGCCGCAGCGCGCGGGACCTTTCGTGGGCCGAAAGCGCCCTGCTCGCCGTGCTGCCCAACGCGCCTTCGCTGATCCACATGAAGCGCAACCGCGAACGGCTGCGCGAGAAGCGCGACAGGCTGCTCGACCGCATCCGGAGCGGCGGGCACATCGACTCCCTGACGTGCGCCCTGGCCAAGCTGGAACCGCTGCCCGAAGCTCCCGAACCGATGCCGATGGAGGCGATGCACCTGCTGGGCAAGATGCGCACGGGGGCGCTGCGCTCGACGCTCGACGCCGACCTTCAGGGGCGGGTGAACGCCTTGGCGCGGCGTTACAACGCGCAGTACCGGGGCAACCGGATCAACAACCTGGCCGTCGTGGTGATGGACGTGCGGAGCGGGGAGGTGCTGGCCTATGCCGGCAACGTCTACGACCCCGGGGACCGGAGTGCGGGAACCGGGGTCGACGTCATCCCCGCGCGGCGCAGCAGCGGCAGCGTGCTCAAACCGATCCTCTACGCCGGGATGCTCGACGACGGCACGGCGCTTCCGACGATGCTTTTCCCCGACGTGCCGACCTATTACAGGGATTTCACGCCGCAGAACTACAACCGCACGTTCGACGGCGCGGTTCCCGCCAACCGGGTGGTCGAGCGTTCGCTCAACGTCCCGTCGGTGCGGATGCTCGACAAATACGGCCGGGAGAATTTTCTGTCGCTGGTGCAGGGGCTGGGTTTCCGCACGATCGACCGCAGCGCCGACCATTACGGGCTGTCGCTGATCCTGGGCGGCGCGGAGATCACGCTGTGGGACCTCACGGCCGCCTATATGCTGATGGCGGCCAAACTCGGCGGGCAGGAGACGATCCGCCGGCCGCACTACGACGCGTCGTCGGCCGAGACCGTTGCGGCCGGCGACATTCCCCTCTCGCGGGGTGCGCTGTGGCTGATGTTCGAGGCGATCAGCCGCGTCACGCGCCCCGAGGAGGAGGGCGAGTGGCAGTATTTCGCCTCGTCGAAGAAGATCGGCTGGAAGACCGGGACGAGCTACGGCAACCGCGACGCATGGGCCGTCGGGGCGACGCCCGACTACGCCGTGGGCGTCTGGGTCGGGAACTGTTCGGGCGAAGGGCGGCCGCTGATGACGGGCGTGGGGTACGCTGCGCCCGTCCTGTTCGAGGTGTTCGGCCTGCTGCCCGGGAGCGAGTGGTTCGCAGAGCCTTATGGCGACCTGGAACCCGCCGTGGTCTGCCGTCAGAGCGGATTTCTGGCCTCGCAGGTGTGCCCCGACCGCGATACGCTGATGATTCCGCGGACCGCCGCCCCGGGCGAGGTCTGCCCCTATCACCGGATCGTCAATTTGAGTCCCGACCTGAAATACCGCGTGACGACCGACTGCTGCGATCCGGCCCGCATCGTCCGCAGGCCGATGTTCATTCTGCCGCCCGCGCAGGAGTGGTACTACCGGAGACAGCATCCGGACTACCGCCCGCTGCCGCCGCTGCACCCCGGCCTGTCGGGCCGCGGGGCGGGAAACGACCCCATCGAGATCATCTATCCGCAGCCGGGGCGCGTGCTGGTGGCCCCGAAGTCGCTCGAAGGCCGGCAGCAGAGCCTTGTCTTCACGGCCGTGCACCGCGACCGCAACGCCGTGCTGTTCTGGCATCTCGACGACCGGTATCTCGGCGCGACCTCGCTGGAGCACAAACTTTCGGTCCGGCCCGCTCCCGGGCGTCACCGCCTGACGGTGATCGACGAGCACGGGGCCTCCCGAAGCGTCGCGTTCAGCTGCCGGTAGGGCGGATTTCCGGCGCAGGGCCTCTTCGCCTGACGGATGCCCGCAGACAATCCGGCGTTCCGGGTCCGACGGAAAACGCCGCAGCAAGGGATGATCCCCTGCGGCGGCGTTCGTGTGTTTCCACCGGGGCGGGCGTTATTTCACCCCGAAGCGGTAGATGCAGACCTGCGTGTATTCTTCGCCCGGACGCAGTACGGTCGAGGGGAAGTTGTCGTGGTTGGGGCTGTCGGGATACTTCTGCGTTTCGAGTGCCAGCGATTCGCGGTAGCGCAGCGGTTTGCCGTATTTGCCGTTCGCTTTGCCGTCGAAGAAGTTGCCGCTGTAGAACTGCATGGCGGGCTGGTCGGTCAGCACCTCGATCGTGCGGCCCGAAGCGGGTTCCCAGACCGTGGCTGCCGGCTCGATGCCGTCCGCGGTCTTGCGGTCGAGGACCCAGTTGTGGTCGTAGCCCGCGCCGTTGTGCAGCTGCTCGTTGTCGGCGCCGATGCGCTCGCCGATGGCGTGCGGCTGGCGGAAGTCGAAGGGCGTGCCCGTGACGTCGGCGATCTCTCCGGTGGGGATCAGCACCGAGTCGACCGGCGTGGTGTGGCTGGCGTTGATGGTCATGACGTGGTCGAGGATCGTGCCGTTACCCTCGCCCTTGAGGTTGAAGAAGGGGTGGTGCGAGAGATTCACCACGGTCGGCTTGTCGGTCGTGGCGCTGTAGTCGATCCGGAATTCGTTTTCGGGCGTGAGCGAGTAGGTCATCTCGATTTGCAGGTTGCCCGGAAAACCCTCCTGTCCGTCGGCGTGGAGGTACTTCATCACCAGCTGGTCTTCCGAGGCCGAAACCACGTCCCAGACCACGCGGTCCAGGCCGTCGATTCCGCCGTGGAGCGTCTGGCCGTTGTTGTTGATCGGCAGGTTGTACTCCGTGCCGTCGAGCGTGAAGCTGCCCTTGGCGATGCGGTTGGCGTAGGGTCCCACGACCGCGCCGAGGAAGCGTTCGCCGTCATTGTTGATGTAACGGTCGATCGTCTCGTAGCCGAGCACGATGTCTTCGTAGTCGCCCGCGCGGTCGGGAGTCCAGAGCGACACGACGCGGGCGCCGTAGTTGGTGACCTGCATGGTCACGTCGCCCGCGCGGAGCGTGTAGATTCCGACGGGTTTGCCGTCCGCTTCCGTCTGGAAGGCTTCGTTGCTGAAGAGGGTGATTTTCGGCTCCTGGCTTCCGCAGGCGGCCAGCAGCAGGGCGCATAATGCGATGAAATTTCTTTTCATGGGTCGGTTTTTTGGGTTCTTGTCTGCAAAGTTAATTATTCCGTGCGTTTTGTGGCCGGGCTTTGCCGGGAATTTTCCGCCGAACGGCATTTCCGTGTCGGGATTGCCGCGATTTTAGCGCCGACGGCGGGCGTTTTCCGACGGCGGGCGTCACTGTTTCCCGAAGCCGAGCGCCTGCGCCGATACATCATCCGCTACGACACGATCCGTCCCGCGCATCCCGAACTGCCCTACGGGCAGGGCAAGGAGGGCTTCAAGGCCCCTGCGGAGAGGCGCGTGACCAAACCCTGAAAACCGGGCTCTCCGCAGATAGCGGCAGGAGCGGGAGCATTTTTTGGAAGAACAGCGCTCCCGCACTCTTATCCGGATGATTTCCCGTCCTGATTCTGCCGGATGAAATCCTTCGGGCGCATGCCGAACTGCTTCGTGAAACATTTGGCGAACCACGACATGCTGCTGAATCCGGTCAGGTAGCAAACCTCGCTGATCCGGTATTCGCCGCTGCGGAGCAGCTGCGCGGCCGTTTTCAGCCGTACCAACTGGATGTATTCGTTGGGCGAGACGCCCGTCAGCCCTTTCAGCTTCCGTTGCAGGCTGGAACGGCTCAAGGCCATTTTCTCGGTGAGCAGGTCCACGGAGAGCGTCTCGCAGGTGAGGTTCTCGCGGACGATGCCCGTCAGCTTGTCCAGCCACTGCCGGTCGTTGCGGCCCATATCGTCTTTCTCGTACTGGAATCCGGGCCGCGACGCGAAGTGGTGGAAGGCCCGTTTCCGGTTTTCGAGCAGGCTCTCCACCGTCGCCTTGACGTAACCCAGCGAGAAGGGTTTTTCGATATAGACGTCGGCCCCGTATTCCAGTCCCTTGATCTTCGAGTCCACGGAGTCGACCACCGAGAGCAGGATGAACGGGATGTGGCACAGCATTTCGTCGTTACGGACCTTCATCAACAGGTCGAAACCGTCCATTTCGGGCATCAGGGCGTCGCTGATGATCAGGTCGCAGGCCTGTTGTTCGAGGATGGCGAGGGCTTCGGCGCCGTTTTTCGCCGAAAGGACATCATAGATGTCCTCGAAATTCTTGACCAGGAACTCCCGCAGGTCGGGAGTGTCCTCTACGATCATGATGTGGAAAGGCTTCGCTTCCGGGTTATCGGCTGGTTCTTCAGCTGGTTCGGGGATGCTGATTTTTTCCCCCCCCCTTGCAGATTCTCCGGAATCCGGGATTTCTACCGTAAGTTCACAGCCCGAGATGGTGTGGCGATCGACATACACCCGGCCGTTGTGCTTTTCGGCGAGGAGTTTCACCAGGCTCAATCCGATTCCGAAGCCCTTGCCTGAATCGGGGTTCTTCTGGTAGAAGAGGTCGAACACCTTTTCCTGGATGCGGGGCGGGATGCCATCCCCATCGTCCCGGACCGAGAGCCGGAGCGTTCGTCCCCGGTCGTCGTTTAGGATGCGGAGGGCGACCACGACCGTCGAGCGGGCGTATTTCAGGGCGTTGGCGAGCAGGTTGCTCAAGATCTTGGTGAAGGCTTCGCTGTCGGCATAGAACAGGACGTGCGCGTCGGGGCAGTCCGTACGGATGGCGATTTTTTCGGTCGAGTTGCGGAATCGCGCAACGGTCTCTTCGACCAGCAGGCTGATGTCGGTTTCGCGGCAGTTCAGTCGGAACCCCTCGTTGTCCACTTTCCGGAAATCGAGCAGCTGGCGGATAAGTTCGAGCAATCGGTCCACATTCCGTTTCATGAGGTTGAGGTTGTCGGTTACTGCGCTGTCCCATTTCCCGGTTTCGATGATTCGTTCGAGTGGGGACTTGATCAGCGTGACTGGTGTCTTGATTTCGTGCGCCACCTGTGTGAAGAACGCCATTTTGGCCTGTATGAGGTCTTTTTCTTTTTTCTCGTTCTGCCGTCGGAGGATACCCCAGACCACACCGACGATCATCAGTACAATCAGGATGAAGTAGACGCTTTTCGCCACGGGACTCAGGAAAGGATGGGGCTGGACACTGATTTCCAGGCTGCGGGTCGCATTGCTCCAGTAGCCGTCGTTGTTGCAACCCCGCACCCGGAAGGTGTAGCGACCCGCAGGCAGTTTCATGAACGACACGGAGTGCTGGTCGGTGTAGACCCAGTCGCTGTTGAGCCCTTCCAGTTTCCACGCATAGCGGTTCTGCCCCGGCGCCACGTAGCTCAGGCACTCGAAATCGATATCGAAGGAGATCGTTTTACAGGGAATGCGCAGGTTTCCGTCGGGGAGGATATGCCGCTCCAAACCGACCGAGAAACTGTCAGTCCGGTACATGCGGACCGACGAAATGACGATCTCCGGCTGGACCTTGTTGACCGAGATATTGAACGGCGAGAAACAGTTGAAGCCGTTTATTCCTCCGAAGAAGAATGTTCCGTCCCCGGTCTTGTGCGATGACCGGAAATTGAACTGGTTGCTCTGGAGTCCGTCTTCGATCGTGTAGCGCGCGCAGGTGTGCAGCTGAGGGTTGTATTTGAGGATGCCTTGGTTGGAGGAGAGCCACAGGTTGCCCGCTCTGTCGTCCAACACGCCGTAGTAGATGCCGTTCGGCAGGTTGTCGTCGGTACCGAAGTTCTCGAAACCATCCGTCAGAGGATCGTAGCGGCAGATACCGGCGCTTTCGCCGCAGAACCAGACCTGCCCTCCGGTGTCAACGTAGACCCGGATGTACCTGTCGGTGGCGGGCGAATGTGGATCGAGTTCGTCGTGATGATAGTTTTTCCAGGTCCCGTCGCTGGGTGAATAGCGGTATATCCCGCTCACCTTGCTGGCGACCCAGATATTGCCCCCGGTGTCCTCGGCGATGTCGTATATGAATTTCCCCTCGGTAATTTTCACCCGGGAGAACTTTCTCCGGCGTTTGTCGAAGGTGCACATGCCGGACATCGTCCCTACGTAGAGGGTTTCATCACTCGCCCGGAAAATGACGTAAACATAGTCGTTGCACAAGGAGGTGGAATCTCCTGGAATGTTCCGGTAGTTGATGACCTTTCCGGTCCGGAGGTTCATCAGGTCCAGCCCCTGCGAGAAGGTGCCGATCAGTAGGTCGTCCCCGTCCATGCAGAGGGTATGCAGGTTGTTGTGGCTCCGGATCGTGTGGTTGGTGAATTTCCGGTTGCGGATGTCGAAATGGTTCAGACCTCCATTTTCAGTTGCGATCCAGAGACCTCCCCGGCCATCGTCGCAAAATTGGCTCACGGCGTTGCCGTCGAGCGACTCCGGGTGGCCGTCGTCGTAGTACCACAGAATTTCGCTTTGCCGGGGCGAACGGTAGTTCACACCGCAGAAATAAGTCCCGATCCAGATGCCGCCCTCGCGGTCTCGGAAACACCGGTAGATGCTTTCGTCTGCGAGGTCGTCTCCGGAGACCGACCAGACGCCGTTCTTGCGGCTGAAGAAAAAGAGGCCGCTGTCCGAACCGATCATGTAGCGGTTCATGTCCCGCCGGAAAATCGTGTGGATACGCGTAACGGAGAGTTTCCTCCCCTCGGCGTCGATGGCTGGAAACTCGGTGAACCGGTTCGTGAGGATATCGAACTCGCCGAGGTAGCCGTTCTGCATGCCGATCAGCAATTTCCCCTCCTCGGCTTCGACGATGGCCGTGATCTCGTTGTCTCCCAGCAGGGAGCTTTCCGGCTTGGGCTTCATGCCCGGGCTGAAGCGATCGGTTTTGCGGTGGTAGCGGTAAAGTCCGGTGGTGGTCCCGACCCAGATTTCGTCGCCGTTGTCTTTGAAGATGGTGCGGATGCCGCGATACGTGCTGCCACCGTTCTCCTCCAGTTCGTAGTGGAAAAGGCGGCCGATGCGTTCGTTCCAGCGGAACAGTCCGTCGTCGGTTCCAATCCATAGGTCGCCCAGTGGGTCGTACAGCAGGCTGATGCAATTTTCGATGCCTTTCCCTTCGCTATTCCGGGCGTCGAGCCGCGTTAGGCTCTCGTCTCGCGGGTCGAAAAGCATGAGGGCTTCGGTACACCCCAGCCAAATGCGGATTCCGTCCGAATGGGGCAGAATGACATCGATGTTGAGGTGCTCGCCGGAGAACGACGAGCCGAAAACGTCGAACCGATAGCCGTTGAACCGGTTGAAGCCGTCTTTCGTGGCAAACCACATGTAGCCTCGACTGTCCTGGCAGATGTCCTTCACGCTGTTGTCGGACAGTCCGTTTCTTACATCGTACCGCCGGTAGGGATTGATCGCCGATCCGGGAAGGGCTGTTGTCAGGAGCAGGACCAGAAACGCTATGTAGGTCTTCGTCATCGAAAAAATGTCGGATTGATGGCACAAGATACCGAAAAATATCCGGTTTCGGGAATTTCGGACTGCCTCCCGTGTCAGCGTGAGGGCGGAACGTTTGCGGGAAATCCGGCAGTCTCCCCAGTGAGTTTCGCCATTCGGAGTAGCGTGAGAATGGAGGCGTAGGTACAGTTGACCCAGAAACCCCGTATCCGGTTCTTACTGCCTTCGCGCACGTCGAGCGACGTGGGGATCAGCCCGTCCAGCGCATTTTGGACTACGGTGAGGTTGTCCGCCAGCGCTTTGGCCTTGGCGAAAGCCAGCCGGTCGCCCGTCGCCTCATAGAGATCCAGTAGGGCGTTCGCCACCACGCACGTACTGTTGTCAACCGGAACCCGGTAGCCGTACTGTTCGTAGGTATCACAGGTCGTCAGATCCTGTCCGTTCAGACTGGTGTGCAAAAACTCCGCCTGTACCAGGCAGCAATCCTGAAAGCGGAACACACTGCGCCGCTTTACATCCCAAAACACGGCGCTCCGCAGATTGTCTTTGCGGAAGATCACGTTTTTGAACACAGCTTCGCTGAACACAGCGCCCTCCGCGACGCATTCCTCAAGCGTCACATCGGAAAGCACGGCTGCCGCAAAATTCACCCCCGAGAGCTTACACCCCCGCAGGCGCACCTTCTGGAGCGTAGCCTCCAGCAGCTTTGCTCCGGAAAGATCGCAGTTTTCAAACACCGCGTTCTGGAACCACGCGCCCGAAAGCGCCGCCCCGGTGAAGCGGCAGTTCGTAAATATGCACGCCTTGTATTCCGTCTTTTCCAGCTGGTGTCCCGCCGCGCTGCCGCCCGCGAAGGCGTAACCGTACACCGGCTCCTCATAAGCCGCCGCCATAGCCAGCGCTTCTTCCAGCGGGATCGCCGTCTCCATTTCCCGGGGCAGGACAGGCTCCATGATACGCATACCGCGCCCTCCTTCCCGCTTCAAAAATCAAGCCGGAAGCGGCTGCCTCCGGCTTGATGCTGCATTGTTCCGCCGCCTGCGCACGTACGGCACAGGCAGGCTTATCGTCCTTGCTCCTCAGCGGATATGGGGCTTAACAGGCTTTTTCGCCAGCAGCAGGCCGACGACACTGAAGACGATCGCCGTGACGGAGACCACGGTGCCGACGATGCCAAGCACAAAACCTACGATACGAAATGCGCTTCCTCTTTTCATGTGCGCCAACTCCTTTCCGCAGGATGGGCGGCGCTGTGCCGCCTATCGGTGTTGTCGTT
>OLWB01002516.1_pt1 | contig 14544 bp, 11 predicted proteins | sample 1673331 | NCBI WGS metagenome assembly OLWB01 (sample SAMEA3178943, study PRJEB25190) | human gut metagenome | biome: human gut; feature: human-associated habitat; material: faeces | place: Austria | collected 2013
AAAGTAGACTAGAGTGTTTTTTACTCTTTGTCTACTTTTATCGTATCACTTCATTTTGAAGTACTATTTTTTTATTACATCTTTATTTTTTTGACTTAGTGTCATAATATATCCAATTAATGAAATAATAGAATATATAATTAGAACTAATCCTATTGAAGAGAATACTAAGTTAGATTTAAGTATTACATATAATCCTATTAATATAAGAATAATTGAAACAACTAATAAACTAATCCAAACTTTAGATTCAATTTTCTTTAAATTAAGAGATATTACTAATTTATTAATACCACTTATTAATATCAATGCTCCAATAAAAATTCTAAATACAAGTTCAATTATTGAACTACATATTATTAATATAAATCCAATTACAACACATATTATACCAAAGGTTAAAACAGAGTCATGATTAATATCATCTTTTGCCTTAACTGCTTCAATTATTTTTACAACCCCAATAGTTATCATAATTATACCAAATATGTATGATATAAAAGCAACAATTCCATTTGGATTTAAGAATAATATAAGACCAACAATCAAAAATAGTAAAGAACTAATTAAATTAGATGGCTGTTTCATTATTTTTGACATATATTCACCTCAAGCATAATTCTACACCTAAATATCAAAAATTACAACTTATTCTAAAACACAATAAAAACCTTTTTCAGTTAAATTATTATTTAAATAATCTATTGACACATTTTTATCAACATTTAATTTAGAAAGGCTATCATTGGTATCGGACATAGTTACACTTATATTACAAAGAATATCTTTTTCATTTCTTATTAAAACATAATTTGAACCTTTAATTGAATCTATTACAATCTTTTTTTCTTTTTCAAAATAAGAATATAAATCATCCATATACTTTAACATATCACTATCAAATATAATTTTTTTAGTAGTAGAATAGTTGATAAGCTTTTTTTTATTAAAAATATAAATTTCGTTATCTATTTCTTTTCCATAAATAGTTGAATAATTAGTTTTAGAACATTTTAAAGTTTCATTAGAACACCCACAAATAAAAAATATTAAAAATAAACTTATAAATTTCTTCACTTAACATCACTACTTTATTAATATGTGTTATAATTAAATAGGTGAATGTCATGGAAAAAATAATATTAGTAGACGGAAATAACTTACTTTTTAGAAGTTACTATGCAACTGCATATAATGGTAATTTTATGAAAAATAGTAAAGGGTTTCCAACAAATGCATTATTTGGGTTTTCAAATATGATAAATAAAATAATTTTAGAAGAAAAACCAACATATATTTTAGTTGCATTTGATAAAGGAAAAACATTTAGGCATGAAAAATATAGTGAATATAAAGCTGGTAGAATAGAAATGCCAGATGAATTAAGACTTCAGTTTCCTATAGCAAAAAAATTACTTGAATTAATGGGAATTAAATATTATGAAATAGAAAATTATGAAGCTGATGATATAATTGGTACATTTTCAAAATTTTGCGATAATACAAAATATACAGGAACTATTATAAGTAGTGATAAAGATTTATTACAATTAATAACAGATAGTGTTGATATTAAATTACTTAAATCAAAAGATTATATAAGATATAATCCAGAAAGTTTTTATGAAGAATATAAGATAAAACCAATAAATATAATAGATTTAAAATCACTTATGGGAGATAGTTCGGATAATATAAAAGGTGTTAAAGGAATTGGTGAAAAAACAGCTTTAAAACTACTCCAAGAATATAAGACTTTAAATGGTATATATGAAAATATAGATAAAATTAGTGGTAAAACAAAAGAAAAATTAATAGATGGAAAAAATGATGCATATATAAGCTATGAACTTGCTACAATTGTTACAAACGTACCAATAGAAATAAGCATAGATGATATAAAATATAAGGGAAATCAAGCTGGACTTAATGATTTATATGAAGAACTAGAATTTTATTCATTTTTAAAAAAAGATAAAGTAGAAAAAGAAGTAACAAAACCTTTTGATGTAAAAATAATTAAAAATATAGGCGAAATAAACGTAGAAGGAGATTGCGCAGTTTATCTAGAAATTCTTGGAACTAATTACCACAATTCAAAAATATTAGGTATGGGAGTATATAATGAAAATAGTAGTATTTATATACCATTAGAAATTTTAAAACAACAACCTGATTTTTTGCTAAAGAATAATAAATATACATATGATATAAAAAAAACTTATGTTTCATTTAAATGGAACAATATAAATATAGATAATATAAACTATGATGCAATGATAGCAGGTTATTTACTTGATTATAATGTAAAAGATGATATTGCATATTTAGCTAATCAATTTGACTATGATATTCCTTTCTATGAAAATATATATGGTAAAAATAATAAACTTAGTGAACCAAACAACGTTGATATAATTGCTTATAATTCAGTATTAAAAGCAAAATTCATATATGAAACTTATAATATATTTAATGAAAAATTAAATAATGAAAATATGATTGAGTTATTTAATGATATAGAAATACCACTTTCTTATACGTTAGGTGATATGGAATATAATGGAGTATATGTAGATAAAGAAATATTAAATCAAATGGGTATTGAAATAAAAAATAAGATATTTGAAGTAGAAAAAAATATATATGAAATCGTTGGACATGAATTTAACATTTCTTCACCACAACAATTAGGAACAATTTTGTTTGAAGAATTAAATTTACCCTCTAAGAAAAAAGGAAAAACAGGATATTCTACCGCAGCAGACGTTTTAAATAAATTGGTTGATAAACATCCTATTATAAATATGATAATAGAATATAGAATGCTTACAAAATTATATAATACATATATAGAAGGATTAATTTCATCAATACATCCAGATGGAAAAGTGCATACAATTTATACACAAACTTTAACTCGCACAGGTAGACTATCTTCAATAGAGCCAAACTTACAAAATATTCCAATTAGATATGAATATGGTAAATTAATACGTAAAGCTTTTTTACCTTCGCCAAATTCACTTATTTTAAGTTCTGATTATTCACAAATAGAACTTAGGGTACTTGCACATATGGCAAATGTAGAAGCTTTGATAGATGCATTTAATAATGATATTGATATTCATACAAAAACAGCAAGTGATATATTTAATGTACCAATTAGCGAAGTCACAAAAAGTATGAGAAGAATTGCAAAAGCTGTAAATTTTGGAATTATTTATGGAATTAGTGGGTATGGTCTTTCTGAAAATTTAGGAATAAGTACTAAAGAAGCTTCAAACTTCATAGAACAATATTTAAATACGTATCCAGGAATAAAAACATATATGGATGAAACTATAAAAAAAGCTCATGAAAATAAATATGTAAAAACATTATTCAATAGAAAAAGAAATATTCCAGAACTTGATAATAAGAATTATATGATAAGAAGTGGAGCAGAAAGAATAGCTTTAAATACACCAATACAAGGAACAAGTGCTGATATAATTAAAATAGCAATGGTTGAAGCCTCAAAAAAATTAAAAGAAAGTAATATGAAAACAAAAATGATTTTACAAGTACATGACGAATTAATATTTGACGTTTTTAAAGACGAATTAGATATGGTTAAAGAAATAGTTAAAGAAACTATGGAAGGCGTTTGTAAAATGAGTGTACCTTTAAAGGTTGATATTGAAGTAGGAACAGATTGGTATGATGCAAAATAATGTTTACAAACCATTAAATATAATGTATAATTTATTTAGAATTGAGGTAAAACTATGAAAAAAAACAAAACATTCATATTTATTATTCCATTCATATTTATTTCTTTTTTATGCTTTGTAAATAATGTAGAGGCAAAAAAAGTATGTGATCTTGGTGGAGATCTTAGAAATGATGGCAGGTGCTATAAAAAATTACCTGAAGCAATTACTGGAGTAGCAAGTACAATGAATATTTTAACAACGACAAGCACAAGTAATAATGTAAGACTTTATAAAACAGTAACATGTGGTAATACCGAATTGCCAGAGAATTTAGCAAAATTGATTTCTATTGCTATAACAGCAATTCAAATAGTAACACCACTTATATTAATAGTTACTGGAATGCTTGATTTTTTAAAGGCAACAACATCTTCAAATGAAGATGGAATAAAAAAAGCCCAACAAACTTTTGTAAGAAGATTGATAGCAGGGGCAGCAGTATTTTTTATAATTCTAGCTGTTAAAATAGTAGTTGGACTTGTTAACACTGAAGATAGCAAGTCAACTATTTCTTGCTTGAATAAATTGTTAAATTACAAAACAAGTGATGAAGTACATATGGAAAACTTAAATAAAAAAGCCGATGAATGTGCAGAACTTTATAATAACAATGGAAAATATAAAAGGTGTTTATGTGAATTATTCCAAATGGTATCTAAGGGAAATTATAGGGAAACAGGAGAATTTTTGGATAGTGAATTACCAGACGCTATAAAAAAATATCCACAATTAAGAACTGAACTGGAGGAGAATTATGAAAACTCAACTTCTTCTACTTGCTATGGAATAGAAAATTAAAAAAATTGATGATAGAGAAAAGTAATAAATATATTATTTAATAGAAAGCTAATGGTTGATGGAAATTAGTAATAAGTATTTATGAATCTACTCTTGAAAGACTTGAAAACAAGTCCGGTCGTCTAAAAGATCGTTATAAAAATTAAGATAAAAAGAGGATGGTACCGTGCTATAAGATAAAAGCACTCCTTACACATGCTCTTTTTCTATATATGGGAGGAAAATATGATAGATATAAAATATATAAGAGAAGATAAAGAAAAAGTAAAAGAAAATATAAGAAAAAAATTTCAAGATGAAAAACTAGAAATAGTAGACGAAATAGAAAAATTGGATAAAGAATATAGAGATATAAAAAAACAAGGTGATGATTTAAGAGCTTTAAAAAATTCTAAAAGTTCACTTATTGGAACTCTTATGAGAGAACAAAAAAAAGATGAGGCAGAAAAAATAAAATTAGAAATATCTGAATATGGAAAAAAGATAGAAGAATTAACACAAAAAGAAGAAGAGTTATCTAAAGTAATAAAGGAAAAAATGATGATTATACCTAATTTCATTGATAAAAGCGTACCTATTGGAAAAGATGATAGCCAAAATGTAGAAATAGAAAAATTTGGAGAACCAATAGTACCAAACTATGAAATACCATATCATGCAGATATTTGTGAGAAACTTAGTGGATTAGATAAAGCATCAGCAGGTAGAACAAGTGGGAATGGTTTTTATTATTTAACTGGAAATATTGCAAGACTTCATTCTGCAATGTTATCGTATGCAAGAGATTTTATGATTAATAAAGGATTCACATATTGTATACCTCCATTTATGATAAGAGGGGACGTAGTTGATGGTGTAATGTCTTTTAAAGAAATGGATGAAATGATGTATAAAATAGAAAATGAAGATTTATATTTAATAGGTACATCAGAACATTCTATGATAGGAAGATTTAAGGGTCAAATAATAAAAGAAGAACAATTACCTTTAACTTTAACTTCATATTCACCATGTTTTAGAAAAGAAGTCGGATCACATGGAATAGAAGAAAGAGGTCTTTATAGAGTTCATCAATTTGAAAAACAAGAAATGATTGTTATATGTAAATTAGAAGAATCAATGGATTGGTATAATAAAATGTGGCAATTTACGGTTGAATTTTTTAGAAGCTTAGATGTTCCTGTTAGAACACTTGAGTGTTGTAGTGGAGACCTAGCTGATTTAAAAGTAAAATCTTGTGATGTTGAAGCATGGAGCCCAAGACAAAAGAAGTACTTTGAAGTTGGATCTTGTTCAACATTAGGTGATGCACAAGCAAGAAGATTGAGTATAAGAGCAAAAGGAGAAAATGGTAATTACTTAGTTGCAACATTAAATAATACTGTACTTGCAACACCAAGAGGTTTAATTGCTGTACTCGAAAATAATTATCAGAAGGATGGAAGCATAAAGATACCAAAAGCCTTACAACAATATATGGGAGGATTAGAAGTTATAAAATAAGCAAGATTTTGCTTATTTTTTGTGTAATTATTGTAAAATCTTTAAAATTGATAATTAATTATTTAAAAATAGTGTAATATTTAATTTAGATATGCTATAATTATAAAGGATAGATATGGAATTCTTAAAAGCTATACAAAGAATTTATATCCAAAAATGCTAAAAAGAAAGAGGTAGAATTATGGGATTTATTAAAGCATTTACAGGCTCATTAAGTAGTACTTTTGCTGATCAATGGAAAGATTTTTATGTACCAGTACAAGGTGTTCCAGCAACAGCAGCAGTATTTAGTGCAGTACCACAATCACAAAACAATGGACGTGGTGAAAATTATAAGGGTAATGAAAATATCATTACAAATGGTAGTAAAATAGTTGTTCCTGAAGGAACTGCATTAATAACTATGCAAGATGGTCAAATTACAGGTATGATCGCAGAACCAGGTGGATTTGAGTTTAGATCTGACGATATTAATTCTCAATCAATTTTTGCAGGAAATGGTATTTTAGGACCTACTATTAAATCATCATGGGAAAAATTTAAATTTGGTGGACAACCTGGAAGCCAACAATTAGCTTTCTATGTTAATTTAAAAGAAATACCAAACAATAAGTTTGGAACTCAATCAGAAATTTATTGGGATGATGCTTTTTTTGGAACACAAGTAGGAGCAGTTACAAGAGGTACATATACAATGAGAATTGTGGATCCTCTACTATTTGTTAAAAATTTTGTTCCAACTCAATATCTACAACCAAATGCACCAATATTTGATTTTGCAGATATGGATAATGATGCAGCTTCTCAATTATTTAATGAAGTTGTAGGTAGTTTATCAGCTGCTTTCTCAAATTATACAAATGATCCAAGTAAAGGAAATCGTATGTCAAGAATCCAAGGGGATCAAATGGGATTCGCGCAAAGTCTTTCATTGGCAGTAGAAGATGGATATAGATGGAAAACTGATAGAGGTTTAGAAATTGTTAAAACTGCAATTCTTTCTATTGAATATGATGAAGATACTAAAGAATTAATGAAAGATGTAAAAAAAGCAGATGCATTATCTGGCGCAAGAGGGAATTCATTTATGCAACAATCAGTTGCAAGAGGTATTCAATCAGCTGGTGAAAATGGCGGAGGTACTGCAATGGCATTTATGGGAATGGGAATGAATGCAGCAGGTGGTATGATGCAAGGTGTTCAACAACAACCAACTCAAAGTTCATACCAACCACCATTTGCTCAAACTCAAGCTCCAGTTCAACAAGCTGAACCTACACAAACTCAATCAATGCAATCAGATCCTTATGAAGAAATAAAAAAAGCTAAAGAATTATTAGATGCTGGTATTATTTCTCAAGAAGATTTTGATGCTAAAAAGAAAAGCTTATTAGGAATTTAGTTTATGCAAGGAAGTAATTTAGAAAATATTACTCCTGATTTAAGCAACACAAATAGTTCATCAGATGCACCTACAATTGTTCAGACAGATGTAGGTGCTAAAGATGGACAAAATAAGTGTCCAAAATGTGGCGCAACGGATATTTCATTAAATGTAAATACAGGAAAATTAAGATGTAATTTTTGTCGCCATGAATTTGAACCAATCAAAGTAGAAGGTTTACAAACAGATATATCAAAACTTGAAGGACAGATTATTGGATCGGGCGCACAAGATATTGTTGCAGATACTAATGATGTTGTTACATTCAAATGTAGTAGTTGTGGTGCTGAAGTTGTAATAGATACTGCTTCATCTACACAAGCAAGATGCCACTGGTGTAGAAATACACTATCTATAAATCAACAAATTCCAAATGGAAGTGTGCCAGATGTTGTATTACCTTTCCAAATGAAAAAAGATGTTGCTAAAAAACAGATAGAGAATTTTGTAGGGAAAAGAAAATTTTTTGCGCACCCTAAATTTAGACAAGAATTTACAACTCAAAATATAATGGGAGTTTATTTTCCATATATGGTTGTAGACGTTAATTCACATTCTAGATTAGTTGGGCAAGGTGAGCATTTAACTAGGAGATATTCCGTAAAAGTTGGAGATAGAACTGAAAGTCGTTATGATGCAGATTTATACAATGTATCAAGAGAATTTGATTTAACTATCAATGGATTAACAATTGAATCTAATTTAGATAGACTAGATACTGCATCATCAAATAAAACAAACAATGTAATTAATTCTATAATGCCTTTTGATATTGAAAATTGTGTAAGATATGATTCAAATTATTTAAAAGGTTATACTTCTGAAAGAAGAGATACAAATATAGAACAATTAAAAAATTTAGTTGAAACTCAATCAAAAGATGTAGCTAGATTTGCTGCAAATGAAACACTAAAGCAATATGACAGAGGTGTTGCTTGGTCTAGTGAACAATTTGATGTAAAAGGTCAACAATGGAAAGCTACATATTTACCAGTATGGTTATATAGTTATCAGCAAGTTAAAGGTGATAAAAAATTATTACACTATGTTGCAGTTAATGCAAGAACAGGTGAAACTATGGGAAGTGTTCCTATACATATGCCTAAATTATTTTTAATATCAGCTTTTGTTGAAATACTTGGGATTTTAGCTATGGTATTTATTGATTTTGACTATAATTGGATTTTTTTAACATTGGGAATTATTTATTTTCTTGTTATGTATGCAAGATATCGTAATTCTGGTGCAAGGCATAATCATGAAACAGAAACAAAATCAAATATGTCTAATTTAATAAAATCTGATGTATATGTTACAAAAAGAAAAGACCTTAAAAATTCAAGAATGGATGGAGCTAATAACACAGTTGTTAATGGTCAAAACGCTAAGAAAGGCTTTTTAGATTCTATTACTGAAAATAACTCAATAGTTAATACAATAAATAAAACTATTAATAAAAAATAAAAAATCAGTACATAAAAAAAATTAAGGAAAAGATAAAATGAGTAAAATTAGAAATACAATAATAATAGGTGTAATTGGATTAGTATTAACCTTTTTAGGAACTATACTTCCATATTTCACAATATCAGTTTTTGGATATGGTACAAGTATAAGTTTGCTTGGTTATTGGGAAGGAAAAATAATATTAGTACTACTTTTTGCTAGTTTACTATTTATTTGTAAGGATTACATAGAAAAATTTCTACCACAACTATTTGATTCAGGGTTTGGTTCAAAGATTAAAGATGCAAATCCTAAATTTGTTTTAATTCCAACTATACTTATGGCAGTTTTTGCTATTTGGTTATTTTTTTCAATTGAAATAGATATGACATATATAAAATATGGAATAGGTTTTTGGCTATTATGGATAGGTATAATATGTTTATTAGTTCATTCGTTTATATATAAAAAACCTATTGCAGAAAATAATAGTTATTACCAACCACAACAAAATGCAAATATAATGAATAATCAGTTTACGCAATCAACACAAACTGCAATGCCAAATCAAAATGCAAACATGATGAATAATCAATTTGCACAACCAGCACAAACTACAATGCCAAATCAAAATGCAAATATGATGAATAATAATTTGAATGCTGATATTAAGGTTTGTCCAAATTGTGGTAGCAAATGTAATATAAATGCAGACAGATGTTTTATGTGTGGTAAAGAATTATAATAAAAAAAATAGATAACAATCTTGGTTATCTATTTTTAAAAAATAGGATGTGATATATATGAAAAATAATTTATTTATAAAAATATTATGCAGTATACCAGTAATTTTACTATTTTTATATTTTATACCGTTTTTAGGTGTATGTTTAATTTTATTTAGATATTTTATATATGATAATAAAAAAAGAATAGAAACACCAATTTATTTAATAGTTTGTGGAGTAATAATTTTAATTCCTAAATTAATATTAAGCATATCATCTGCAATGAAATATGAAATAGCGTATTTTAATGATATCTTTAATTCAGAACTATATTCTATAAATTTTATAAAATATAGTAAACTATTAATAACTGTAGGAGTTATATTCCTAATTCTTTCATTTATATTTAATTCTTTATTTAATAAAATTAAAAATTATTTACATACATCAATTAGTTCATATGAACAAAGAACTGCTAAAATACAAGAAAAAAATGATTTAATTATGAAAGAAAAACAAATGCAAGCTAAAAATACACATGTAGTAATTTGTTCACATTGCGGAGCAAGTAATATGCTAACCTCAACAACCGGAAAATGTAAATATTGTAGAAATATAATACAATAAATTGTTGCAAATTTGTAACAATTTTTTTTTGCTATAAAATAGTATTATTTTGATTAAATATAAGCATTTTATGTTAAAATATTGATAGACATAAGGTGATAAAATGAAAAATTATAATGGTTTAACACAAACAGAGGTTTTAGATAGAGTAGAAAAAGGATTAATTAATTATGATACAACTTTACCAACAAAATCAATAAAAAGAATTATCTTCGAAAATGTTGTAACATTATTCAATATAATAAATTTATTACTTGGACTATGTATTTTTTTGACTGGTTCATATAAAAATATGCTTTTTCTAGGTGTAATTATATGTAATACTTTAATTAGTACAATACAAGAAATAAGATCTAAAAAAATAATTGATAAATTATCACTATTAGTTGAATCAAAAGCAAGAGTAATAAGAAATAATAAAGAAAAAGAAATAAATATAAACGAAATAGTAAAAGATGATTTAATATTATTTAAAATTGGAAATCAAATAATGGTAGATTCAATTATAATAGATGGAAGTGTTGAAGTAAATGAATCTTGTATAACAGGAGAAGCTGATTTAGTATATAAAAAAAAGGGAGATATGTTATTATCAGGTAGTTTTATAGCAAGTGGTAAATGTATGGCAAAAGTAGAACATGTAGGTCTTGAAAATTATTCATCAAAAATTACCAATGGCGCTAAATATCTAAAAAAAGTCAACTCAGAAATAATGAACTCGCTTAATAAAATAATCAAAATAGTTTCAATATCAATTATTCCAATTGCTATATTACTATTCTTAAATCAGTATTATTTAACAAATAACAACTTAAATAGTTCAATAATAAATACTGTTGCCGCACTTATATCTATGATACCAGAAGGACTTGTATTACTTACAAGTACAGTTCTAGCTGTAAGCGTTGTAAAATTGTCTAAATATAATGTTTTAGTACAAGAATTATTCTGTATAGAAACACTTGCAAGAGTTGATGTTATATGCTTTGATAAAACAGGAACTTTAACAAATGGCAAAATGGAGGTTATAGATTATATAAAACTATCTTCTACAGATGAAAAAAAATATATAAAAGAATTTTGTAACCTATTAAATGATAACATTACAATGAATGCAATAACAGACAAGTATGGTATAAGTGATAATTTAATATCAAAAGAAATTATTCCATTTTCATCAGAAAAAAAATGGTCTGGTGTTACATTTAAAGATGATTTTACATATATAATTGGGGCACCCGATTTTATATTAAAAGATACAAAAAAAATTGATTTATATTTAAAAAAATATTCAAGTAGATATAGGGTATTATTATTCGCACATTCTAAAAAATCTTTTAAAAATAAAGATTTGCCAGATGATATAGAAGTAGATGGTTTATTATTACTACAAGATAAGGTAAGAAAAGAATCAGCTAAAACTATAAATTATTTTAAAGAACAAGGTGTTGATGTAAAAATAATATCTGGTGATAATCCAAATACAGTAAAATGTGTTGCAGAACAAATCGGTGTTAATTTAGAAAATATTGTTGATATGAGTAAAGTAGAAACTAAAGATATAAAAAAATATTTAAATTGCTCTATATTTGGAAGAGTAACACCAAACCAAAAACATGAAATAATAAAAGAATTAAAAAAAGAACACACAGTTGCTTATGTTGGAGATGGAGTAAATGATGTCCTTGCTTTAAAAGAATCAGATTGTAGTATAGCTCCTATTAATGGTAGTGATGCCGCAAAAAATGTATCACAAATAGTTTTAATGGATTCAAATTTTGATTCAATGCCCACAATTGTAAATGAAGGAAGAAAAGCAATAAACAATATTGAAAGATCAGCAAGTTTATTTATAGTAAAAACAATATATGCATCCCTTTTAGCTTTGTTATTCATTTTTATTGATTTAAAATATCCATTTATACCAATTCAATTAACACTAACAAGTGCTCTTACAATAGGAATACCTTCATTTATACTTGCTTTAGAGCCAAACTATGAAAAGGTAAAAGGAAACTTTTTCATAAATATATTTAGTAAGGCATTTCCAACAGCTTTAACTATAGTAATAAATATATTGATAGTTGTAATCTTAGGTAGTATATTAAAATTAAGTGAGGAACAAGTATCAACACTTTCAGTTATATTAACTGGTTTTATTGGATTCATGCATATATATATAATTAGTAAACCATTAACTCCACTTAGAATGATTTTACTTAGCACACTTATAACAGTATTTGTTATAGGAATAGTAGGGTTAAGAACATTATTTTCACTTGCTTTTATAACACCTTACTTACTTTTGCTAACACTCATACTTATGGCAAATACCCTTATAATATTTATATTAATGACAAATTAGGAAAAATGAATACAGTACAACTTGACGAGTCACAATTAGGAATAACAGATGAGGCAAGTAGTAAACTTTCAAAATATAGAAATATTGCAATATTTGGGGTAGATAGTAGAGAAGATGACTATGGAAAAGGAAACAGAAGTGATTGTATAATAATAGCAAGTATAAATAATGAAACAAAAGAAGTTAGACTAATTTCAGTTTATAGAGATACATATGTAAAAATAGAAGGGCATGGATTAGATAAAATAACACATGCATATTCTTATGGTGAGGCACCTCTTGCAATAAATACATTAAATACAAACTTAGACTTAAATATATCAGAATTTGTAACTGTAAACTTTGACTCTGTATCTGATGCTGTAGACGAATTAGGAGGAGTTACAATAAATGTAGAAAATTCTGAAATTAAATATATAAATGATTACATAGATGCAACAGCAAAAATAACACATAAAACTGCAAACCATGTAACATCTGCTGGAAAACAGACTCTAGATGGTGTTCAAGCAGTAGCATATTCTAGAATAAGGTATACATCAGGTGGAGACTATAAAAGAACAGAACGTATGAGAATAGTTATTGAAGCAATGGTAAATAAATTAAAGACTAAGAATATTGGCGAAATAAATAATTTTGCAGATAATATTTTACCAAAAGTTTATACAAATATTTCTGCTGGAACAATAATGTCAATGATACCAGACATGATTAGTTATAAAATTTCCAATAGTGTTGGATGGCCATATGAAACAAAAGGAATTACTTTAGACAGATGGTATGGTGTACCTGTTACACTTGAAAGCAATGTTATAAAGTTACATCAAGAATTATTTAATGATCCAGATTATACATTACCAGATTCTATAAAAGCGACAAGCGATTCTATTATTAAGAAAACAGGATATAAATAAAATATAAGATAACTTCCTAAATTTTGATATTTTGGAAGTTATTTTTTTGTAGAAAATAAGTTTTTAATGTTGACTTTTGATATATATATATATATAATTGCCTTAGATAACATTTTTTTAGAAAGGGGTAAGTTTATAAATGGAAACAAGAGAACAAAATCTAAACTATGCAACAAGTGTAATTACAAATTTAGCCCCAGCAAGAGAAATAGAAAATGAAGAAAATACTGTAAAAACTGCTAGCACAGAAAACACGATAACAAAAAAATTATACACATTACCAAGTGTATCAAGCATAGGAATAGCGGGAACAAACCGTGGAAACTGGCATGATAGACAAAATCTAGGTATATACATGAAAGCAGGATCAAGTTTTGAAATAAGACAAACAAATCTAACAATAAATCAAGACTTGAATCTAGACTGCTTAAACAATGATAGTAAAACAGAAAAAAGTTATAAAATTCCAAAAAATGGAGACTGGGTAACAATAAGTGTTGACAATGACAGTGTTCCATTTATTAGAACTGTATATGGACTAGAAACAGAACCAACAGTTGAAATAAGAAATGAGCAAAACACAGAAGAACTAACATATTATTATTATAAAGATAATGAACAAGAATTCTTTGAAAAATGGAAAAATAATAATCATTCATATGCAGTAATAGAAAATGATGTTGCAACATTTTTAGTACCGTTAAAAGATAGAGACTCAATAGTAAAAACAAATAGAAATAATTATAACTTTAAATCAATAGACGAAATGCTAGAATACTATCATGATTTTGTAGAACAATTTGATAGATTTTTAGGACTTTCTTATGATACAGATAATGTATTAAATAAAAATATAAGAACAAAATTCTTTGTAAAATCAAATAAACATGGTGCTGGTGCGGCATATTATAGTGGAAATCATACAGCACAAAATGGAGATAGTATATCAGGATATCTTAGC
>OLWB01002520.1_pt1 | contig 14515 bp, 13 predicted proteins | sample 1673331 | NCBI WGS metagenome assembly OLWB01 (sample SAMEA3178943, study PRJEB25190) | human gut metagenome | biome: human gut; feature: human-associated habitat; material: faeces | place: Austria | collected 2013
TGTAGGTGTCGCGCAGGCGCAGGTAGTCGTCTTCGTTGAAGAAGCGTTCCTTCTGCACTCGGGTCATGTACAGCACGTCGAGATCGCCGATCACGGAAACGAGATCCTTGACTTCCGTGTAGGAGCAGGAGTCGGTGGCGTTGATGCGGTCGAGCACATACTGCGGGGTCTTGAGCTCATCCGGGCTGATCAGCACGAAGTTCACGTTGCCGAAACGGCACAGGGTTTCGATCAGGGAATGCACGGTGCGCCCGAAAGTCAGATCGCCGCACAGTCCGACAGTCAGATTGTTCACGCGACCGAAGCGCGACTGCATCGTCGCAAGATCGGCCAGAGTCTGCGTGGGGTGCATATGTCCACCATCGCCGGCGTTGATGACCGGCACGCGGGCGTACTGCGCTGCTACGCGCGGCGCACCCTCTTTGTTGTGGCGCATGGCGATGATATCCGAATAGCAGGATACCATGCGTACCGTATCGGCAACGCTTTCACCCTTGGAAGCAGAGCTGTTCTGTGCACTTGCAAAGCCCAATACCTTGCCGCCAAGGCGCATCATGGCCGATTCAAAACTCAGACGCGTGCGGGTACTCGGCTCGTAAAAGAGCGTGGCAAGGATCTTGCCTTCACACTTGTGGGCGAATGCGGTGCGGTCGTTTGCAATGCTGTCCGCAAGGTCCAGCAGACGCAGGGTCTCCTCAAAGGAAAGATCCAGCGGGTCTACGAGGTGTCTTAACTCATTCATCTTATCTATGCCTTCCTTTCTTATGTGCGCCGTGTGTTGCGTTTATACGTGGCGCAAGTAAAAACAGGCTGTAAAAAACCTCCCCGGTAAGCCCAGAGAGGTTTTCAGCATCAATCTTCGTCTTCTTCCTCGGGCTCGTTCCAGTTGTGCCAGACTTGCTGGACATCGTCGTTATCCTCGAGTGCATCAATCAGCTTCTGCATCTTGAGAATCTGATCGGGATCAGTGAGATCCGTGTAGGTATCCGGGACCATTTCCACTTCTGCGGAAACAAAGGAATAGCCCTTAGCTTCCAGATCATCGCGAACGCCGCTGAAATCGGACGGCTCAGTATAGATCTCGAATACGTCTTCGTCTGCCTGAAAATCGGAAGCACCGGCCTCCAGTGCATCGCTCATGACGGTATCTTCGTCAAGGCCCTCACGCTCCAGCACGATAACGCCCTTTTCGTTGAACATGAAGGAAACGCAACCGGTGGTGCCGAGGTTGCCGCCGAACTTGTCAAAGTAATGACGGACATCGCCTGCGGTACGGTTGCGGTTATCGGTGAGGCATTCCACGATGACGGCAACGCCTGCGGGGCCGTAGCCTTCGTAGGTGATGCTTTCATATGCGTTGGAGTTGCCCTCGCCTGCGGCTTTCTTAATGATGCGCTCAATGTTGTCGTTCGGCACATTGTTCGCCTTAGCCTTCGCAATGACGTCCTTCAGCTTGGAGTTTGCTGCCGGGTCTGCGCTGCCGCCTTCTTTAACGGCAACGGCAAGCTCACGGCCGATCTTTGTGAAGATCTTCGCTCTTGCACCGTCGGTCTTTTCTTTCTTTCTCTTAATATTATTCCACTTGGAATGTCCTGACATTGATGAAAACCTGCCTTTATTCACACAAATTCAAGTTATTATATCACAGCTCGCGCGCGATTTCAATAGCAATTTCCTGTGCCTTCGCGAAAATCGCAGAGTTTTCGCAATCTGCACGGTCTGTGTCCGGCAAAACCACCGTTTTTTTGAGCGTTGTGTTCATAACGGAAAAGCTTTGGCGCAGTGTTTTCTCGCATACCTCCACCGCAAACGGATCATACCGCCCCATGGTGAGTAGCAAAACGGCATCGCGGTGTGTCGCAATCGCCGGGCGGATACCGCGGGCAAATCTAGCTTCAAAATACCGCTGAAAACGGTCGATGACCGCCTTGAGCTGCGCCGGAAACGAGAGGTTATAGACCGGCGTGGCGATAAGAAGCAGATCACACGCGCGTAGGTCACGATCGAATTCATCGAGGTCGCGAAACGCGCAGCCGTCTGCTTTTTGGCAATATCCGCAGGCGATACACGGATGAATATTCACTTTGCAAATGTCAAGTGATTTTACTTGCCAGTCTTTCCCTTTCAATCCGTCGAGAAAAGCTTCGAGCAGCTTCTTTGTGTGTCCGTCTTTATGTGGCGAAGAAAACAAAACGAGTGCATGTTTCATGTACTGACCTCCGACCTTGTAAAGCAAAAAAACCTTTGCAAAGCTATTTAACTTCACGCAAATGTAAAAAGAGCGCTGTGAATTCACGCACAGCGCTCTGTAAAGAATTAGCCCTTTACAACAATATTGACGAGCTTGCCCGGAACGTAGATCTCTTTCACGACGTTCTTGCCGTTGATCTCCGCTGCAATGCGGTCTTCCGCCTTTGCAAGTGCAATCGCGTCATCCTTCTGGATGTCGGCTGCAACGTACAATCTTGTGCGAACCTTGCCGTTGACCTGCACAACAATTTCAATGACGTCATCTTTGCACTTCGATTCGTCGTACTTCGGCCAAATCAGCTCTGTGACCATGCCCTCGCCGAGCTTCATCTCACTCCAAACCTCTTCTGTTACATGCGGTGCAAACGGGTTGAGGAGCATCGTAAAGACGGAAAGCTCTGCTTTATTGATGGAGCCCTTTTCCGCAATAACGTTCATGAGCGCCATCAAAGATGCAATGGCGGTGTTGAACTTGAGGTTCTCAATGTCATAAGAGACCTTCTTGATAGCCTTGTGGAAAGAATTTTCCATCTCCGGGCGGATCGCTTCGCCGTCGACGAGAATGGACTGCAAGTTCCAATAACGCTCAATGAAGCGGCGGCAGCCCTTGATGCCGGCGTTGCTCCACGGTGCGGCCTTCTCAAAGTCGCCGATGAACATTTCATAGAGACGGAGCGTATCTGCGCCAAACTCGTTTACAACGTCGTCCGGGTTGACAACGTTACCGCGGGACTTACTCATCTTCTCGCCGTTTTCGCCGAGAATCATGCCGTGGCTCGTGCGCTTTGCATACGGTTCTGCGGTCGGGACCTGGCCGATATCGTAGAGGAACTTATGCCAGAAACGGCTGTACAGCAGGTGCAGCGTGGTGTGCTCCATGCCGCCGTTATACCAGTCTACCTGATGCCAGTAGTTGAGTGCTTCCTTGGATGCAAAAGATTCATCGTTGTGCGGATCCATATAGCGCAGGAAGTACCAGGAGGAGCCTGCCCACTGCGGCATGGTGTCCGTTTCGCGCATGGCCTTGCCGCCGCACTTCGGGCACGTGGTGTTGACCCAATCGGTCATCTTGGAGAGCGGAGATTCGCCGTTATCGGTCGGCTCGTAGGAATCAACCTGCGGCAGAACGAGCGGCAGCTCGCTTTCATCGATCGGCACATAGCCGCACTTCTCGCAGTGTACAATCGGAATCGGCTCGCCCCAGTAGCGCTGGCGTGCGAATACCCAGTCACGGAGCTTATAGTTGACCTTACGGTGGCCGATGCCGGTCTCCTCAAGGTAATCTTTGATGCGGACTTTCGCTTCTTCGACGGTCATGCCGTCCAGAATGCCGGAGTTGACCATGATGCCGGTATCGCAGTCCGTGAACGCTTCTTTCTGCACATCGCCGCCCTTAACGACTTCGATGATTGGCAGGTCGAACTTCTTTGCGAACTCCCAGTCACGGGTATCGTGTGCCGGAACAGCCATGATGGCGCCGGTACCGTAGGAAACGAGAACGTAGTCGGAAATGAAGATCGGAATGGTGGTACCGGTCAGCGGATTGATGGCCTCAACACCCTCCAAACGCACGCCGGTCTTATCTTTCGCGACCTCGGTGCGCTCAAAGTCGGACTTTTTCGCGGCCTCTGCCTGATACGCGCGGACGGCATCCAGATTCTGCAACTTATCCGCCCACTTTTCAATGAACGGATGCTCCGGGGAAACGACCATGTACGTTGCGCCGTAAAGTGTATCCGGGCGGGTCGTGTAAACAGTCAGCTTATCACCTGCAGTCGTGTTGAAATCGACCTCGGCGCCCTCGGAACGGCCAATCCAGTTTTTCTGCTGGGTCTTAACGCGGTCCGGGTAATCGACAAGATCAAGGTCGTCGATGAGGCGTTGTGCGTAAGCGGTGATCTTCAGCATCCACTGGGATTTGACCTTGTGAATAACTTCACTGCCGCAGCGCTCACAGACGCCGTTGACAACCTCTTCGTTTGCAAGAACGCATTTGCAGGAGGTGCACCAGTTGACGGACATCTCTTTTTTGTAGGCCAAACCGTTCTTAAAGAGCTGGAGGAAAATCCACTGCGTCCACTTGTAGTATTTCGGATCAATGGTGCTGATCTCACGGCTCCAGTCGAAGGAGATGCCGAGAGACTGGATCTGCTGCTTAAAGCGCGCAATATTCTTCTTTGTGATCTCTTCCGGGTGCACGTGGTTCTTGATGGCATAATTCTCTGCCGGTAGGCCGAATGCGTCCCAACCAATCGGATAGAGCACATTGTAGCCTTCCATGCGGCGCTTTCTGGAAACAACGTCAAGCGCGGTGTACGGACGCGGGTGGCCGACATGCAGACCCTGACCGGACGGGTACGGGAACTCGATCAGAGCATAATATTTCGGCTTATCCGAAGTATTGGAAGCATGGAAAACACCGGCTTCTTCCCATTTCTTTTGCCACTTCGGTTCAATTTCACTGGGATTGTACTTGTTCATATTGATTACACTTACCTCTCTGCGCTATATAAAATAACAAAATCAATTCGGTTCAAACGTCATGTTGAGCTTTTCGCCGTCGAGCCACAGGCGATCCAAATCATAAAAACTGCGCGCTTCCGAGGTGAAGATGTGTACGACCACCGTTTCGTAATCGAGCACGACCCAGGAATCGGAGCGATAGCCCTCCACGCGGTCCGGCGCAATGCCGAGCTCTTTCAGCTTAAACTCCAGCTCGTCCGCCAGAGCATGCACATGCGTGCTGCCGGTGCCGTTCGCCAGAACGAAATAATCACCGAGCGAGGAAACGTCCGAAATGCGGATCACATTGATCTGATCGGCTTTTTTCGCATCCAAAATGCCCGCTGCGGTTTTTGCAAGCGTCAATGAATCCATGCTTTTAGCCATTCCTTTCTGCGCGCTGCGCGATTTTTATGCTTCCTTCCGCTTAGTTGCCGTGCCGCAAAGCCCACACCGCGTCATTATATGCGTCTATGGTCTCCGGCACGATGGGCGCGCGGTCTTTTGCGAGCTCCGTAATGGTGAACGCGATACCCTCCACAATGGCTTTGTCAAGGCTTTTATACGCGGCCTTGCGCATATCCTCTACGCCGGGGTAATTGCGGTCTTTGGAGATGAAATCCGCGATAAAAATGACTTTTTCGAGTAACGTCATGTTTTTTCTGCCCGTAGTGTGGTATCGCACGGCGTTGTAAACATCCTCGTCCTCAATGTGCAGAACATGCTTGATATACACCGCGCCGCTGATGGCATGCCAGAACTTTTTAGCGGAAAGTTCAACGTCACTCATGATTATACCAAAGTCCGCGAGAATTTTCAACTGTTTCTCCGGGGGTGTATCCTTCAAAATATCGTGCAAAAGCCCTGCAAGCTCCGCTTTTTCGGTATCGGCACCGTATTTTTTTGCAAGCTTTACCGCTTCTTCCGAAACATTTAAGGAGTGTTCGAAACGTTTTTGCGTGAGCATGGGCTTGATGATATCGATATATTGCTGTTTTTCTTTCTTATTCATGCGTGTAAAGCCTCTTTTTTTGGATGTATTCCGCGACGCCTGCGGGCACAAGACCGCTTATATCTTCGCCATGCAGGCTTTTTTCGCGCACCATCGTCGATGAGACAGGCAAAAACTCGATGTTCTGCACGGTAAAGCGAAGCTGCGGGAACTTTTCCTTCACTTCTTCCCCGTGCGTGACAAGCGTTTGGAAGCTATCCTTGTCACGCGGTGCGGCGCAGATCTCTGCCGCGGCGAAAATGCGCTCCGGGTGATACCACTTTTCGACGGTGCAGAACATGTCTTCCCCCATCAGCAAAAAGAGCTCATCGTCGGGATATTGCGTTTTCAGTTCCGTCATGGTGTCTGCCGTGTAGCTTTTGCCCGTGCGCAGCACTTCAATATCCGAGACTGTGACGGGACATTCGGCGATGTCCGCCGCCGCAAGCCTGCACATTTCAATGCGGTCTGCCCCGCTTGCAAGCTGATGTGTCGCTTTGTGCGGCGGCGTGCCCGTCGGAATCAAAATCACGCGGTCAAGCGACAGACGCTTAATAAATTCCCGCACAAGGTGCACATGCGCCGTGTGGATGGGATTGAACGTGCCGCCGTAAATGCCGATGCGCATGGCTTATGCCTTTTTTGCACGCGGCAGGACGATTTTCGGATCCTTTTCGTTGCGTTTATAAAGCGCAAATTTGGAACCGATGACCTGCACAACTTCGCTTTCCGTCTGCTCTGCGAGCGCTTCTGCGGCTTCACGCGGAGAGACCGGCGCAGTCTCCAACACTTTGCCCTTGATGAGTTCACGCTTAAAAATAGCGTCTGCGGCCTGCTTTACGACATCTCCATCGATGCCGCCCTTGCCAATCATCAAAATGGTGTCTTCATTTACGGCGAGCGAGCGGAGATACGCTCTTTGTTTACTGGTCAGCATAATTTATCCCTCTTTGTCTTTCAGGTAGTTTTCAAGTTTTTCTGCGAAAATACGCAAGGATTTTCCTCGGTGGCTCACGGCATCCTTTTCTTCTGCCGTCGCTTCGCCGAACGTCTTGCCCGCGCAGCCTTCTTCGGTGCAGATGAAAATGGGGTCATAACCGAAACCGCTTTCGCCGCGGCATTCCTCTGCGATGCGCCCGTAGCAGTAGCCTTCGGCTTCAAGTACGTCGCCGTTCGGGAATACGCAGCAGATGGCACTTGTAAAGTGTGCGCCGCGCTTTTCTTCCGGCACGCCCTTGAGCTTTTCGAGTACCGTTGCCTTACGCTTGCCCGGTTCGGCATACCGTGCGGAATACACGCCCGGCTCGCCGTTTAAATAATCGATCGATAAGCCGGAATCGTCCGCGACGCACGGCAGGCCCGTTTCGTCACACGCGGATTTCGCCTTGATATACGCGTTTTCACGGAATGTGGTGCCGGTCTCTTCCGCCTCGGTCAGCTCGGCCGTCTGCACGGTGATGCCAAGCGGCGCCAAAATGCGGCCGAATTCTTCTATTTTATGCGCATTATGCGTTGCAATGATCATGTTCATGCGTTATCCCTCCAAAATTCCGAAATCGCGTGCGGCTTGCTGCCAATGCTCTAAAAGTACGGGGCCGCCCGCTGCAAGCTCTTCTGCGCGCTGCACGCAGAAAAGCGAATAATTTTTGCCGGTGTAAAGCTGTTTTAAAATCGCATGCCCCCACACGCCCGCGCGGGTCAGCAGTCCGCTTTCGCGAATTTCCAGTGCTGCGGCGTCAATGTCATACGGCACTTCGAGCAGCGTTTCGTTCCATGTGTTTCCGTCGGAATCGAGCAGCGCCATTTTCGCCGTGACGGTTTGCGTACACTGCACGCCGACCGCACCGGGGTTCACGTACAGCTTGCCCATTGTGTGCGCGCTGCACGGCTGATGCGTGTGACCGCTTAAAAGCACGCGCTCGTCGATTTTTAAAAGCCAGCTTTCTATTTTATAGGAGAACGGGCGCAACGTGTCGCGCGTTTTTTCCGGTGAGCCGTGGCAAATGCGTATGGGACACTTGCCGTTTGGATCAATCGTCTGCATAAACGGCAATGCGGAGATGAACTCGAGATCCTCCGCTGTTAGCCCCTCGTAGGTGTATAGAAGGGAGCCTGTTGTAGTGCCGTTTGCCCAATCGCTGCCGAAGTTGTGGTGGTTCAGCACGTATTCTTCGCGGTTGCCGCGCACGAACCAGCAGGGCATTTCCTGCTTTGCGCGATATATTAGCTTCATGGTCTCGTGCGGGTTTGCACAGTCCGAAATATAATCGCCGAGGAAAATGTACCCATCCGCTTTTTGCTTTTCCGCTTCCTTCAGGCAAGCTTTCAGCGCATGGTGGTTGCTGTGTACATCGGAAAAAACGGCGAGCCTCATGCTTCCGGTCTCCGCTCGAACAGCGCGCGGGCGAAATCCTCCGCGTCAAACGGCTGCAGATCGTCCACCTGCTCGCCGACGCCGATGAATTTCACCGGCAAACCGAGATCCCGGTGGATCGCCAACACAACGCCGCCCTTTGCGGTGCCGTCAAGTTTTGTGAGCACGATACCCGTGAGTCCTGCGGCTTCTTTGAATTCACGCGCCTGATTGACGGCGTTCTGCCCCGTTGTGGCATCGAGCACAAGCAAAACTTCTTTGCTGCAGCCCGGCAGACCCTTATCGATGATGCGCGAAATTTTGGAAAGCTCGTCCATCAGGTTTTTCTTATTGTGCAGGCGTCCGGCCGTATCACAGATGACCACATCGGCGTGACGTGCCTTTGCCGCGGAGATTGTATCGTACACGACGGCGGCGGGGTCTGCGCCCTCTGCATGCTTGATGATCGGCACGTCTGCGCGCTCTGCCCAGACTTCAAGCTGCTCAATGGCCGCCGCGCGGAACGTATCCGCCGCGCCCAAAATTACCGATTTGCCCTCTTTTTTAAGGCGGGAAGCCAGCTTGCCGATGGTCGTCGTTTTGCCGACGCCGTTCACGCCAATGACAAGGATGACGGATGGCTGCGTATCGAGATGCAACTCGTTGTCGCCGCTGACCATCTCCGTGACGACCTCCTGCAAAAGCGTCATAATCTCGTTCGGGTCTGTGATGCCGCGCTCTTTCACGCGTGCGCGGAGCGTATCGCAGATTTCGGTCGCGGTGTTCATGCCGACGTCCGCCATGACAAGCAGCTCCTCAAGCTCCTCAAACAGCTCCTCATCGATCTTTGTGAACGCGTGGAGCATGCTGTTAATCTGCCCGGTGATGCTGTCTCTTGTTTTTTTCAGTCCCGCTTTGATCTTATCAAAAAAGCCCATTCAGGCACCTCTTTTCCGAATTTATGTTGTTATACCCAGTTTTTCCTGCGCTTCGTGTGCGTGCAGTGCCAAGAGTTTCGAAATGCCCTGATCCTGCATCGTCACGCCGTAGAGCATATCAGCTTCTTCCATCGTGCCGCGGCGGTGCGTGATGACGATGAACTGTGTCTTTTGATTCATGCGGCGCAGGTAATTTGCAAAGCGCACGACATTTACGTCATCCAGCGCAGCTTCGATCTCGTCGAGCATACAGAACGACGGTGGATTCACGCGCATGATCGCAAAGTAAAGCGAAATTGCCACAAGCGCCTTTTCGCCGCCGGAAAGCAGCTCGATGTGCGAGACGATCTTGCCCGGCGGATGCACGCGGATATCGATGCCGGAATGCAGTACATCGCCGCTGTCCGTAAAGCAAAGCTCTGCCGAGCCGCCGCCGAACAACTCCTGAAAAATCCGGCTGAAATTCTGATTGATGACGGAAAAGCGCTCTGCAAACTGCGTCTGCATCTGCTTTGTCAAGTTGTCGATGAGCTTTAACAGCTCGGCGCGGGAGCGCTGCACGTCGTCCGTTTGCGTTTTGAGAAAATTGTAGCGCTCCGAAACCTCTTTGTATTCCACAACAGCCGCCACGTTGACAGAGCCGAGCGCTTTGATGCTGTTTTTAAGTTCGGACAACCGCCTTTGCGCCATGGGCACATCTTCAATCGTGATGTTCATTTCCTCGGCTTCGCGGCGGGTGAGCTCGTATTCTTCCCACAGCTTTTTGAGGATAGCGTCGTATTCACCGCTCTGGTTTTCACGGCGTTCGCGCAGACGAGCAAGTTCAAGGCCAATCGTCTCGCGGCGCGAGGAAGCTTCGCGTTCCTTTTGGCGCAACTCGCTCGTCTGTTGCTCGAGTACCGTGCGCTTTGCGGCGATGGCGCTGACCGTTTGCCGTTTTTCCTTTGCGGTCTCACGCAGATTAGCAGATTCAATTTTTCGGTTTTCAATATCCGCTTCGCGCGCTTTGATCTTCTCGAAGCTTTCCGCAAGTTCTTGATTTAAACTTTCTATACGTGCAGCGCGTTCGGACTGCTGTGTTTTCAGCGTTTGCACAGCATTTTCAAGCGATTCTTTATCTTTTTCGATGGCGAGCCCCGCAAAACGGATCTCCTGCAAATGCTGCAAGGTCTCATCACAACGATGCATTGCGTCCTCGCGGTCGCCGACCATGGATTCCATTTTACTTCTGGCTACCTGAATTTTGTCTTCTGTTTCTTCTGTTTTCTGCTGGGCGCTGTCTGCGGTCTGCACAAAACCGCTCAGACGCTTTGCGGCACTTTCTTTTTCGTCGCGCAGAGAAGCAAGGTTCGCGGTTTCCGTCTCCACGTCGCGTGCGGCACGGGCCGCTTCCGTTTTGAAGCGGATCTCATCTTCCCTGTGCTGCGTCAACACGGCCTTGGCGTTTTCAAGCTCCGCCATGGCCTGCAGCACTTCCTGCTGTGTAGCCTTGTGGCGCTCCAGTGTTTCATTTGCAGCCTGCGCCAGCATTTGTGCGTCTGCGCGAATGCGTGCAATCTCCGCCGCGCGGCTCAAAAGGCCGGAGTTTCGCGCCGCGGAACCGCCGGTGAACGAACCGCCCGCATTGACAATCTGCCCGTCCAAGCTGACGACACGGTAGCGGAACCGAATGCGCCGTGCAATCTCCGCCGCGCGGTCAAGGTCTTCTGCAACAATAGTGCGGCCGAGCAGAGAATCGCGGATGCCGGCGTACTGCTCATCACAGTGGCAGAGTGTTGAAGCCACGCCCACAAAGCCGGGCATATTCTGCACATCGCGCGCATCGATAACCGTACCGCGCACCGTGGTCAGCGGCAGGAATGTCGCACGGCCGGAATCGCGCTGTTTCAATAAGCGGATAGCCGCTTTCGCCGCATCTTCGGAATCAACGACGACGTTCTGCATGGCGGCGCCGAGCGCGGTCTCCAGCGCCACGGCGTATTCGCGCGGGACTTTTAAAAGCCGTGTAACAGGTCCGTGGACACCACGCAGATTGCCGCGCGTGCTTTCGCGCATGACGGTTTTAACGCTCTGCGTGAAGCCTTCAAGATTGCGTTCAAGGTCTTCCAACAGTCCAGCGCGGCGCTCTTTTTCTTTGGCGTCGAGCATCTGGCGGTCGGCTTCGGCTTTCACGGCTTCGGCGCGTTTTCTGCGCTGTTGCACACGCATTTCATGCCCCTGCACAGTGTTTTCAGCGTTTTGAATGTACTCCGCCGTATCGTGCAGCATGGCGTCAAGCTCCTCGCACTCCGTGTGAAGCGCTGCAAGGCGTTCTTCGCTTTCGGTGATCGCAGCATCCACTGTTTCGGCGCGGGCGCGAATCTCCTGCATGGAGGATTCCGCCGAGGACTGCTGCACGCGCATTTCGGAAAGTGCGGCGTTCAGTGCCACAAGCTCAGCCGAAACGGCGTCGATCTCACGCGTGGTGCTGTCCGTGCCGGCACGCAGCTCCTCGAGTTGTGCGGTAAAGGCAACGAAATCGGCATGGTTCTGCGCAGCTTCCGCTTCCTTTGCTTTTACCGCCTGTTCTTTTTCTTGAATATCCGCTTCAAGCGTTTGTCCGGTCAGCGCGGCGCTTTCAATCTCGCCATTTAATCTGCGGATGGTCTGCTGCTCGTGCAGAATATCATTTTCAAGCACCGAAACTTCTCCCTCTTTACGGGTGGCGAGTTCATCGGCTTCGGAAGCCTTCAAACGTGCTTCTTCCATCTGTGCGGTGCAGCCGTTCGTTTCCGTGAAATTCTGCTCGATTTGCGCGGAAAGCACATTGAGCTCGCTTTCGACTTCCTCGTAGCTGTTCTGCGCGGAGGCAATCTTTTCCTCCACCTCGCGCACGATCTTGCCGGAGCGCTCCAGCGTTTCAAGCCACAAACCGATCTCCAGTTCCTTTTTCTCGCTGTCGAGTGCAATAAACTTTTCGGCTTTCTCCGCCTGCTCGCGTAAAGGGCCCACGCGTTCTTCGAGTTCGTTTAAAATATCGTGCAGGCGAATGAGGTTTTCTTCGGCTTTTTCCAAGCGGCGTTCGGCTTCCTCTTTGCGGTAGCGAAAGCGCGAAATGCCGGCGGCTTCTTCAAAAATCTCGCGTCGGTCTTCGCTTTTTGCGGAGACGATGCTATCGATCTTGCCCTGCCCGATGATGGAATAGCCGTCGCGGCCGAGGCCTGTATCCATGAACAGCTCATGCACGTCGCGCAGACGTACGAGCGTTTTGTTAATGCGGTATTCACTTTCGCCGGAGCGGTAAAAACGACGCGTAACGGAAACGGTGTCGCCGTCGTAATTCAACTCGCGGTCGGTGTTATCCATGGTGACGGTCACTTCGCAAAAGCCCTGCGCTTTGCGCTGCGGCGTGCCGCTGAAGATGATGTCCTCCATTTTGGAGCAGCGCAGTGCGCGGGTAGACTGCTCGCCGAGTACCCAACGCATGGCATCGCTGATGTTGCTCTTGCCGCTGCCGTTTGGACCGACGACCGCCGTGATGCCGTTTTCAAATTTTAAAGTCGTTTTATCGGGAAAGGTTTTGAAGCCCTGCAGCTCCAGAGATTTTAAAAGCATCTGTTTACCTGCCTATCGTAGCCTGTATGTGCCGCCGGAAAGCGAAGCATCCGGGCGGATGTGCACGGTGTAGCCGTGCTTAGAGAAATGCTGCAAATTTTCTTTTTTCTGTCCGAGCGCAATGGAAAGCATGCGCGGGTCAACATCGATCGTAACTTCCGATGCGTTTCGGGCTTGAAGCGCTTTAAAGACGTTTTCGCGGAAGATCGCGCTGCGGCACAGCTCCATAAAAGCGGGGTGAAACGGTCCCGCGACACGGTTTTCCAGTTCTTCGCTGGCGTGCAGCCCCACACGGATGAGTTTTACACCGCGCTGCTCAATCATCGGGATGAGCTTTGCACAGAGTGAAACGGCATCCTCTAAGGTCTGCGGTGTGTATTTTCCTGCGCGGTACAAATCGCACAGTGGCGTGTTTTCTAAGACGATCGTAGGGTAAATGCGCATGGTGTCCGGCTTTAGAGCCAACAGCCTTTCGACAGTCTTCATCGCCTTTGCGTCACTGTCGCCGGGCAGCCCAGTCATTATCTGCAAGCCGAGCTCAAAGCCGTATGCGCGAATTAACTGCGCAGCGTTTTCCACATCCTTTGCGGTATGCCCCCGACGATTGAGCAGCAACACTTCGCCATCCATCGACTGCGCACCGAGCTCGATTGCCGTTACGCCGTATTGCTTTAATACGGTCAGACGTTCATCATCAATGGCATCCGGCCGCGTAGAGCAGCGGATACCGGCAAAGCCGTATGTTTCGCATGCTGCGTGCGCTGTTTTTAAAAGCGTCAAACGGTAATCGGGGTCGATTGCCGTGAAGCTGCCGCCGAAAAATGCGATCTCGGCGTTCTGCACGCGCTCCCCCATTTGCTTTGCTGCGCTTTGCAGCAGCGCCGCCACTTCTTCAGGCTGCGGCTGATGATTTTTACCCGTGATGCGGTTCTGATTACAGAAGCTGCATTGCTGCGGGCAGCCGTTGTGCGGGATAAAAATTGAGATATTCGCGTGCTTAATAGCCCATCAGCTCCAGTGCTTCGCGTGCCGCCTGCTGTTCGGCTTCCTTCTTGCTGCGTCCGCCGCCCTTGCCGATGACATTGCTGTTGAGGTGCACCTCTACGGTGAAGTGCTTGTCATGGTCGGGGCCATGCTCGCCGGTAAGAACGTATTCGAGCCGTTCACCGGGGTTCTGCTGAATGATCTCCTGCAGCATCGTCTTGTGGTCTTTAAACGGGCGTTCGCCTGCAGACTGCGCCGCCGGTTCAATGTAGTGCAGTACAAAGCGCTTGGCTTCCTCCAAGCTGCCGGAATCGAGATAGATCGCCGCCGTAATGGATTCGAACACGTCCGCTAAGATGCTTGGGCGTTCTCTGCCGCCGCTATGCTGCTCGCCGTGGCTGAGACGCAGCAGCTCGCCTGCGCCGAAGCTGCGTGTAAACCCGCAAAGCGATTTTTCGCATACGAGCGCCGCACGCTTCTTTGTCAGCTTGCCTTCGGGAATATCCGGGAACGCTTTGCACAGGTATTCCGCCGTGACAAACCCCAAAATGGAATCGCCGAGGAATTCCAGTCGCTCATAGCTCTGGTCGCCGCCGCGGCTCTCGTTTGCGTAGGAGGAGTGCGTCAGCGCTGTGATGAGCAGGTTGCGGTTCTTAAATTTATATCCGATCTTTTTTTCAAATTCATCCAATGATCTCATAGTTATACCTTTGCTGTCTTGTTATTCGTTCGTGTTTTCCGTTTTCTCGTTTTGTAGGGCTGCGGTGATCTCACTTATGATGCCGGACTCGGCGTACTTCACCGTAAGCGCAATGGCGTTTTTCAGCGTGGAAGCCTTGGCGCTGCCATGTACCTTAAAGACCGGCTTCGAGCACCCGAGGATCGGCGCACCGCCGTATTCGT
>OLWB01002523.1_pt1 | contig 14499 bp, 11 predicted proteins | sample 1673331 | NCBI WGS metagenome assembly OLWB01 (sample SAMEA3178943, study PRJEB25190) | human gut metagenome | biome: human gut; feature: human-associated habitat; material: faeces | place: Austria | collected 2013
CGGTTCCTTTATACTGTGTTCTTGCATCTGACTGTTCCTGCGTAAATGGCTTGAATAAATGTTCGTCTACAAATTCCCGACTCATGCCAACGCCGGTATCTGTAATAATAAATTCATAGTATACTATCTTTCCGTCACAGGATAATTCTCCGGCATAGTTCTCGATAGAACCGCCTTCTTTATTATATTTAATTGCATTGCTAAACAAGTTTAACATAATCTGACGAAGCTGCAGTGGACTTCCGATCAGCGATGTGTGTACCATATGTCCTCTGGAAATTCGATGTTCAATTCCCATCTCCGTAAGCTGTGCGTCCACTAACACCCTCACTTCCCGCATCAATTCTACCAGATTAAATGGTTCTCTTGGAAGTTCAATCTGAAAACTTAAATTATGCCCAATATGGAATATACTTTTTATATCTGGGTGTTGTATCCAGGTCCATTACTTTAATATATCCACCTTCAACAGCACTGGTAAGAAGTCTCGATGCCTTGGCCTTCTCTTTTTCTCCCAAACCGAATATTTTTTGAATATCTGAATTAGAAATACCTTATCCTGGAGTATCGTTTCTTTTAACTTAATTATATCCATGCTGCCGCCCCTTTTCCTGTGTAATATCGATACATAAATAAGATCAAATCGCCGCAAAAATATGCGGCTTTTTATAGCATCATAATAATTGCATCTATAATAATTTCCGTCACCAAACTAAGAAGCACACTTCCTAATATCGTGCAAAGAACAATCCCCATTATAGGATGTCTTACCTTCCATTTTGTCATCATCCCATATATTTTCTGCTCTAAACAACTTTCTTTGTCCCAGAACGAAGACATCTTGCTTTTCTTTACACAGCCTTCCGTCTTTTCTTTGCTGATTTTCCCAACCATATACGCATATAAGTACATTCTGTAATAAGTAAGCCTTCTCTACATTCTTTCTTCTATATCATTTTTTGTTTCGGCAAAAAATTGCATATCATTATAGTTATAAACGTAATCCATATTTTTCCTCTTCCTTGGCTGTTATATCCTATATCAAATATTATGATATAGGAAAAATACTTTACAAAATTCTCCTCAAATTCATACCTCTGGCATTCCTCCATCACTCTCTATCATTTTAATCTCTTCAGCTGCATTCAAGACATTCAGCTGATATTCAGCAATCTCTTGTAATATTTTAAATCTTTCTCCTTTTTCTTTTCCTTCACGCAGCATCTGTGCATTATGTGATTCCAGATTGGATAGAACTGTTAATTCATTAATTGTTGCAAAATCTCTGACATTGTTTTTCTTCGCAAGTTCAGGATTTGCCTCTCTCCATGCTTTCGCCGTAAATCCAAATAATGCTACATTTAATATATCTGCTTCTTCCGCATATGCCAGCCATTGAAGGTTTTCTCTGTAATTCATTTGAGGAAGCAAGTATCTTTTTACAGCATCCGTCTGGATCAGATAATTATTTTTACTTAAAAAACGTTTTGCATCCCATTCCTTTTGTCCAGAATTGTTTTCTTCTTCCTTTAACCGTTGAATTTGTTTCATTTACCCATTCCGAAACACTAGGTGTAAAAGTCAATAACCCTGCTTGCTTTTTAAAGTGTTCGGATTCGAACACTTTAAAATTGGGATTATATATCTGTTCCCATACAGACAAATATTCCAAAGTACCACGATTTCTTAACCAATTTCTTACCACATCTGCTGCCCTGACAGAATCTGATTTAGCCTTAGCAATATCTGTAATACAAATATAATCATCTAACTCCTGTTTCGAAATAGAAATCTGCACATTTTGCACTTCAATTATTTTATTCTTCATTCACATCTTCCTTTACGATAAGATTATCCATCCTTACTCTATACGCCAACAAACGTAACACATAATCTGGCATCTTTCTGGTTCCTCGTTCCCACTCTGTTACTGTTCTGTATGGGATTTCAAAATATTCACAAAATTCCTTTCTGTTCATTCCGGTACTTTCTCGTAATTCTTTTATTTTATCTTTTATTTCCATTCCCCCCCTTTCATTTACACATTGTGTATGTATTGTAGCATATTTTTTCATTTATTACAACATCTATCATCTTCATTTTGGTATGCTCTCTGAAAGGCATAGTCTCCCATACCCCACCTGATTATTGGGATATTCTGCAAATCCCGGCAACTCTCTCGCCCCGCGCCGGAGATACGCCTTCACCTTCTCCCCATACAAAAACGGATCATTTCCTCTTACGATCCCCCATTCCATCAAAAGTGCCGATGCTCCTGTCACAAACGGCGTTGCGAAAGAAGTTCCACTCACCACTGTCACCCCTCCGCCAACTGCTGTCGTCCTTACGTTCACTCCCGGTGCCACAAGATCCGGTTTCGTCCTTTCATCCTGCCAGGTATATCCTCTTCCTGAAAAAGATGCATAGGAAAAAGTAAGCGCATCATACGCCCCAACCGATATCACTTTATCTGCAGTCGAAGGAATCGTTAAGGTCACTTCTTCATCCGGATACAAAAATCCTGTCCCCCGGTTCAATACATTCTCACTTGGCAACCACAGATCATACTGCCCTTCCACAACCCTTGTCGGATTCAAAATGATCTGCCAGACTCCCGACGTAATATAATCTGTCACCGGAATCATATCAATATAAATCTCCTGCGCGACATTATACGGGCTCGGTTTTCCATAATATAATAAAATCTCCGTTTCTCCGATCCGGAATCTCTGCGAACCGAGAACAGATTGTATTGGACCGATCCGCGTCCCCGCAGGAGATACAAATGAAATTTCCACTTCGTCCGTATACGCTTTCCAGATCTGAATATTCAATGTTGATTCATCTGCCTGTACTGCGAGCTGTATTCTTTCTTCTTTTCTTTTCTGCAGCACTCCGGAAGTATGCCCGGCACTTGCTGCTTCATTTCCGGTCCCCACACAGATCACACTCTTCCAGAAATTCGACAGATCATCAATATACCGTTCTACCAGACTCCTGCCGTCATGAGAACCATATGTATTTCCAAAACTCAGATTGATCGCCACCGGCATCCGAAATTCCAGTGCTTTCCTCACCACATAATCCATCGCCTGCATCAGTTCTGTCGTCCGTGGAAATCCGTCTGGCATAGGCGACCCCATTTTTACCACAATCAGCTCACTCTCCGGTGCCACACCGGCATACAGATTTCCGCTTCCTCGCCCATTTCCGGCAGCAATCCCTGCAACTGCAGTCCCATGACCGGATATATCCTGACTTGGTACCATTCTTCTCCTTTCCTCTGACGAGTCAGCCTCAAGTGCCCTGTTAATCTGCTCCTTGGTAAATTCCACTCCCATCCGATACCCTTTTGGTGGATTCTTCTCTTCATCCGCATTCGGTCTTAATGACTGATCCCACATCACCCGTATTCTCGTCGTTCCATCTGCATTCCGAAAATCTTCATTCGCATAATCAATCCCCGAATCAATTATCGCCACAAGTACACCCTGTCCACGCAGATCAAGAAAGCGGGTATCCTGCACCTCATTGATACAGGATACCCGCTTCCCATTTGCTATTTGAAAAAATAAACGTTTCGGTTTCTCTATATATTCTACCTCAGGAATATCTGAAAGTAAATCAATCCTGGACTGATTGATCCGAATGATCGCGTACTCATTCTGAAGTTCAACCACCTGGATTGCCAAGGCTCTTACCTGATCCAGATTGCCCGAATATTTAATAATCAATTCCCATTCCCTGTCAATCGGATGATACCCGACATCCAGGTTCAATGATTTTTCTCTTTCTTCTTCCGTCGCTCCAAGTGCCAGATTTAAAAGATTTTCCAGTTTCTGATCTTCCATATCTTCTTACGCCCTGTAAGTTATTCCTGATATTTTATGATGACCATTCCGAAATTATTTCTGTATTTTATGCTACATTTTCTGCAGCCTGCTTTTTATTTGCAGGCTTTCCTGCTTTTCTCTTATCATATGCTGCAAATAATCCTGCGAGAAGTGTTCCTGAAATAGAATGCCATGTACAGGATACAGCACAGATAATTGCGGATTCCGGTGCCACCGCAAACTGTGCCGTTGTGGTTGCAAGGTTGGTAGCAAGTCCAGCGTTCTGCATTCCAACTTCAATAGAGATTGTTCTCTTCTTTGCAGTATTCATACCAGTCAGTCTTCCTGCGCCGTATCCCAGCAGATATCCAAGTCCATTATGAAGAAATACTGCTACGAAGATTACAACACCGGACTCAAAGAATTTGCTTCCCTGTGAAGATACTACACCGCCGACAACGCATGCAAGTCCAAGTACTGCAATACCAGGCATAATTTTCTGAAGTTCTTTGAATGTTTTATTTTTTCCTAACAGATAGTTAAGTAAGAATCCTACTGCTACCGGGAAGATAACTGTTTCAATAATGGATACAAACATAGGTAATCCTTTGATTGAAATATGTGTACCACTTGCCAGCAGTGAAACCATAAGTGGTGTCATAACTGGTGAGAGCAGTGTTGAAACTGTTGTCATTCCTACTGAAAATGCTACGTCTCCTCCACACAGATAAGACATAATATTGGATGACACACCACCAGGACAACATCCGACAAGAATCAGTCCCAAAGCGATTCCATCCGGAAGATTCAATGCCTTTGTCAGTGCAAATGCAAGGAATGGCATAATCAGATACTGGGCGATAGCTCCGATGCAGATGTCAAACGGTCTCTGCGCCAGAATCTTAAAATCCTCTGTTGTTAATGTCAGACCCATACTAAACATGATCACTCCGATAATAATAGACTGACAGGTAAATTTATTAGATACCGGATCGACAAACAAAGCGTTGTTAACCCATCCCATCATTGTCGGGACAAAGAATGTCACTACTGCAATGGCAATAACAACCACTGAAGTATAATCTGATAAAAATTTGCTGACTTTTTGTAATGCTTTCATTACAATACCTCCTTAGGATTCTTGTTCACCTAAAATTTGTATTCTTCTTGAGATATATTCAAAGAAAAAAGTCCCTTTCCAGAACTCAATCTGAAAAGGGACGAATATAATCCGCGTTACCACCCTAATTCCGCAAAAATTAATTCTGCGACACTTCACATACCAACATATGCTATCCATATAACGGTGGATCCCGGCGAGGTTTACTTGCAACATGTTCATCTGCTTTCAGCCCGCTTCTTAGAGAGGATATCCTTACCCGGTTATTGTCTGTTCACACCAGCCACAGACTCTCTGAAAATAATGACGGATACGGTTTTGTTCTCATCAACGAATTTTGGTGAACTGTATTTTGTTTACTCTGACATTATAGTCCTCTGAAATCAGAAATCAAGAGTCTATTTTAATCTTTTTCTTGATTTATTTTAATCTTTTTGTTGTAAAAATTTATTTTCAAGGCTTAAATTCATCTGAAAAAATAAAAGAATCATTGAAAAAAAATTATTGTTTTTCCTGTTGTTTCCCCGCACTTTTCATGCTACACTGTATATAAGAATCATCGGATTTTAACTTTTCATTGCTTTCTTTTGGGAGTGATGTTTTTTTTGTAATTTTATCTGTTTTCTTTCATTATTTTATCTGGTAAAGGGGTATTTGGGAATGAATAATGAAATAACGAAAAGACGAAAGCGAACAATTGAAATGACTCAGGGATCTCTTTGGAAAAACATGTTTTTCTTCAGTGTTCCTCTTATATTTTCCCAGATTTTGGAAGTGATGTTCAACTTAAGTGATGTCGCTGTTGTCGGACATTTTGCAGATTACAAAGCACTTGGTTCTGTCGGCTCGACAACTACACTTGTCACACTGTTCACGGGACTTCTGATCGGGCTCGGAAGTGGTGTCAACGTCCAGGTTGCCAATAAACTCGGTGCCGGTGATAAGAAAGCTACAAAAGAAACCATTCACTCTGCACTCATTATCTGTGCAGCGGCAGGTATTTTCGTCTGTCTGATCTGTCTGCTTTTTGCAGGACCAATGCTTTCCATGATGAATACAAAGCCCGAACTGCTCGATCAGGCTGTTCTCTACATGAAAGTTTTTGCACTTGGCATGCCTGCCACGGCGGTTTATAATTTCGGCAACGGTGTCTTAAGCGCCCGTGGGGATACAAAGCGTCCGATGTATTACCTTGCATTTGCCGGAATACTTAATGTCCTATTGAATCTGATCTTTGTTATCGTATTCCATATGGCTGCTGTCGGAGTTGCTACTGCCAGTGCAATCGCACAGTACGTTTCAGGAGGATTGATCCTGATCCATCTGATGCGACGCGATGATGAATGTAAAGTTCGTCTGCGCAATCTGCGTTATCATAACATTTATGGAAAAGGAGTTCTTTATCTCGGTGTTCCATCCGGTCTTCAGAATGCGATTTTCGCGATTGCAAACCTTTTTGTTCAATCCGGAGTCAACTCCTTTGATGCGATTATGGTTTCCGGAAATGCTGCAGCTGCGAATGCAGACAATCTGATTTACAATGTTATGTTTGCCTTCTACGTGGCCTGTTCCAGTTTCATGAGCCAGAACTGGGGAGCCGGGAATAAAGAAAGAATGAAAAAATGCTATCTCGTAACACTTACTTATTCTTTCAGTGCAGGCCTGCTTCTCGGAGGAGCACTCTTCTTCTTTGGGCGCCCATTCTTGTCTCTGTTTGCCACAGAACCAGCCGTTATCGCAGCTGGTATGCATAGAATTAGGATTATGGGATTCTCCTATGCATTCAGCGCCTTTATGGACTGTGCGATTGCATCTTCCAGAGGAATCGGCAAGAGCATTGCTCCTACATTTATTGTAATCATGGGATCCTGTGTATTTCGTATTATATGGATCTATACGGTATTTGCTTACTTCCATACAATTCCATCTCTGTATCTGCTGTACATCTTCTCCTGGGGACTCACAGCGATTGCAGAAACCATATACTTTAAAGTTAGTTTCAAAAAAGTGCTTGCATAATAGATTTTCCAAAAAAAGAGGGGTTTTCACAGATATCCAACATCTGTAAAAATCTCCTCTTTTTTCTTTCTACTATTTATTCTGCACTTGTTATACTTTTATCAATCCTCAAGTACCAGCTTAGCTGCTCCGCAGATTCCTGCATCATTTCCAAGAGTAGCAAGCTTGAACTTCACATTCTTATTTGCAAAGAACGCTTTTTCCATAAATGGTTTTTCGATAAATGAAAGCAGAACTTCTCCTGCTTTGGACACTCCGCCACCAATTACAAATACAGCCGGATCCAGTACTGCTGCCATATCTGCCATTGCATGTCCTAAGTAATTTCCCATCTCTGTCGCAACTTCAATCGCAACTTCGTCTCCTTCTTTGACTGCATCGAAAACAGCTTTTGCAGAAAGATCTTCTTTTGTCAGGATTGTTGCACGTGTCTCATGCTCCATCTTCTTTCTTGCAAGACGAGAGATACCTGTTGCTGATGCATACTGCTCCAGACATCCGTGTCCGCCACATCCGCAAGTATCTGTCTCTTCCAGATTCACACACATATGACCAATCTCTCCACCTGCTCCGTTCTCTCCCGTCAGGATCTTTCCATTGATGATAATGCCACCTCCAACACCTGTTCCAAGTGTGACCATGATCATATTGCGGTAACCAACACCGCCGCCTTTCCACATCTCGCCAAGTGCTGCGACATTCGCATCATTTCCAAACTCTGCTGTCAATCCTGTCAGTTCTTCCAGCTCTTTCTTTGCATTCTTATATTTCCAGCCAAGATTCGCAGAACCGTTGACAATTCCATCTACAGTAACAGGAGCCGGCACACCGACACCGATTCCAAGAACCTGTTCTTTCTCAATGCCGTGCTGCTCTAACTTACCATTGATTGCTTCTGCAACATCCGGAAGAATCGCCGCACCTTCATTCTCAGTTCTTGTCACGATCTCCCATTTCTCTACAATAGCACCTGCCTCACTGAACAGACCAAGTTTAACCGTTGTTCCCCCGATATCAACACCAAAACAATATTTCATAAATCTATCTCCGTTTCTTTTTATATTTCACATAAGAATGCGGTACTCTGTAACATTTGTACCGCATCCTCTGTTTCTCTTTTGTTTTATTTTCTTCTCTTTGCCAGATTCTCCTGCACACGTTTGTACAATTCCTGTGCAGCGTTGTATCCCATCTGCTTCTGTCTGTGGTTAACTGCAGCAGATTCTACGATGATCGCCAGATTACGTCCCGGACGGATCGGAATATTATGGCAGACAACTCGGTTTCCAAGGAATTCTGTATATTCCTCCTCCAGACCAAGTCTGTCGTATTCTTTCTCTCTGCTCCAGTCTTCCAGAGTAATGACCAGATCGATATTCTGTGTTTCTCTTACGCTCTGTACACCGAACATAGACTTTACATCCACGATTCCGATACCACGCAGCTCGATAAAATGTCTTGTGATATCCGGTGCAGAACCAACCAGTGTATCGTCACTGACTTTGCGGATCTCAACCACATCATCCGTCACAAGACGATGTCCACGCTTGATCAGTTCAATAGCTGCTTCGCTCTTACCGATTCCACTTTCTCCCATGATCAGAACTCCGACACCATATACGTCAACAAGCACTCCATGAATGGAAATGCACGGAGCAAGTTTTACATTCAGCCAACGGATCAGTTCTCCCATAAAGGAGGATGTCTTCTTACATGTACCGAATACCGGAATATCATTTTTCTGAGCAATCTCAATGAAGCTTTCATCCGGCTGAAGTTCATTGCTGAAAATAATACATGGTACTTTATGTTCCAGAAGTTTCTGATAAATCTCAACTCTTTTCTCTTCTTCCAAAGTCTCCAGATAGGCACACTCTACATTCCCTATAATCTGTACACGATTCAGATCAAAATGATCGAAAAATCCTGCCAACTGAAGTGCCGGTCTGTTCACATCCGGAACAAGAACTTCACGTTCTGTGATATCTACTTCCGGAGTGAGATTTTTCAGATTCATCTTTTCAACGATATCGGTTAATTTCACACCACTCATCTTGTAATCTCCTTTTCCTGTATCTCTTTTCGTTTCAGACATGCTGCCTTGATAAGCTCAAGAGATATATGATACTTACTGCTCGCATAAATCCAACATTTCTCTACATGTCCCATCGCCTGTACATAAGTATATCATGATTTTCTTTTCGATAAAACCCTTAATCATGAAAGAATTGATAAACCGATTCTGCTGCCTTCTCATTCATTGACGGAAGCTGCGCCAGTTCTTCTACTGTTGCGCTCCGGATTGCATCCAGGCTCAGATAATGCCGCATCAATGCCTTTCTTCTGGCCGGACCGATTCCTTCAATATCATCCAAAACGGAATGTACCTGCCCTTTGCCACGCAGCTGCCTGTGGAACTCGATTGCAAACCGATGGGCTTCATCCTGAATTCTTGTGATCAGTTTAAATGCTTCTGAATTGCGGTCAATCGGGATTTCCACATTATTATAATATAATCCTCTTGTTCTATGATTGTCATCTTTCACCATACCACAGACCGGAATATTCAGCTTCAACTCATCAAGCACCTGCAATGCAATATTTACCTGTCCACGGCCTCCATCCATCAGAATTAAATCCGGAAATGTTGTAAATTTCCCAGCTTCCGCATTCTCCTCACGTTCTTTTAATCCATGTGTAAAACGACGCGTAAGAACTTCTCGCATGCTCGCATAATCATCCGGTCCTTTCACGCTCTTGATTTTGAACTTCCTGTAATCATTCCGCTTTGGTTTTCCTTTCTCATAGACAACCATAGAGCCTACCGATTCGAAACCATTTGTATTAGAAATATCATATGCTTCCATACGGACGATCTTTTCCAGCCCCAGTAAAGATGCTATCTCCTTCACTGCACCAATCGTACGTCCTTCTTCCCTCTTTAGCCGCTCTTTATCTTTAGACAGAACCATCCTCGCATTCTCTTCCGCCAGTTCTACCAGCTTTTCTTTTGTACCTTTCTTCGGCACACGGATCGTTACTTTCTGCCCCTTCTTCGCGCTCAGCCAGGATTCAAGAAGTTCCTGCTCTTCGATTTCTTCCGGCAGCATCAGCTCACCTGGAAGAAAAGGGGTTCCTGCATAATACTGTTTGATAAAACTGTTCAGAATTTCAGATTTTTTATCCTCTTCGCTGATTCTCAGATAGAAATGGTCTCTTCCGATCAATCTTCCGCCACGGATAAAAAAGACCTGTACAACTGCATCCTCGTCCTGGCATGCAACTGCCATGACATCTCTGTCTTCCCCACTGGAATCTGTAATCTTCTGTTTCTGAGCCACCTTTTTTACACTATTTAATAACTCTCTATATTCGATTGCTTTCTCAAATTCCAGTGCCTCCGAAGCGGCCATCATCTTATCTTCCAGATCTTTTAAAATCATATCAAAATTTCCATTTAGAAAACGGATCACCTCATCAATGGATTTCCGGTATTCTTCCTGAGAAATATATCCCTGACACGGCGCCTCACACTGCTTGATATGATAATTCAGACACGGACGCTCTTTTCCAATGTCTTTTGGAAGTGAACGATTACAGCTTCTTATATGATACAGCTTATGGATCAGATCAATTGTGTCACGCACTGCCTGTGAGCTTGTATAGGGGCCGAAATAACGTGCTTTATCTTTTTTCATCTGACGTGCCAGCATAATGCGTGGATATGCTTCACCGGTTGTTACTTTTATAAACGGATACGCTTTGTCATCCATAAGCATCGTATTATATTTGGGCCGATGTTCCTTGATCAGATTACATTCCAGAACAAGCGCCTCCAGTTCCGAATCTGTCACAATATATTCAAAGCGGCGGATATGTGTTACCATCTGTTCGATCTTAACCCCTTTATTCCTGCTGCTTTGAAAATACTGCCGCACACGGTTTTTCAGGCTGATTGCTTTTCCGACATAGATAATCTGGTCCGTCTCATCATGCATCAGATAGACTCCCGGCCTTCCCGGAAGCTTTTTCAATTCTTCCTGTATATTAAAATTATAATTTTCCATAGATCCTATTTCTTGCCTCTGCTACAGACCAGCTATGTTCTTCTGCAATTTGGGAAACATCATCATACTCGAGTTTTTCTTTCACCACTCCATATCCGGATGCTCTCTTCACATGAACGGTTCCATATTCTGTCTGCACTTCGTCTATTTTTCGCTTAAGTCCATATCTTCTACAAAAATACTCTCTGACACCAAGTGTTGAAGTGTGTTTGAATATCAGCTGTAGAAAATACTCTTTCTGCTCTGCCCTGCACATACATGTAAGCAGAATCCCCGGCCGGTTTTTCTTCATCTGAATGGAGGATGTGTAAACATCCAATGCGCCTTCTTTGATCAGAAGCTCTGTCGCATACCCGATTTCCTCCGAAGTCATATCATCCAGATTACAGCACAGTTCCAAAATTTCTTCTTCTACCTTGTCTTGCGTTTCTCCAAGAATCGCACGCACACAGTTCAGTCTTTCATACTCTCTTTTTCCAAAACCATAACCGATTTCTTCCATCTGCAGAACCGGCATCTGTTCATACTTTTTAACAAAATGCTTCAGAAGTGCGGCCCCTGTCGGTGTACAGAATTCTCCCTCCTGGTCTCCTGCATACATTGGAATTTCTTTCATCAGATACGCTGTTGCCGGTGCTGGCACCGGAAGGATTCCATGTGCACATTTCACCTGACCATATCCGACACGAACCGGTGATGCAAGAATCTGATCCACCTGAAGTTCATTCAGCAAATAGCAGACAGCCACAACATCAGCCACTGCATCCATCGTCCCAACCTCATGGAAATGGATTTCATCCATGCGCTGACCATGCGCCTTTCCTTCCGCCTTTGCAATCAATTTATAGACTGCAACTGCGTCCTGTTTTACCTGATCTTCAATTTTTAACCGATTGATCAGACGAACGATCTGAGACATTGAGTGATGTCCGTGTTCTTGTGTATGCTTCTCTGGTTCTTCTGATTTATGTCCGATCTGCTCTTCCGTCTGCATATGAGGATTCTCTTCTTCCTGTCCTTTCGCAAACACGCGGACCTGATATCCTCTGATTCCGCCTCTTGTACACGCCACCAACTGATATTTTACCCCCGGGATTTTCAGATCATTCAACTTTTTCACCTGTTTTACAGGTTCTGAAAACAACTGCAATAATGAAGCCGTCAGCATATCCCCTGCTGCTCCCATCCCACAGTCTAAATATAATGTCCTCATTCTTTCGTTCTCCTCTCTATGTGATTGATCCGGCTTGCAAGAAATCCTGCGCCAAATCCATTATCGATATTTACAACACTCACTCCGCTTGCACAAGAATTCAACATAGAAAGAAGCGCTGATACGCCACCGAAAGATGCTCCATATCCAACACTTGTCGGAACTGCGATCACCGGGCAATCCACCAGTCCTCCAATCACACTGGCGAGTGCTCCTTCCATTCCAGCTACAGCAATAATGACACGAGCTTCCATTAATTCGTCGAGATGTCCAAGCAGACGATGTACTCCTGCGACGCCTACATCATATAAACGGATTACTTCATTTCCAAGTGTCTCTGCTGTCCTTGCAGCCTCTTCTGCAACAGGGATATCACTTGTCCCGCCTGTTGCCACAACTATTTTCCCGTCTCCATCCTTTATTGGAGCTTCGCCTATAAACCCAATCCGGCTGACTTCGTCATATTGAAGTTCCAGGTGTTCTCCCACGTAAATCGCTGACTCCTTATTCATTCTTGTGATCAGGACTGCTTTCTGTCCCTTTTCCTTCATTGCTTCTGCAATCCGGAAAATCTGTTCCGGTGTCTTTCCTTCTCCATAAATCACTTCTGCCACACCCTGGCGCATGGCTCTGTGATGGTCAATCTTGGCAAAACCAAGATCTTCAAAAGGCTCTTCTTTTAACTTCAAAGCTGCCTGTTCTACATCCATTGTTCCGGATGCTACCTGTCTTAAAAGATCTATCATTTCCTTTTGTTCCATCTTTTTCGCCTCATTCTAATTCTTCTTATCCAGGGTTTCATTCATACTTCCCATTCTGTACCCTGTTAGATCCATTGTAACATAAGTGAATCCGAACTGCTTAAATTGTTTTACAATATCCTCACGGACTTCTTCCTGAAGCAACTTCAAAAACTCTTCCGGCAGTACTTCGATCCTCGCCATCCTTCCATGCATACGGACACGAAATTGCCGGAAGTCATGTTCAAGCAATAACTGTTCTGCGTTTTCCACCATGATCAACTTCTCTTTGCTGATTGTTTCTCCGTATACAAATCTTGAAGCCAGACAGGCAAAAGATGGCTTTTCCCAGGTTGAAAGTCCCATCTCTTTTGACAATTCACGAATCTCCGCTTTTGTAAGTCCTGCTTCGCGCAGTGGACTTTTTACTCCTAATTCCGCCACAGCCTGAAGCCCCGGTCTGTAGTCGCCAAGATCATCCATATTAGAACCTTCTGCAACATAAGCAATTTCATTTTTCTCTGCAATTGCTCCAATCTTTTCAAACAGTGCATGCTTGCATAAATAACATCTGTTCGGTGGGTTCTGAGAAAATCCTTCAATCTTCATTTCATCCACCTGACAGACCTTATGACGGATATCTTCTTTTTTGCAAAATGCAATTGCCTCATTTAGTTCTCTCTTTGGAAAGGAACCGGATTGTACTGTGATCGCCATCACATTATCTCCCAATATCTCATGTGCCACCTTTAATAAAAATGTAGAATCCACGCCGCTTGAAAAAGCCACGGCCACACTGCCCAGAGATTTCAGATACACCTTTAAATTTTCATATTTTTCATGTAGCTGATCCATTCTCGTCCATACCTCCGATTATGATTTTATAAAATGCAAGTCTGCTCCGCAAACTTTTCATATCATATTCGTATGATTAATATGAAATTATTATATCAGCATATCCCATCAATGTCAATGAACACTTTTTTAACTACCTATTTACGTAAAACGACATACATCCCCACTATATAGGCAAAAGTAATTGCTTACAAATTCTTCACATACAATGTACGAATCGCATTCAGCACGGCAATAACCATCACACCTACATCCGCAAAAATCGCAACCCACATGTTGGCAATACCCAAGGCACCGAGAATCAGACAAATGACTTTAACACCGATGGCAAAATAAATATTCTCATAAACAATTCTCATACACTTCCGGGCAATCCTGATAGCCTTGGCAATCTTCAGCGGATCATCATCCATCAAAACAATATCCGCTGCTTCAATGGCTGCATCAGATCCCATAGCACCCATCGCAATACCGATATCTGCTCTTGAAAGTACCGGTGCATCATTAATACCGTCACCCACAAAGGCCAGTTTCTCTTTCTCATTCTTCTGTGACAGCAGTTTTTCCACCATAGCAACCTTATCACCCGGGAGTAATTCACTGTGTACTTCATCAATCCCCAGATTCGCCGCCACTTTGTCCGCAACACGTT
>OLWB01002527.1_pt1 | contig 14494 bp, 8 predicted proteins | sample 1673331 | NCBI WGS metagenome assembly OLWB01 (sample SAMEA3178943, study PRJEB25190) | human gut metagenome | biome: human gut; feature: human-associated habitat; material: faeces | place: Austria | collected 2013
ATACAGCGTGTTTTGCCGGGAAAGCGGATAACAAAATGCTGGAGCATATCGTGCTGGCAGAAATAAAGGCTTACTTACGTCAGAATATCAGCCAAGAACAGATGCAGCAATCCATGAGAAAACAGCATGAGGACAGTATAGAAGCCTATAAGACGGAAAGTGCAGATTGTGAAAAGTGTCAAGAACAAATAAAAATCCAGAACCGCCAGAACTATGAGAAGTATCACGAGGGACAGATGAACCAGAACCAGTTTATGGAAGCCAAGAAGCAGTTGGAAGAAGAAAGAGAACGACTGCAGAAACGTGTACAGGAACTGGATGAGTTGATAAACGACGAGAAAGAAATCCTGATGAAAAAGAATGTTCCGGTGGAGCAAATGTTGAAGTATTTAGGCTATGAGAATCTGACACGAGAGATGCTGGAAGAATATGTGCAGGGAATATATGTGTATGATGACGGGAGAGTGGGGGTGGAGTATAAATAGCAACAAATTAGCATATAATAACAATAAAATTGTTGATAAAAAGCAATAATGATGTATAATTATATAAAGAAATGGAAAGGAGATGCAAAAAAAATGTTGTTAAACTTTAAAATGGAAAACTTTAGGTCATTTAAAGATGAGACTTTTTTTACAATGCTTTCAAGTAAACAGAAAACGCATAATGATTATGTGATAGATAAAAGTGTAAATGGTAATAAGTTAAGAGTATTACCAATGACTGTCATTTATGGAGCAAATGCATGTGGAAAATCCAACATTGTGTTGGCAATGGATATATTAAAAAAAATGGTTATGAAAGGAACCTTAAATTGCAAAGAGCTGGAATCTTATAAAAGTATGTTATCTTTTATTAGAGATACAAGTTGGTATGATCCGGTTTCTTTAGAAATTACATTTTCCACTCAAAATAATATTTATAGATACGGAATTAAGTTTACGGATATTGATGTATATAAAATTGAAGAAGAGGTTCTTTATGTTAATGATGACTTGTTCTTTTCACGAGATGATGAAAATCAAATTTATGTGGATGTAAAGAAGGTTATATTAATAAGGATGATGCGGATTTTTCTGAACGCTTGATTCACAAATTGAACCAGACATTGGATAAACAAAAGTTAGTTGTAGCAGGTGCAATTAGCAATTTGTTTGATAAAAAATATTTTGAGGATTTTAATTTATGGTTTGAAAAATTTAATGTTATTATGAATGCAAATGACATGAATTTTAGACAAAAAGACTTAAAGACGATATTTAATAAAAAACCAGATAAAGATATTCGTAGAAATATTTTCGAAAGTGCCTCAGTTAAAGAAGTTATGAATATAGCTGAGTTTGGAAATCAAAAAATTGGATTTATGGCAGAAACAGATAATGATGAATTATCTATGTGTTCAATGTATCAAGTACCATTAAGAAAAGATGAGCAACCACAAAAAAAATATGCAATATCCATGATTGTAGATTCAGAGCTGATGGAATCGAGAGGAACTATCCATTTGATTAGATTGTTACAACCGTTTATAGATGTTTTAGATAATGGCGGGGTCATTGTTTTGGATGAAATGGATGCTTCATTGCATTTTGAAATTGTTGTATCGCTGATAAGAATTTTTAACAATAAAGATATCAATAAAAATAATGCTCAGTTAATTTTCAATACGCATAATCCAATATATTTAGACGGTGAATTGCTTAGACATGATCAAATTGTAATGGTTGAAAAGCGAAGGAATGATATGGTGAGCGAGATATATTCTTTAGCAGATTACAAATTACGTCCAGAAGAAAGAATATTAAAAAATTATTTGAATGGAAAATATGGAGCATTGCCACATATGGATTTGGAAATTGCATTTAAGCACATATTGGAAAGAGAGGCGAATAATCTTGAATCGTCCAAAGAACAATAAAATACGAAGACCACAATTCCTCTGCATTGTAGGATGTGAGGGAAAAAACCAGGAAAGAATATATTTTGATAAAGTAGCAGAATTAGTGAATTGCGTTGAAGAAAGAACGCATGATTTAGTATTTGATTATGCGGAACCATATGGCGGAAATCCTAAGTGTGTGGTAGAACGAACTATTCAGAAATCTATTGGTAAGGAAAACAAAGTATCTGTTTTTGATTATGACGGAAAAAAGGATAAGTATGAAGAAGCAATAGATTTGGCAATAGAAAATAAGATTGAATTAGGATATACAAATTATTGTTTTGATTTATGGCTGATTCTTCATAAAGAAGACTATTTTGATATAGTACAAAATCAGGATGCATATGCTGATAAATTACGACAAGTTTTTGGGTTAGCAGCAGATGCAAACATAAAAAAAGAAAAAAGGGTAACGGAAATAGTCAATCAAATCGGATTATCTGATATAAAGAATGCAATTGAGATGATGCCTAACCAGATATATCCGGCCGGGAATGCCATGGCAGGTCATGCTACCAAGTATGCAGCCGAAGCACTTGCAGCGCGAGTATTTCTATTCTATACCGGACGTTATGACAAGAAGACTTTACCTCTGACTCCCGAAGGCGAAATCACAAAAGAACAAGTTATCAGTTGGTTGGAAGACTGCATAGATCATTCCGGACACAACCTAATTTCCGATCAACGCAATCTATGGGGTTATACAAACTCTGCCACTAACAGTACCAGTTCCAAGAAGCAATACGCATACGCAGTGAAGCATAAACTCGCTTGGGATGGCAATTCTTCTATCGAAACACTCTTTGCCAACAAGCACAACCTGACCTCCACATGGACCTACACATGGTTTGCCAATACATGTGCAATGTTCTACTCCCCTTCCGGTGACGATGCCGACTGGAAAGAAGAAAGTTATCCATTCAACTTTGGTTGGGGTGCAGGCCCGGTATCTCCCAGTATGGTTCAGGACTGGAAAGAGTGGTCTAAACAACAAACATTCTTGGATGGATACACTGAAGACCCGCGTATTTCCGGTTCTATTTGGTCGTACAAGGCTATGGACCCCAACAATGAAGGAAATGTTTTGGCAGACTTCCGTTTAGATGATTCAGAACCCGCATATACCGTTTCTTACCGCTATTACGAGCAGACCGGATATTTCAACAAGAAATACATCAATATCAATGCATATAATAGCAACGGAGTACTTGAAGCTTTCGGTAAAACATTACATCCGGGCATATCCAGCCAGACTTCCCCGCAGTTACTGAATATTACCGATCTTATCCACATCCGCTTTGCCGATGTACTGCTGATGCATTCCGAACTAAAAGGAGATGCAACCGGTTTGAACAGAGTACGCCAACGTTCCCACTTAGCCCCTATCTCATACACATTGGATGCACTTAAACAGGAACGCCGTTGGGAGTTTGCTTTCGAATCCATCCGTTGGTGGGATCTGCTCCGCTGGTCCGGTCCAAGTCTGGAAGAAGCAGGAAATGCACTAAACCGCCAGACAGGCTTTGAGGTTATCAATGCCGCCGCTCTTACGCCTATGGTCAAGTATGATTATAAGAAACGTCTACAGCAAACCCAGGGTTACTGGCCTATACCTCAAATAGAAATAGACCGTTCCAATGGTGTGCTCGAGCAAAATCCGGGTTGGGGACCTGATGCGCAATTCAGTGATTGGACAAAAATGTAATGCCATTTAAAATCTCAATGATATGAAAACATTAAAAGCAATACTATTATTATTCGCAGCAATGGCTATAGTCACAGCCTGCGACCCTATGGAAGATGAATCCTTACGCGATAAATACATTACTAATGCCGGAGACCCTATCAGCAAGGAAGAACTGAACAACATATTATCCGTCACCCAGCCTATTCCCAACCAAGATGACGCTGTAGAAGGAGATCAATATGTAGTACTCAAAAACAACCGTCCTGAATTGGGAGGTATCTGGCACTATGGAGTCGGCACAAAGATTACCGGCAGCGATAATGATACGATCATATATGGTGCCAACGGAACTTATGAGATATATTATGAAGCTATTTCTAATGGTAAAATTGTAACCAGTGATATCTTTACCGTGACAGTCACCAATGTGTTTGATGAATGGATGGGGCTATTTACCGGAGCCAAAGACAAAGCTGATGCCGATGCAACCAAAGCATGGGGATTCCGCGAAGTAAAATGGGGATCGGTCTGCAACATGGGAGCACATGGTGGATGGAAATATACCAGTTCAGGATATACTCCGGAATCTAATTTTGCATGGTGGGGATCAGTAAACCTTGCACAGGCAGGAGATCAGAAGATAGTATTCGAAATTCAGGGAACCAAAGTGAAGACTTATGACAAGAGCGGCAATCTGATGAATGAAGGAACTTTCGGATTCGACCGTGACCAACCGGAAGACTTGGTTCAGGGCAGACTGACTACCAATATTCCTGTTATCGGCAGCAATTATGATGACCTCGGCCAGAGCAAAGGAAAAGACAATGTTTTCTGGATACTTACATTGACTGATGAATATATCACTCTGTATCACCCACAAAAATACACAGGTGGGGGCGACTGGGACGACTATGGTTGGTATGTATATTATGAATCCAAAGAATAATGCCTTATGAAAAAGATTATATTTATTGTAATAGCTATTATATTAGGACTGAGTTCCTGTCACGATGACGACTACATCACCGGTGTACCCAGTTTCGGGCCTCCGGAAGTGAACAACATGGCAGAGAGAGTTAACGGACGCGTCGCATTAGGTTATGTGACCTACTATGGCAAAATGCTTCCCGACCCCACTTACATGACGCATATCAATTATGCTTTCGCCGAACTTTATGTTAAGAACAATGTCTATCAGAAGTTTGACTTGCAAGGTGACAAGGAACGTTTCAATCAAGTGAAGAAGTTAAAAGAAAGAAATAGCAATTTAAAGATATTACTCTCTTTTACAAATAGTGTCTCTAATACCGGTAATTCCCAAGACGGTGGTTTCTCCGCCCTGGCAAAAAGTCCCGAGATGCGTAAACAATTCGCACAAGATTGCAAAAAGTTCGTTCAGCAGGAAGGCATAGACGGCATTGATATTGACTGGGAATTTCCCGGCATGACTTTCGGCAGTAACGCCTACGATCCGTTGGTTGACGTAGAGAATTTCACTCTGTTAATGAAAGATCTGCGCGAAACACTATCAAGTTCCACTTTACTGACCTACGCCGGGTATTGCAAGAACAAGCAACCGCAAGGAGCAGGATGGAAGTATATCGATGTGAAAGCTGTAGACCCCTATGTGGACTTCGTCAACATTATGACGTACGACTTAGTAGGTGCCCCCGGCCATCAATCACCATTGAACAAACCAAGTGCTACTTGGGATTGCCAGCGTTCAGTCAACGAATATCTGAGTGCCGGTGTACCTGCCAATAAATTAGTCCTGGGTATTCCATTCTATGGAAGAGCACATTTCAACTCCGGTGGTTCTATCAATTACAGAGACATTGTCGACTTAAGCGCAGGCGAAGGCTATGTCATTGATAATTGGGATGAAGAGGGCAGCGTTCCGTACGTTACCAAGAACGGAGTATTCTATTGTGGTTATGACAATCCCCGAAGCATTGCCGCAAAAGGTACATGGCTTTTAGGATTAGGCATGAAAGGTATGATGTTCTGGGATTACGATGGTGATGATAACCAGGGAACACTACGCAATGCACTCTGGAATGCCGTAATGCAGGAAGACAAAGACGCCCAATTACATGACTTCATAAACAATTCGGATGGTTACAAAACACTCGTCACCAGTTGCGACAAGATAATCAGCACCGGTCAATACATGGCGGGAACACTGATAGAGGAAACGACCACCTATCCTAATTATGAAGGATACCCGGTTAGGCTTTACGAATATTCAACCGGCAAGGACGTGCAAACCGGCGTTCAGAAAAAAGGCAAGGTATACATGCTCAATCCTACAGCCGAAAAACTTGCAACCTGGATTGCAACTGCCGTATGGAAAGCAAAAGGTGACACCGATACGGATGCGATGGCAGCTGTATTGAAGCATATACAATTGCAATCGGGAGCTCAGTTCCCAGTATGCGGCATTGTATATGAAGACATGGACAACTCAGGATATTATCCTTATCTCTTCAAGGACGGAGTCACCGTGTATGCAGCAGACCGTTCCAAGTGGGCTACCGAAAATCCTGCCCATCCGGGAAATTACAGTTGCACGGACGATCAACTCAACTACGATGTTAAGGTAACCAACAATGACCTGAACACATATACCGGGACCTATGCTCGTATTTGTGGTACCCTGCGTGAAGATTATAAAGCATACGGCGGCGCCGTTGATGTAGGAACAAGTGATTCTAAAGAGACCCGCAGCATTAAGTGGCTCGATGTGGTACGCGACCTTTATAAGGAAGCTTGGAACTCCAATGAAAACAAACTGATTACAGCATGGGCCAAAGCAAACTTATAATACTCTAACTTAACACGGATACAGGAGGTTGTTCCACCCACTGGATGATTTTGCGATCTTCATTCATGAGTGAAAAAATATATAAATGGAGCAGCCTCCTTTTTCTAAAGATAACAGAAAAGACAAGCCGATATGAATAAACATTTCTTTTATCTTATCTTACTATTTTGCATCAGCAGTTGTCAGCCGATAGCAAAGAAACTGATGAATATCGAAGGAGTGGTATCTTCGGAATACAACGGGCAAATCATATATTTGGTTCCACGCCCCCATCCCACTCCGGAAACAGTAGATTCTGCCTATATTGTAAACGGAACTTTCTCCTTTTCCATTCCGGCAGATTCCGCTATTTACGATATTGTTATCAGCAGGCGGGCAAATGCACCTATACAACGTCTGCTCGTTGTGGCAGAAGAAGGAACGCTGCATGCCAACATGGGTATGAATAGTTCCGGTATCGGCACTCCACTCAATAACCAACTGCAACACTGGAAAGAACAAATGGAATCTGCCGGTGAAAAAGCAGCCTTACTATCGCAGAAAATCAATAAAAATAAGAAAGACAGTACCATTACAGCAATCCTGAAGAAACAAAGGGATAGCATCTACGAAAGTTTTGGTGACTCTACGTTCTGTTTCATTAAACAGAATCTGAATCCGTTAGGAGGATACTTATTCATGACGCTTGAGCACATGTTCAATGAACAGCAAGCCAATGATTTAAAAAGACTTGGAATAGAAAAATGGAAACCCGAACCATGAGAAAACAAATAAACAGTATCTTTGTCTACCTATTCTTTATAGCCTGCTGGATATTCTTCTTTTACTTCTATCCATATCATCTGCATTATAAAGAACAGATAACACTATGCGTACTCCAACCGGACTTTCTACAAACGTACTTACAGAAACCGGCATTCCTGACCGAAATCTGTGGCGATTATCTTACTCAGTTTTTCCTGTGGACAGGTGGTGGAAGCAGTATATTAACCCTCACTTTTGTGTTCACCTGGCTGGGACTCCGGATAGCATTACGTAAAACCGGCATCACCAGCCATGTATCCCTCTGGGCATTACTGCCCATAGTTGCCGAATGGGCGTTATCCTGCCATTTAGAATATCCCCTTTCCATGTCACTTGGACTAATGTGCAGCGTCTGGGCATTCTCACTGTCAACATTGAGCACATCAACACATACGAGGGGAATACTCCACGTAGTTATGCTTATCATCCTCTATTGCGCCGTAGGGGCACACTTCTTTGCATATGTCATTTTAGCCACAATTTATGAGTGCAAGCACTTCAACAATTACAAGTTATCCTTCTTTCTGCTACTCATCTCCCTCCTCATACCTATCGGAGGTAGTTATTTCTATTTTTTAACTCCCCGCCAATCATACTTCTATCCATTGATAAGCGGATACATGCTGCGTCAGCCTTTTGTATTCCTCCTGACAGAAGTTTTTCTGCTACTCTCCCTCCTGCCGGTTTTTATTTCCCGGCAGTGTAAGCAATGGATTGCACTATTTACAATCCTTACCCTGGGTACAATTACCATAACCAAGGCACACAACGCCTCCGAAGAAAAAACACTCGCCTTTTCATCCGAAGCCTACTTCGGACACTGGGATAAGGTAATCCGGCTCAACAAGGATAACTCCTACCCGACCTATCTCAGTGCCTACTATACAAATCTCGCTTATGCCCGCCAAGACAAGCTCTGCGATGAATTAATGCTACATTATCAGCCAGCTTTCCATGGGCTTCTACTACAAATCAACGAATCAACAGGCTATATATACGCCATGGCAAGTCCCGATGCCCTCATGGAATGCGGTGACATGGCACAAGCCCAGCACTCTGCCATGCTTGCTATGACATTTACCCCGCATCAGCGTTCTTCACGCATGGTACGGAAACTGGCGGAAATTGCCATTATCAACGAAGATTATTCAGTTGCCCAAAAGTATCTACGCATGTTGTCCCATACTTCCTTGCACCGGAGCTGGGCAAAGGAGCGATTGGAACTTATTAAATCCGGCCAATGTGATTCCATCCCTTACTGGATTCATAAACGTCGGATGCTTCCACAACAAGATACGTTGTTCTCCGCCAATCAATGGCGTACTTCACTGGCTAATTTAATCGAAAGCAATCCTCAAAACAAAATGGCTGCCGACTACCTCTTATGCTTCCACCTATTGAATAAAGATCTGCAGCTTTTCAAGAAGGATTATGACCGTTACTATTATCCGGCATTCGGTTCGTTTCCATCCCGTCTCTATCAAGAAGCATTGATAGCATGTATGAATGAGAAAGAAAACCCGCAGGAACAACTGAAGCATTATCGCATCTCTGCTAAAGTTTACAAAGACTGTCTGCAATACCTCTCCATATACGAAGATGCCAAAGGAGACGGGCGGGCTTTGGAAAAGTTATTCGGAAAAACATATTGGTTCTATTACTATTATGCACAACTGAAACCATGAAAAGAGCTATCATCCTGTTCATTGCAACCCTGACGCTTTTCTCCTGTGGAAAACGTTTACTTCAGGATTACACCGACTGTCCCGAACAGCCGCTCCTGTTTCCTGACTATACAGATATCACCGTACCCTGCAACATCGCTCCGCTGAACTTCCAACTGGAAGGTGCGGCAAACCTCTCCGTTATTATCCAGGGAAAGAAAGAGTATCAATTCGACAGCCAGTCCTACAGGCTCCAGTTCCCCATAAAGAAATGGAAAAAGATGCTTGCGGATGAAAAAGGGGATACACTGTCTGTGTCTGTCTATGCCCATATCTCGCAACAAAAGATACATTACAAAGATTTCTACTGGTACATCTCACCCGACAGCATAGACCGATATCTCAGCTACCGCCTGATAGAGCCGGCTTATGAGATATGGAACATGCTGCAAGTTTGCGAACGTAACCTTGAGAATTTCGATACCCGCCTTCTGGCCGATAACAATATTACAGATCATAGCTGTATCAATTGCCATACATCCAACCGTGCAGCCAATCCCACTACATTTATGCATATGCGTGGCAGTAAGGGAGGTACAATTTATAGTCGTGACGGGCAATTACGGAAAATCAATACTAAAACAGATCATACAGCCGGTGCTGTCTATGGAGAGATTTCCCAGGACGGGCGTTTCGGCATATTCACCACAGCCGAAATTATCCCTATTCTGCACAGCTATCGCACCGAACGTCTGGAAGTTTTCGATAAATGTAGTGATCTTATCCTGATAGATTTTGAACAGGGAACGGTTACCGATAACCCCGGTATCAGCGGAACGGAATATCAGGAAACCTTCCCTTGTTTCTCTGCTAATAACCATACTATCTATTTCTGCCGGGCACCCTATATCCCTCAGCCGGACAGTACCCGTCATATGCGCTATGACCTCTACTCCATCTCCTTTAATCCTCAAACCGGACAATTGGGTGATAGTATTCACGAAGTCTTCCGAGCTTCATCCGAAGGGAAATCCGTAAGTTTTCCCAAATGCTCACCGGACGGCAAATACCTGCTGTTCTCCGTATCCGATTATGGTACTTTCCCCATCTGGCATCCGGAAACAGACCTTTGGATGCTGGAGCTTTCTACCGGAAAGATTGATAAAATGGAAGAAACAAACGGACGGTACTCTGATTCCTATCATTCCTGGAGCAGTAATTCCCAATGGATAGCTTTCGCCTCCAAACGAGACGACCGGGTATATGGGCGTCCTTACTTTGCCCATGTATCCCAAGATGGAAGCGTAAGTAAAGCGTTTCTTCTTCCACAAGAAAATCCGGAAGTTTATCTGAATACGTTCAAGTCTTATAATATACCAGAACTTTACAATACAGCCGAGACGTATGATGCCCATGAATTGCAAAAAGCCTATTTCGGTAAAGAAACGGAGAACCTCCGCTACAAATCAATCAAAAAATAACATATCCGTCATTCTTCTACTCAACCTTTTTTCATTTAGGTTGTTCAATGGGCATTCACCAAAACCTAACTTAATAATGAAGACAATCTTTAAAGTAATGTTTCTGTTGTGTACCATCGGCCTTGTTCCGTCTGTGGCTAAAGCACAAGAAAAAGTGATTATTGACGACGAAGCATCTAATGGCATCGTCATGGTTACCATCGACAAAGCAGGCGACGAGATCGTCCGTATCATGAACGAATCACAGTTCAGGTACATCCACGATCCACAGGCCCCCCGCTTCCTGTTGATGGATAAAAAAGGAAAATTCGCCCTTGGTATCGGAGGATATGTACGTGCCACTGCCGAGTATGACTTCGGTGGCATTGTAGATAACATGGATTTCATCCCGGCCTACATTCCGAATGCCAGTAAAGTAAAGAACCAGTTCCAGATGGATGCAAGTACTTCCACCATCTTCCTGAAACTGGTAGGACACACAAAACTACTGGGTGATTTCGTAGTGTACACTGCCGGTAACTTCCGTGGCGGAGACAAAGTATTCCAGTTGCGAAATGCGTATATGTCATTCCGCAATGTGACAGTAGGTTATACCTACGGAGGTTTCATGGATTTAGCAGCATTACCTTCTACTATCGACTTCCAAGGTCCTAACGGTGCTACTTTCTATCGCGCCACTCAACTGGCTTACACTTACAAAGGCCTGAAGAACTGGCGTTTCCATGCATCCATAGAGGTGCCCAGTGTAGATGGTACTACAAACGATCAACTCAGCGTAGCCCAACAACGTATGCCGGACTTCACCGCTTACGCCCAATATGGTTGGGGAGCCAACAGTCATCTTCGTGTAGGTGGCCTCGTTCGCAGCATGACATACACCAGTACGCTCAGCGATCATGCATCCGACGTTACCGGATGGGGTATACAGGCATCTACCTCATTCAATCTCAGTAAGAAATGGGAAATCTTCGGGCAGGCTACTTATGGAAAAGGTATCGGACAGTATCTGAATGACATAAGCAATCTGAATGTAGACATCGTTCCCAATCCCGAAAAAGAAGGAAAGATGCAGGCATTGCCTATGCTGGGCTGGTTTGCCGGGGCACAGTATAACATCTGCCCGAAAGTGTTTGTGTCCACTACTTACAGTATGTCCAGATTGTATTCGGAGAACGGTTATCCCAACGATCAACCCAGTAGTTACCGTTACGGACAATATCTCGTAACCAATGTATTCTGGAATGTTACTCCGAATATGCAAGTAGGTGCTGAATACCTTCGCGGCTGGCGTACAGATTTCAATAATTCAACGCACCATGCCAACCGGATGAATTTGTTGGTACAATATTCTTTCTAAATCAGATACATAAATCAAGGAAGCCGCCTCAAAACAATGTTTCGAGACGGCTTCTGCTATATATAAAGTAATTATGAAATCAGAATCTGTAGTTGATACTAGCGCCAAACACCTTGTTTGTACGGCTGTAGATATTTGTACCACTCAATCCGGTATTATTATAGTTCTGAGATTTTTTAGTATAATCATCATAAGTAGTCCACATGTACCCAACGTTCAGGGCAGCTCTTTCAGTTAAATTCAACTTGGCACCAAAACCCAGAGTATAAGAATCACAAGAGAAACTGGTGTCGCTCTGGTAATTGTCAGACAATCCATAGTCTGTGATCTGACCTCCACAACTCAAAGTCAGATGTTTGGTTACATCCCACTCAATACCGGCCAGATATTCGTTTGTTCCTTTTGTCAGAAACTCCTGCTTGCCACCAGCCATTCCTGCACTTTTATCATCAAAGAAGTGGTATTCTACAGATGCACGCAATACCGGAAGAAACTCATATGAAGCAGCTATAGAAAGCATGGAAGGGATATCATTCGGAGTATTCACACCATGCTTGTAATCCGCCAATTCAGTTTCAGCGGCACCAATCATGCGAAGCGAGTTCGCTTTAGTGGAATTTTCAATGTTCAGGTTAGTCATGAACTCATACTTTGCACCAATGTTCAGCTTGCCCCACTTGGCATCCAAGCCGATAACCGGAGTAAATCCCCATCCGGTCTGGTCACAATCCAAGTCTATGCCGATAAGCTCCGTACCAACAGGTATCGTTCCTCCGGCAGGAGAAGGCAAATCTACGGCAGCACTGGCTTTCAATGCACCTTGGTAACCACCCGTAAAGTAGTTCATCCGACCACCCGCAAAAGCAGAAAGCCATTCCGTTATCTTATAAGTCAAACCCAACTGTACAGAATAGATGTACTGCTTGCCATCCATGTAGCTTTTCAGCGAATAGGCATTGCTTGGAATTTTTTGGGCTCCCAATCCGCCTATCACCATAGCATCGAACATAGGAAGACCGTCGTCAAACGAAGCCTTTCCTCCGCCACCGGTAATACCGAAAAAGCCGGAGATCGTCCAGTCACCCATCTTATAAGCAGCAAACAAACTGGGGATGACAGGCGCAGATGCCTTACCCTCATAATACTTATTCAGCCCCAGACCTTCGCACGAAGCATCGATATTCCTTGTTTGGAAAGCACTCTGAATACTCAAAGACATATGAAAACCGTCATTCGGCAAAAAGGCTAAACCTGCGGGGTTGGACAACGCACCGTCTATTTCAGTGGTAGCACCGCGAGATAGCATACGAAGAAAAGCTGCATGCTGATTTGTATTCGTAAGAAGACCTCCTGCAAAAGTTGAAGTTGAAACGATTAGCATCATAAAGCTAATCAACGAAAATTTTCTCATCTAAATCTTTTTTAATTGTTATCGGGCGCAAAGTTACAATAATATTGCACATCAGAAAGTATTTTGTGCAAAAATATCAGATTGCTTCTACAATTAATTGAAAACAAAAACTGTTTCTAATGAAACGAACCTAAAAAAAATAATAATCATTCTGCCGTTTCATCTGTATTCACCCATTGACAAATCGGATGGACTGAGCGTACGCTTAACCACTTGTCTGCTCTACTCACGGGTATATTCAGGGATAATTCTCCTTTCTTTAGGATGCATCTACCTTCAGTCCGGAAGATAATAGAGATGAGTCAGTAACCGGGTATATCATCAATGCCAATGATTCCTATCATCAATGCCATTGATTCCTATCATCATTGGCATTGATGATATACTGTCTCCCAAAGACACTATAGATGAGTTATACTCAAAGGGAATATAAGTTACCCGTTAGCGGAATGAATTAATTCCGCCAACAGGTATAAGTCATATTCCGACGTTAGAAAAGGCTATTCAACGGATAAGATCCGTAAAGCATCTTTCTTTTTGAACTTTATCAGCCGTACACATGTTATTTTTAAGTAATCAAGAACATTCTAAAAACTCCATAAACTATGGCATATACAATTGCTTTTTTCGGCAGTAAGCCCTATGACGAAGCTTCATTCAATGACAAGAACAAAGAGTATGGTTTTGAACTTCGTTATTATAAAGGTCATCTGAACAAACACAACGTGATACTGACACAAGGTGTAGACGCTGTCTGCATATTTGTAAACGACACCGCAGACGCGGAAGTGCTCCGCATGATGGCTGATAATGGTGTTAAACTATTGGCACTGCGTTGTGCCGGATATAATAATGTAGACCTGAAAGCTGCCGCAGAATGTGGCATAACAGTAGTACGCGTACCTGCCTACTCTCCGTATGCCGTAGCAGAATACACCGTTGCCCTTATGCTATCGCTGAACCGGAAAATACCCCGTGCTACCTGGCGTACCCGTGACGGTAATTTCTCTCTCCACGGATTGCTCGGCTTTGACATGTATGGAAAGACAGCCGGCATTATCGGTACCGGAAAGATTGCCAAGAAACTGATTATGATTTTGCGAGGTTTCGGCATGAACATACTGGCATATGACCTATATCCTGACTATAACTTTGCCCGCGAACACCAGGTGGTATATACCACACTCGATGAACTCTATCATAGTTCGGATATCATTTCTCTGCACTGTCCGCTTACGGAACAAACCAAATACCTCATTAACGACTACTCCATCAGCAAGATGAAAGACGGCGTAATGATTATCAATACCGGACGCGGACAACT
>OLWB01002531.1_pt1 | contig 14484 bp, 12 predicted proteins | sample 1673331 | NCBI WGS metagenome assembly OLWB01 (sample SAMEA3178943, study PRJEB25190) | human gut metagenome | biome: human gut; feature: human-associated habitat; material: faeces | place: Austria | collected 2013
GAAGTTCCGATTATCTATCTCTTAAAAGCGGTAATCTGGAGGTAAATTAAATGTTGCTTTTGCGGGACTTCAGCATACCAATTAACTTTAGTATAAGGACAGGAAGACCTCTTCCGTACAGGAATAGGTCTTCTTGCTGTCTCCGTGCATGCTTTAAAGTATAAATAGGCTTTAATCTGGATACAATTTCAACTGCATCGTTGATACACGCTGTGTTTATCTCGTTTACTGTATCATTCATAAGAATTTAATTGGTTATGTTTATTGTGATGATAGAGTAGCCTTTGTTTTGAACATCTTCCTTGAAAGATTTGTAAACGATACTGTAGATTATCATATTCATTATGTCGGCGTAGATTCTTTAGATGAAGAATGTATTGAATGCAGAAAATACTCTGATTATTGTGAACATATTTTACCTGCTTTCTGGATAGATGACGATTTTTGTGAATAATGAAACACTGGTGTTTGGTTATTCAAAATTTAAGCTGATAGATACTGGTGTTAAGTATATTAATCCGAAGCATTTTTCCGTAAAAAACTTTGTAAAGTATTGCAGATTCAATAAAGAGTGAAATTACAGTAAAATAAAAGATGGTTTTTTCGTTCCTTTGTTATGCCATTGTTCTACGCCGGAATCTTTTCTGCCATCTCCGGCAGGCACTTCTCAAATAATTCCCGATATCTTCGATAACCTTCATCCCGGAGTGGACCTTGCAGTGATGTCAGAGACCAAAGAAGCAGTTCTTCCTCTTCCACAGCATACGGAGAGGTATAGACAAATTTGTTCCCGTCAAAATGCGGTTTTGATAACTTCAGTATTTCCGTAATCTCTCCTTTCGTTTTCGCCTGCATAATCATTTCCACTTTCTTCCGATGGAACTCGCAGACGATGCTCTCCAGAAATCCCTGCTTCAGATAAAATTCCGCCCTTCTATAAAGTTTTACAAGAGCCTCCACTCTTTCATCAAATAACTTGTCCTTTTCACTGACTATCATCTGTGCCAGTGCGTTTGCATGTTCCATAACCAATGCTGTTCCCATTACATTTCCTCCCATAATAAAAGCTGGCATAAGAAATTTCTTCTCACACCAGCATGATTCTTTTATTCCTCAGTGATGATCTCACTGCTTAATTTTCCATGTACCAGATAGCGGTAATTCCGTCTGGAATTGACACAGGTAGACAGCGTAACTATCCGATCCGTTGCCGACAGCTCGGTGCCGGTATCATAATCCCCATAAGAGGACACCATATCCAGAAATATCTGAAAATCTTCCGTTTCCGGGAAATGATACCTATATCCCTCACTTCCGGTTCTTCCCGCATAGCAGGAAAAGATACGATACTTGAGAATCTTTCCCGGCAGGTAAATATAAAACTCCGGATGCTGTTCAAATAACGTTTGGTCTTGGTACTTATCCAGAGTTCCGAACATGCTCCCGTTTTTCATATTATGCCCGTACACGATCGTATTCTGATCCGTAAAGTCCGGCTGATTATGGCAGTCCACAAAGATGCTCCCGTTGATATTGGATTCTCCCGAAAAAAGGTGATGAAGATAATATGCATTATCTTTCCCCTGTACCACCGGATAACTAATGTCCAGTGCCGGAATCTGAATCCACGCTATGACATCCGGATTAACCGCTTTTAAACCTGCAAAATCAATTTCTAGATACCTATTCTTAGGTTCCTCCTTTTCTTTCTCAGACTCCGGTGATTCTTCTTCCTCTGGTTCCTGAACATATTCCTGCAGTTTCTCGTAACTTGCATCCCCTTTCTGATACTTCAGATAAGCACCAAAGAGTTTTCCTGCCGCTGCGAGAAAAACAAACAACAGGCAGATAATGAGTCCTGCAAGCACCGTATTTCCTTTTTTTCTCATGATTGTTCTCCTTTCGGAAGAGCTGAAGTCTGTGCTCCGGCTCCTTCCTTCTGTTTGATGGCAGCTAAATAGTCATCTATCCCCTTAAGTTTCCCGTTCCACTCCCCGTTCTCGTCCATATCCCAGACCATTCGGTTCATCGGCAGTGAAACCTCCCGGCAGATTTCATAGACCTTATTGCAGCCGTTCTGGATAATCCTCCGTTTCTCCGCCTTATGCTGGCAGATAACAGGGGAACGCTCAAAACAGACCGCACACTTACTGTCATGGTGATTACAGGCTACTTTCATCTTCTTATCCATGTCATACGCCTCCAAAAGCTGTATCATCCCATATCCTTTCATCCGCTCCAGCACCGGTTTCAGATTCCGGTACTGGTTCACTCCGGCAACGCACACAAAGGTAGCGCCGGACAGATAATGGGCTATGGTCCCTTTTAAGGCTCCTTCGGTCAGATAGACACGTTCTGCGGTAAGGTCACCGATCACATGTACCGGACTTCCGGAGGAAACTCCCTGGTCATAATTGACACTGGACAGCCAGATATATTTTTTCGTGTCAGTCACATGATCTACCCGGATCTGAAACCCCTGGATGAACCCGTCCAAAGAAACTATGGGAATCAGGATTCCTGAGTTTTCTGCTTTGAAGTTAATCGTCCAGTTTCCGTCTGTATCCCGGTAGAATCCCGGCACGCCTTTCACCATATATCCTTCTTCTGCCAGCCTTTTGACCAGCTTCTTCATTCCAAACAGCGGGACACTCCGGTAACGCTGTGCTTCGATCTGTTCCGGTTTTAATCCACGTTTTTGCAGATCCTCCTGATGCTTCCTGTTAAGCGTGAGCATGGACAGCATTCTCTGATACGTCCGGTGGATTTCCTCTATGGGTGCAAGCTCTGCCGTTGCCTTTTCTTCCTGTACCGGCGTTGCTTTGATATAATCCGCCCGGTATTCTCCTTTTCCCAATGCTTCCCGGATCTGCTGATTTGCCTCGGATAGTGTAACATTGTGCAAATCCGCATAAAGCTTCAGCATCCCCCCGGACGCATCACAGCGGTTGCACCGGAATACATTCTTTTCCACATTGATATTGAGTTTTCCATGCGTCTCTCCACAAAACGGGCAGTCATAATAGTTTCCCCGCCGCTTTCTGAGATGCAGCACCTGCACCACATCCAGTATTCCATAATCAAACCCAGACATATCATAATACATCCCGGTATGTTCCTCCTTTCCCCCGCAGAAAAAAGCTCTCTGCGGGGTTCTTCCTTAACCAGCCATCGGCATTGCTTTTTGTAAAATTACCTTTGCTGCCGCCGGAACCAGATTGTTCGGTCCGGAATATTGCTCGGCAAACCACTGGATCGTTGACGGGCTTTCAACTGCCACCTGTCCCATGGTCTTTCCGCCGTATTTTCCCTTTCCCGGAATCACAGTCCCGACTGCCATTTCATAGTTCATGTGTTTCATCAGTTCTTCTACCGGAAGGGACGTATCCAGATTCTGTAATGCTCCCTGCAGCATCTGTCCGGTCTTTGGCGGCGTAGAGGCAGCCGGAGCGGAACCGTAGCCAGGCATTTGTCCACTGCCATGGTAAATGGTGCTTCCCGCCGCCTGTGCCTGCTGATAGAACTGATTCATCATCTGCTGGCCTGCATATTCCGGCTGACCTGGCATCTCTCCATAAGTTGGCATAGCGGCATTTGGCAGGACACCCGAATCCGGCATGGCTGCATTTTCCATGGCACCTGAATCCGGCATCTGTGGATTCTGATATGGAATTCCGGCATCTACCTGTGCAGGATCATTTTCCTCTCCCACATCCGCAAACTGCACACCATATCCGGCATCCGACAATGCTCTTCCTACGGCTGCTGTTTCTGCCATTTCCAGAAATTTGTCTCCAAACTTCGGATCATCGCTCCGGAATTTCTGCGAAAAGGAATTGGCTACATAATTGTCTTCCTGATCACATTTATCCAGATAGATACGTGCTTCCACAACTGCCATGTTCTCTGTGAAAGTGATAATCCGGCTGATGATCTTTCCTGCCGGATTGACCAGACGAAACCAGAGCTTCCGGTATTTCACATCCAGATAAAGCTGCTCCTCCTGCCCTTCTTCTCCAATCTTTCTTGCCAGTTCCATCGGATGGAAGCCATCCACATGGTTTAAAGCTGCAACTGCCTTTGATTTCTTATACAATAATTCTTTCATTCTCTGCTCCTTTCATTTAGAAAAGCAGACGTTCCCCTATATAAGAGTAATAGTCCGCTTATTTCAAAAATTGAAAAATATTTTTAAACAACAAGTTTTAACTGCTCCATTTCCGGTTTCTGTTCACTCTGATACTGATCGTAATACTGTACGATCCGCTCACCTAAAATGGTGTTCCTTTTCCCGCTGTCATCCGTATGGATTGCCTGACAGACTGCAGCCCATTCCCCTACCAGATAAACCTTGCTTTTCGCTCTGGTCACTCCGGTATAGAGAATATTGCGCTTCAGCATCATATAAAAGGCTTTTACCCAAGGGATGATGACAACCGGACATTCGGAACCCTGTGCCTTATGGATGGTTGTTGCGTTAGCATGTTCGATCATTTCCATCTGGTCAGCTTCATATTGCACCTGCCGCCCGTCCGGGAATCCGATCACTGCCCTGGCATTTCCATCCTCATCCGTGATACAGTCCAGTATCCTGCCCAGATCGCCGTTACTCGCCATCTCGGTATTTTTATTCTGTAAAATCTTATCGCCAACCCGGAACACCTGACTGCCGATATGCAGTTCCTTCTTCCCTGCGATTGGCGGATTTACAAAATCCTCCAGAGATTTGTTCAATTCATCCACTCCGGCAGCACTGCGTTTCCGATACGGAGTCAGGATCTGTACCTGATCCATGCCGTTTTTTGCAATCTCGTCCAGATAAATCCTCCGGACAATCTCTGCCGCTTCATCTGCTCCTTTACAGGCAATGAACTGAAAATCCTCCCCAAAGCTCAGATTAGTCTTATTCTCCTGCATCAGTTTTGCATTATAAGGTATGCTGCTCAAAGCGCCCTGCCGGTAAACCAGATCCAGTACCGTGACCGGAATCAGCCCGCAGGCAATCAGTTGCCGGAACACATCCCCGGCTCCTACGGATGGAAGCTGGTTCTTATCCCCGACTAAAAGGACTCTGGCATGTCTGCTAACCCGCCGGAAAAATTCATAGGCAAGATGCATGTCCACCATGGACACCTCATCTACATTTAGAAATCCGGCAGACAGGTACTCAAAATCCGGTTCAAAATCCGTATCATCTCCCAAAAGCCCCAGGGCCAGATGCATCGTGGATGCATTTTCACAGCCGGTACTCTCCACCATACGTCTTGCCGCACGTCCGGTCGGAGCCATAAGCTGTACCTCTGACCTGCATAACGCCTGATGGATATAGAGAATCACCTTGAGAACCGTTGTCTTTCCGGTTCCGGGACCTCCGGTAATAATACTGATGGGATGTGCAAACACCATCCGCACTGCCTGTTTCTGTGTTTCTGACAGCGTGATCCCCAGTGTCTTCTGTGCCTTTTCCAGCTTCGGTTCAATGGACAGCAAAACCGGCTTCTCCAAAAGCCGTCTGGCTATCATGGAAGCGGTCTGTGTTTCTTCTTCATACTGCCGGATAGAATAGATCCGTTCTTCCTCCACAACAATGCTTTTTTGCAGCACCAGCCGGTAAAGCACCTGACTGACATCCTGCTCCGATACTGCCATGACCTGCAGATCCCGGTTCAGCATTTCCAGTGCTTCCCTGATAACCTCCTGACGCTGTTTAAATAGATGTCCTTCTTTCATTGCCTGATTCATGATATGTCCGATGCACCCGGATATCCGCATGGGATCATTGAGTGCACAGCAGCACTGTCTTCCGATCGCATCCACAGTCAGAAACCCGAAGCCTTTGACTGCACTCAGCATGTAAGGGCGGTGCCGGATAATATCCACCGATTCATTTCCGAATTTCTTCAGAATCATATTCACTTTTTTGGGTGTTACCTTAAAAGGCGCCAGAAACGTCATCAGTTCCCGGAACACCTGGTTTTTTCCATAGGACTCCACAATAGCAGCCAGCTTCTTCTCGGAAATTCCACGGATCTTCAAGAGTTCCTGCGGGTTGTTTTCCATGATTTCCAGTGTCTGAAGTCCAAACTTCCGGAAAATAGTATCTGCCATCTTGAGACCGATACCTTTGACTGCACCGGAAGAAAGGTATCCTAAGATACCCTCCTTTGTCCGTGGTACAACCTCCATGAAATTTTCCACCTGATACTGAGTTCCATGCTCTCCGCTCTCCCATCTGCCTTCCATCTCAAGCTCAATCTCGTCTGTAAGCGGAAGACCGAATCCAATCGCTGAGAAGCCGATGATATTCCGGGATGCCAGATATTTGTCTCTGGCTGACAGGGGGACAGACGTATCCTGTGTGGTGAATATGGCAATCGTATACCCATTCTCCTCATTCTGGAAAATCTTATGTTTAAATCTGCACCTCATTGTTTATATCCCTCCAGCTTTTTATCCGCATCCGTTCATTTGGTTTTCTCATTACGCCGCCTCCTTCTTAATTCGGAAAGTACGGCTCTCCGTTGTTTTTGTATATTCCTCATAGATATCCGGATGCTGGTTTTTCAGCTTCTCCATCTGGTCTTTCCCAACCGAAGTACGTCTGGTCGGATTATAGGTAATACGGTAACGGTTCGTACCGTCCTCCAGCACTGCCTTGCAGCCCTGCCCCAGCTGTTCCACAAAAGGAACACTGATTGCCCGCTGTTCTGCTTCGATTTCCTTTTTCCGTTTTTCCAACTGTGACTTTTCCTCCGAAAGGGTAAGATACTTCTCAAGATTTTTTGATTCCAGACCGGAAAGCACAATTTCCGGAATAGATTTGTCTGCAAAACCACCATAATTACGGATATTTGCCAGAACCAGATCGGACTTCCCGTTATGCGGCGGTACTACATTTTTCAATACATGTTCCTGCCAGAAATACGTTTCCTGATCAATGATGTCTTCTTCCTCAATCAGATCACGCTCAATGGTGCGATACACAAACTCATTCTCGTTATTTCCATACAGGCATGCGATAAAGGCTTTCTGCATATTCATCACAGACAGATAATGCCTTACCTGCAGCACATAATGAGCTGGAATACCATCATCAGCCCACTTATCTTTCGCATTATAATTGCAGGTTTTACATTCCAGAATCGCAAATTTCCCATCCGGCATACGAACAAAGTAGTCCACGTCTGCAAGCATGAACGGATATAACGGATGCCGGAACATGATACGTACCGGGAATACTTCCAGCCCGGTCTTTTTGGAAAAGATTTCTGCCACCAGATCTTCCAGCCGGTGTCCAACTTCCTTGGCAACCCAGTTGCTTTCCTCTTCCTCCTGAATGACCGGCTGCACACCTGTTTTGTTGTAAAACAGATCCCGGATAGTGGCAAATGGAGAGATCCCCATGATTGCCGCTACATCACTGCCGCCGATTCCTTTTTTGCGGTATTCCAACCAGTCTTCTCTTGACAGGTTACTGATATCCACAACCTTTTCCGGTGTATACTCTGCTTTGTTATTCATTCCAATTCCTCCTAACATTTGACTGCTCCATAAACGTCATATTTTTTCCAGTCTTTTATAAGCGCCTTCGTAATATCCTCCTCCAGCTTCAGGATGCCCTGTCCGGACATTCCTTCACAGGCTGCAAAAAAGGAGGCTTCATTCATGGCATAATAAAGATCATGTGCCGTACAGACACCTTCCCCGTTCTGGGATACAAATAGCTCCACCACCTCATTCCGGATCTTCTGTTTAATGCCAAGTTCCTTCATCAGCAGCTTCAGGCAGTTCACCGGATTACGAATCTCAATGTCCATAAGCTGAGTAAGATTCTTCATCGCATCCACATAGCGGGCGCATACCTGCTCCAGATTTTTCCGGAAGTCCAGAATCGTTGCCCCTTTATCGTGAGCCAGCTTGATTGGACTTCCCAGACTGATAACGCCGTTTGGTCCGTCTGTCAAAAGCATCGGATACAGATTTGCACCGCTCGCTGCCACGTCAGATGTGGTAAAACGAAGTGCCGGTGACAGGATCTTCTCATCCATTCCGTGTGCATCCAGTGCTTTTCGGTAAGTATCCAGAAGTTCCTGACTTCCTCCGAGCTTCCACATGGCAGATACAATGGAATGGTCATAGATACCAGAGCCCTCCATGTAAACACTGCCTTTGAAATTCAGATTCAGATATTCGCAGGTTGTCTCAAACATGGCTTTCATATCAAGGATGCAATAATCATGTTTATCCCCGCCATGTACTGCGGAAACCTTTCCGTCCGCAATCTTAATCAGGGCATCCCCTTTTGCAACCCGCAGGCAGTAATTGACTACCTTCGCATATGTTGCCTTATCCAGCTTGCGAAGCCCGTCTCCATTGACACCTGCGCGGCTTAAAATGGTGCGGATGGCACAGTCACGTACCGGATAGGATTCTCCTCTCATTTTCAGTACAAGCTGCGTATTCTTCTCTGTATCCTCCAAAATTTCTTCCATGGATGCATCTGCCGCATCCAGATTTTGAGCCTCCTTTTCCAGTGGTGCCAGCCGTAACGTATTTGTTGGCTTTCTGATCCATTTGGCATTTCTTCCTCTCTCTGCCAGAAACTCCAGCAGATCTTTTACTTCTGCAAAGGATCTCTCAAATCCATCTGCATACACTCTTGCTTCATTCATGTTCTTATTCCACCTTTCTTAAAATAATATTTATCCATCAACAGCTAAAGCTGGTTGTGGCATGCAACTATGCCGAAACCTAAATGTAAGCACAAAAAAAGAATGAAAAGAGAGTCTTTTCTCTGTTCATTCTTAAAAGTCTGGTTTCTTCCTGAAAAAACAAAAGTGCCACGTAGCCAAAAAAGGCATACCGTGACACTCACTACAAACATAAACTACTTATGCCAGGAATCAGCTCCTGCTGTTTCCTGTAAGTTTGGAGATTCTTATGAATCCCGAAACTCCCCAAAAGGGTGTGCATAAAATAAACTATATCAGTATACTAGCACAAGATATTCCTCATGTCAATTCAGGCTTATACTATATATGGTGTTTATATTTGTTCAAAATACTACATCTATTTTTCTACTACGAATTCAATCTTCTCTTTCAGATACTCCCGGCAGCCAAACCGAACCGTTCCACACTGCTTTGACTCCTCTTTCGCCTTTTCATTACAGCAGTCCAAGTAGGGACAATCGTTACATTGATTCCGCAGTGCTTCCTTCGCCCATTCAATTTCCTGCTCATTTCCTATAATCCGCACAGACATCCACTTCCTTTGCTATCATCATACCCCAAAATCCATTTTCTATCATCCATAATTTCTTTTTTTGTATCATTTTAGTAAATTACGGTTATATTACGGAATAATCACTATATTTCAAATATATCTCTATTTTATTCCGTAATTTGCTGTAAGTAAATAGTTTAAAATGTGGAAGAGAGGTGTAAATGTATGGATAAAAACTTTATTGGAGAACGCATCAGCGAACTGCGTTTAAAGAAAAATGTATCTGAATATCAGATGAGTCTGGATCTTGGCAAAAATAAAAGCTACATCCAGTCCCTCACTTCCGGACGTTCTCTGCCTACCATGCAGAGCTTTCTGGATATCTGTGACTATCTGGAAGTCACTCCTCAACAGTTCTTCGATTCAGAGCTGCACAATCTTCCTCTGATTGACAAAGCAACTGATCTGATGAAACAACTCGATGACGAGGATATGCTTGCGCTCATTTCCATGCTGAATCGTCTGGCTCTAAAACGCAAATAGATTTCCGTGGCTGCCAAATCAAGGCAGCTTTTATTTTTATCATTTTTTCTTAAAATTTTTCAATCTTAAAGAAAAGCCCCCTATTCCTTAATTGAATGGGTAATATATCCATTCGCCGTACCTTGAAAACAAAAGAAATCTTTCGGGAGATTGATATAGGTGACTGCAGATAGTTTGCATCTTCGCACGCCTGCAGCTTAATAGTTACAAAGTAACACCGTTTTACGTGGCCGGAACGGGCATAGGAACTGGCTTCTGAAAGAATAACATAGACTTTTGGGATTTTAGCTTATAGCGCTTTTATTAGAGAACTTTTACTCAAAATTTGATATAATAATAGACAGGTATCAAGTTGATTCCCTGTCTGTGGAAAGGAGATTCATGATAACTGTAACAAAAAGGGATTTGATTGAATTAGGCTACGGTCCTTCCTTTGCTGCTGATATTATCAAAAAAGCAAAGGAACTTATGGTAGAAAAGGGGCATACCTATTATCAATCCAGAAAATTAGACAGGGTTCCAAAAGAAGCCGTTGAAGAATTATTAGGGATTACTTTGCCCGATAAGCAAGAATGATCGTGCTTTTTGCATTTTAGTAAGGAGTGAAATCATGGCAAAAGATCCAATTAAAAAAGCAGAAAACGGCACTTATTATTTTCGAGCCAACCTCGGATATCATCCTGTAACCGGAAAACAGATTCAAAAATACCGCAGCGGATTCTCAACAAAAAAAGAAGCCCGTGCCGAGTATTCCAAATTGATTCTTGCATCAACGGAAGAATTAGCTGATAAGAAGGAAGACATTACCTTCAAAAAGTTTATTGAAGAAATCTATCTTCCGTGGTACAAAACTCAGGTGAAAGAAAGTACCTACAAAAATCGTTACTCGACCATTCAAAAACACTTTGCCTATTTCTACAAGAAGAAAGTGTCCGAAATAGAAGCGATAAATGTACAGACCTGGCAGCTCAAGTTGGCAAAACAATTCAGTCCAAACTATGTACGCATTGTTCAGGGAATGTTATGTTTAGCTTTTGACCGGGCGATTATCCTCGGACTTGCAAAGAAGAATCCTGCCCGCATGATCGGCAATATCAAATCTAAAAAAGTAAAGATCGACTTCTGGACTTTGGAGGAGTTTCAGAAGGTAATATCCCTGCTGTACAAAGGTGACTACTACGAGCACTATCTCTTCATCTCGTTCTGGCTTTTATTTATGACTGGAATGCGTATTGGAGAGGCTGCCGCCTTACAGTGGGATGATATTGATTTTGAAACAGGTATGCTGATTATTAGTAAAACACTGTACTATAAAACAATGAATGACTACAAATTCGTTGAACCTAAGACGCAGGCAAGCAACCGTACCATTTATATTGATGCTGATACCATCAAGGAATTACAAGAATGGAAGGCGGTCCAGGCAAAGGTTTTACCAAATTGTGGATTCGTACTGAGTTATAACAGTACACCCACCAGCAAAACAACGCTTCCAAGAGCATTAGAGAAATTGGCAAATTTAGCTGGTGTCCACAGAATCAAAATTCATGCCCTGAGACATTCGCATGCTTCCCTGCTTATCAGCATGGGCGAAAATCCACTGCTGATTAAAGAGCGTCTTGGACATGAAAAAATACAGACGACACTAGGAACTTATGGTCATCTGTATCCAAACACCAATATTGAGATTGCAAAGAAGCTGACCGGGGTTCTCAGCTACCAGTCAGCTTCTCAAAGTATTGCTAATTATACCAGTAATCAGCATACTGCAATGTATCACAAAGAAATATAAAAATGCAATGATAATGCAATTTCAAACACCCAAAGCCGCAAAGCCCCGTGGTTACGGGCTTTGTAGCCCAGCGTCAACTATTCAAACTCAATCGTTCCAGGTGGCTTACTCGTCAGATCATACATTACTCGATTGACACCCTTCACTTCATTAATAATTCTTGTCATAACTCTCTGCAATACTTCAAACGGAATATCCGCGCAGTCAGCAGTCATGAAATCGCTGGTGCATACGGCCCGAAGTGCAACTGCATAGTCGTAGGTACGTTCATCGCCCATAACACCAACAGAACGCATATTGGTAAGAGCTGCAAAATACTGTCCAAGTCCTTTATCAAGACCTGCTTTTGCAATCTCCTCACGGTAGATATAGTCAGCATCCTGAACGATCTTAACCTTCTCAGCAGTTACTTCCCCAACGATACGGATTCCAAGACCCGGACCTGGGAATGGCTGACGGAACACAAGATATTCCGGAATTCCTAATTCTAATCCGGCTTTTCTCACTTCATCTTTGAAAAGATCTCGCAACGGTTCTATAATTTCTTTAAAATCAACATGTTCTGGTAAACCACCAACATTATGATGACTTTTAATTGTAGAACTTTTTCCTAAACCACTTTCTATAACATCTGGATAAATAGTACCTTGAACTAAAAAGTCAACAGCACCAATTTTTTTAGCTTCTTCTTCAAAAACACGAATAAATTCTTCGCCAATAATCTTCCTTTTCTTTTCTGGATCTACTACACCAGATAATTTAGAAAGAAAACGATCTTTACAATTTACACGAACAAGATTAATATTAAACTGTTCTTTAAATATTTTTTCAACTTCATCACCTTCATTTTTTCTTAAAAGGCCATGATCTAAAAATATACATGTTAAATTTTTTCCAGCAGCTTTACTAACTAAAACTGCAGCAACAGAAGAGTCAACACCACCAGATAAAGCACATAAAACTTTTTTATCTCCTATTTTATTTTTTAAATTAGATATAGTATCTTCAACAAAAGAACAAATTTGCCAATCTCCACTACATTTACAAATATTAAATAAAAAGTTTTTAATAACTAAAGAACCATTAACAGAATTATTTACTTCTGGATGAAATTGAATACCATATAATTTCTTATCAGGATTTTCCATAGCAGCATTTGGACAAGAAGATGTATGACCAATATTTTTAAATCCTTCTGGTACTTTTTCTACAAAATCAGTATGACTCATCAAAAAACCATTTGTATTGTCAAAGCCTTGAAATAGCAAAGAATCATTATTAATTGATACATCTGTTGTACCATATTCTCTTTTATCAGCTCTTGCAACATTTCCACCTAAAGTTGCAGTCATCAATTGCATTCCATAGCAAATACCTAATGTAGGAATACCCAAAGTAAATATTTCTGGATCACATTTGGGTGAATTTTCACCATACACACTAGCAGGCCCACCTGTAAAAATAATACCCTTTGGATTTATTTCTTTAATTCTATCCAAAGAAATATTAAAAGGCACAACCTCAGAATACACATTGCATTCGCGAACTCTACGTGCAATCAATTGATTATATTGACCACCAAAGTCTAAAATCAAAATTTTTTCGTTTTCTTTCATTTACTCACATTCCTTTCCAAGACATATATAAAATGTCAATTATAATATATTTATATTGTAACAGATTTTTATATTAAAGTAAATAAAGAAAAAACACAAAATTATCAAATTTTACCAGCAACAGGGATATAACTTTCATCAGGAGGATAAACAAGTTCATCACTAGGAATATCACAACTGTGCAATTCAGTAACTTTAACAATAGGCATATCACCATGATAATCACCTTTAACAATTTCGCCAGTCAATTCCACCCAAGAATTATCAGAAAAATTTTTAATATCATCACTCTCACACAAAAAGCCAACAACAACAGTTTGAAAATCAGAAGAAATAACCATATTTCTAGCAAGAACAAATTGATTTTCTTTAAAATCCGTTAATCTATAAACATATCCGGAAAAATTCAATTTTGTTCCAACATAAGAATCAATATTATCATGAACAGCTTTCAAAACATTAGTATAATTTGAAATAGAAATTTTTTGAACATTACTTTTAGAAATAGCTTCACTGCAATTAAAAATTCTAAAAGATGTGATAGAAACTATTGAAACAATTAAAAGAGCAAAAAATATCAAAGAAATTTTAAATATTTTATTTTTATTCAAACTAACATTATAAATAAACATATAAAACCTCACTTTAATAAAGAATTTACTAAATCTTATGCAAAAAAATAAGAAAAATTCAAAAAAATATGTACAAAACAAATTAAATATGATATGATGATGTTGTCAAAAAATGATGAAAAATACAAAAGAAAGAGAGGTAATAAACATGTTTGAAAAATTTCTAAAAAGGTCAAGTTGGACAGACATAACAATAGCGCTTGTATTTGTACTATTAGGAGTACTACTAATTGCAAAACCAACAGAAATGATGTCTGTAATATCAATTTTGCTAGGAACTGTTTTTATAATAATGGGATTTTTAAGACTAGTTGATTATTTTACTTCAGAACCAAAAGAAGACTATATTTTAACAATGTCATTAATCTACATCATAATTGGTGTAATAATACTATTCTGTCCAAACATTATTTCAAACATATTTAGTGTTGTTTTAGGAATATGGATTATTGCAGAAGGACTAAGAGATTTCCAAACAACATTAGTATGGAAAGATCTTAAATCAGGCTATTGGACATTAGCTTTGATATGCTCAATGATTATAATTATTGCAGGTATCGCTATTTTAATAAATACAACATTAGCACTAAGAACTGTGGGAATAGCAATTGTTATTTATGCAGTATTAGATATTGTAGCAAGATGCATTTTTATGAAAAAAATAAAAGATTATATT
>OLWB01002535.1_pt1 | contig 14465 bp, 9 predicted proteins | sample 1673331 | NCBI WGS metagenome assembly OLWB01 (sample SAMEA3178943, study PRJEB25190) | human gut metagenome | biome: human gut; feature: human-associated habitat; material: faeces | place: Austria | collected 2013
GTTCAATACTCAACAAATGAACGAGGCCGTCAACGAGGCTTACGAGAAATTCAGAGGGGACGACGGCGGTAAGAATGCCGATTACATACCTTTTTTGGCCAATGTCCCGTCGCAACTTTTCGGCATTTCGGTCTGCCTGCCCGACGGAGAGATCGTCGAGGCCGGCGATACGGATTACGTGTTCGGCGTCGAATCGGTGTCGAAGGTTCCGACGGCTATCCTGGCCATGGAGCAATACGGGCCCGATACGGTGCTCGACCAGATCGGCGCCGATGCGACCGGATTGCCTTTCAACTCGATCATGGCCATCCTGCTCGAGAACGACCACCCTTCGACTCCGCTCGTCAATGCGGGCGCCATCGCGGCGTGCAGCATGGTGAAGCCGGTGGGCGACGCGAGCGGCAAATGGAAAGCGATCACGGACTTTCTTGAAAAGCTGTGCGGCAGTCCGCTCGTGTTGCAGGACGAGCTTTACAAGTCGGAGTCGGAAACGAACTTCAACAACCGCTCGATCGCATGGCTGCTGAAGAATTACGATCGCATCTACGACGACCCGGACATGTCGCTCGACATTTATACCCGTCAGTGCTCCATGGGCGTGACGGCCCGCCAACTGTCGATCTGCGGCGGCACGATCGCCAACCGCGGGGTCAATCCGGTAACGCACGCGCGGGTGTTCGATGCGGCGATTACGCCGAAGATCGTCTCGATGATCGCTACGGTGGGCTTCTACGAGCATACGGGAGACTGGATTTTCTCGTCCGGCATTCCGGCCAAGACCGGCGTGGGCGGCGGGATCGTCGGCGTGCTGCCCGGCGTGATGGGCATCGCGGCGTTTTCTCCCAAGCTCGACGGCTCGGGCAACTCCGTGCGGGCTCAGCATGCGATCAAGTATATCACGAACAAGCTCGGATTGAACCTGTTCGGCTGATGCCTCTTATCTATCGGCAAGTATTCGGCGGTTCCGGACGGAAGGCGTTTTTCGGAGCGCATTCTTTCCGGAGCCGCTTTTTATGGGGTCTTTCCTCTCCCCCGTCCGGATCGTTTTGACCCTGAGAAATGAATTGAATAGCTATTCGATCGTGGAACGTATCGACCGTTTTGCATTGAAACCCGACCGAGCCGACGTGATTGTACCTGCCGCCGATATTTATTTACAAATAGCGACGCATATAGGCGCACGAGAAATATGGGTTCCTACCATAGGAATCGTTGATGGTATTATTTATTCTCTTTGTTCCGATTACTTGAAAGAGAAAGAGAATTGAGACCTATTTCTTTTTCTCCCATTTGGGTAGCCCGTCTTTCTTTTGGATAAAATCGCGGATAAATATGGCTGTCTCTTCACTGCCCAATATAGAGGAATCGATAGAAAGGTCGTATGAAGAGGCTACTCCCCAACCCTTATCGGTATAAAAATTGTAATAAGAAGCTCTTAGTTTATTTTTCTTTTCGGCGAGTTCGATAGCCTCTTTTCGAGTCATTCCTTGTGAGCGGCTGATGATTCTCTCGATTCTGTCTTCAAGGGGAGCGTGTATAAATACATTGTAACATCGTGGGTATTGTCTGAGAATATAATCGGCGCAACGTCCGACGATGACACACGATTGAGTTTCAGCTAAATGACGAATGACGTCGGATTGAAATTTGAAAATGTATTCGTTCGATAGGCCTCCGTCGCCCCATATTCCTCCTGCTCCTGTGAGCCAGTTTATTGAAAAAGAATTTAATAAAGCGCTTGGAGCCCGCTCGTCGGCTTTCTCGAAATATTCGGTGCTGAGTCCGCTCGATTTCGAAGCCTCGTTGATTAATTCTTTATCGTAATAAGCTATGCCGAATAAATCGGCCAAACGTTTTCCTATTTCTCGTCCTCCGCTTCCGAATTGACGGCCTATGGTAATGATGAGATTGTCATTCATGATGGTTGTAGATTCGATTATTCATAAGCAAACATACATCAAAAAAATATTAATTCCTATATCAAATATCTTTTTTTGTTTACAGAAGTTGTTTTTTAGGGTTTCTTGAACTGTTTTTGTGAAATATTTTGTTGCGAAGAAAGTTTTTATTTAATTTGTGTCATTCAAAAGAGGTCAGCTATGAATAATGATTTGAAAAAAATATTGAATAGTGATACTGATGGATTGCTCACCTACGAATATATTGCCAATCATATGGGCTCTTGTGATGAAGATATGCCCGTCCTAGCCGATAATATAATACGGGTAGATATGACGGGGCAGATTACGGTGAGTGCCGCATTATATTTGCACGCTACGGGAGCTGAGAAATATAGGGAAATTATTGACAAGCTCATCGCGGCTTCTTTGTCGAAAGATAGAGAACACAAATATATTGTCGATTTGTTGTCGGGGATTTGGGGTGAAGACTATAAGTTGCATGCAGAGGAGTTGAAGCAAGAAAGTGATAATTTCAGGCGTATTTATAAGCGTGTTTATGTGAACGATATAATTTAGTTTTTTGAGAAATAACAAAGCGGAGGCTTTCCCTAACGAGGGAAAGCCTCCGCTTTGTTATGGAACTTGAAGTATCGTTGTTGTTATTTAGAATAGATATTGTCTGTTTTTTTGTAAAAATTGTTATTATTTGTATAAACATTCGTTTTTTATAAAAAAATAAGAGTGTTACGATAATATTTTTGTTGAAATATATAGATATTAATAACAAATTCTTATATTTGCTGCAAATAAATTAATAGTTATAACATTTCTGTCTGTTGCATGTAATGTAAATTTTATAATGAACCTAATAAATTATTTACAATGACAAAGAAAATTACGCTTGTTTTTGTACTCTTCTTATTTGTGTTTGGATTGCGTGCCGAATCTCTGTTGAATGAGGGATTTGAAGGTTGGTCGACGACAAACTTTCCGACCGGAGGTTGGACTGTAATTAACGACACCCAAGAAGGGGCTATTAATCATTGGACTGTCGATAATAGCAAATCGGCATGTGCCGGTTCAGTGAGTCTTTATTGTAACGGTGGTGAGTGGGATCCTATTGAACCTGTGAAAGAAGAGTGGATAGTATCTCCATCTCTGACTTTGAGTGAGACGAATTATAATTTGAGTTTTCTGTGGAAAGGAGCTTCGGCATCTGCATTTAAAAACGAATATGATTTTCAAGTGCGTATCACGGAAGACGATGGTAAAAGTTGGAAAACTGTTTTCTCTTTCCTTGATCAAAGCATGGTAGAAAATAGCGGGGTTGCCTTTCCCTGGACTGGATGGGTTACAAACACTTCCAAGATAAGTTTAGGCGCTTATTCCGGTAAGACAGTAAAAATAGCTTTTGTACATTGTCTATTGGTCAGCGGCGCTGGTAAAGGTAATAGTATATGGGTTGATAATGTTGTCGTAGAAACGGGCGAAGCGATCGATGCTCCTATTGCAGATGTTAATCCCACTTCTTATATATTCGATGGAACCTACATCGGAGTAGGGAAATGGTCGGAGAAATTTGTATTGCGGAATAAGGGCGTGGGCAATTTGACGGTAAGTGGAATTTCTGGATTAGAAGGTTCCGACTTTTCAACCAATATGATTCCCTCGGAAGTTTCGTTGAGACCGAGTGTAGAGTATGAGTTTTATGTGAAATATACTCCCTCGTCTGAGTTGAGTAGTAAATCTGCTACGATGACTATCCATACGAACGGAGGTGACGTCTCTATCGTATTAGAAGGAACAAAGATAATTTTACCCGATGAATACAATCTGGAAAGTTTTGAGAGTGGAACGTTCCCGCCCGTAGGTTGGACTGCCGATAAAGGTTGGACCACAAGCAGAACTTATGCTACGTCGGGAGACTATTCGGCTTCTTGTAGTTTTGCAGAGAATAACCCGACTTTGGTTTCTCCTCGTCTCGATTGTTCGACGGGTACTCACGAGTTGCAGTTCGACTATGCGAATGTTTGGGAGCCGACGGCAGATGATGCTCCTGCTCCTGAAAGCGAATTTGAAGTCTATTTTTCAAAAAATGGCAAGGAAACGTGGGAGAAAGTTGCTACGTGCGATTCTATCAACCAATGGTGGCACATGAAGCTCGATTTGGGAAGCCCGGCATCCGATAATTGCTATATCATGTTTAAATATGTACTCGATGTCGATTTGTCGGGTGGTCGGGACGATGTGCCCGAGTATGCATCTACTTTCTTGGACGATGTAGTTTTACCTCCGTTCTATGGTAGAACTTCTGTTCCGGGAGCTGCAACTACCCCTTCTCCTGAAAATGGAGCAACCGATGTATTTAACGAAGATATTGTATTGTCATGGAACGGAGTACAGTTTGCTAAGGGCTATAAGGTATATGTTGGAACTTCTACCACAGATTTTTCGGTCGTGCCGGGTACAGAGGTAGAAGGTTGCTCTTATACGATTCCTGTGTTGGACTATGCTACTACTTACTATTGGAAAGTAGTTGCTTATAACGATATGGGAGAGACGCAAAATCCTTCGGTGTGGAGTTTTACGACGCTTGCCGACCAAACCGTGAACACATTCCCGTGGTCTGAGGGATTTGAAGGTGACGTATTTCCTCCGTTAGGTTGGAAGAGCGAGAAAGAGGGATATACAGCATGGGATAGATCTAATTATAATGCATACGATGGTAAAAATGCAGCTTATATTTCTGCTGGGGGCTCCAACGAGCAAGGCATTCTTCAAACACCGATGTTCGTGCTTCCTGCCGATAAAGATATGCAGGTTAGCTTCTACTGGGGAAATGCCGTTCCGTCTGGATTGACGAAATCGGTAAAAGAGACGATGACGATTAACAAAGATACGCTTTACTTCGAAATAAAATCCGATGGAACATGGCAGGAACTCGCCCATATTTCTTCCGCTCAGGCCGAAGGTCAAAAATGGGTTCGTCAGCGAATCGTTTTGTCCGATTATAGAGGTAAGAATGTGAATTTCCGTTGGCGTTATAGTGCAGTAGATTTTACCGGATCAGGAGGTGCTTTGGATAATATTTTGGTTGAAGAAGCTCCCGTTGGAGGAAAAGCTGTTATTAATGTGACTTCTTGGAATGCGGGTGATGTGAATTATAATAAAGCCGTTACCTCAAAGACATTGAATCTTTTGAACGATGGCGAGCAAACAATGAAAATCACCGATGTGTCATTTAAGAATAAGAATTTCTCTACTTCGTTGCACAAGGATTTAGTGTTAGACAGTCGTGAGAGCGTAGATTTCAATATCACGTTCGCTGCCGGTGAAACAGATGCCCTTGTAGAGGACGAGATGACTGTTACATTCGACAATGCTCCTGCTGTGACGTTGCCTGTTTCGGGTAATGCGTTGGGCATGTACACTCGTTATTTTAGTTTTGAAGATGATGAATTTGGTTCTGTGGCTCCCAAAGGCTTTACAACGGTAGATGCCGATCATAAAGCGACAGTTCAACCTCTTATGATAAACTATCCGAATATTGGGAATGCTTATGCCTATATTGTCATTAATCAACAACCGGAACCAGAAGGAGCCGATTGGAGGAATATCTATCCTCGTTCGGGAGACCAACTGTTAGCGACGATGGCGACTGCCGATGGGACAGAAGCCGTAGACTGGATTATCAGCGACCAAATGACGGCTCGAAATGATGCCAAGTTCCGGTTTTATGCTAAGTCGTATGATGGAGATAACACTTATCATCCGTGGGCTTATTTGACAGTATTGGTTAGTACGACAGATAACGCTGTGTCTAGCTTTACTCCATTGTCTGGATTTACATCGGTTCAAGTTCCTCACAAGAATAATAACGATAGTCAGACATCGTGGACAGAGTTTGATGTGGATTTAAGTGCATATGCTGGACAGAAAATCTATATAGCTGTTCGTAATAATACTCCGTCGAATGGTTTTGTGACTTTCTTCGATGATTTCTATTTCGAAAATTTTGAATATGTCAATAGTGACAATAGTGCTCCTTACTTTACTACGGTTCCTGAGACAACAGCAACGGTAGGGAAGAAATGGACTTATAACTATTCTGTGGCCGATCCCGATGGAGATCCGTTGACGGTGACCTTGCAGGGCAAACCCTTCTGGCTGAATCATACTCCGGGTACTAACGGCGGTACGATTACCGGCATTCCGGGGGCAGAACAAGAAGTGATTATGAAACTATCTGTTTCAGATGGTTCAAAGACAACTGTACAAGAAATTATTCTTGTTGTGACTGATGGTTCGGGAATCGAAGGCGTAAATGGTGATCGATTGACGGTTTATCCTAATCCTGTCGTTTCCACGCTCTATTTGAATGAACTGTGTGACAAAGTAGTGGTTACCGATATTTCTGGTAAACAGCTGCTTTTTGCCGAGCAAGTAGAAAGTGTAGACGTTTCGATGTTATCGTCGGGTATTTACTTTGTAACCATGCAATTGGGAGATCAAGTCAATACCACCCAAGTTATTAAAAGATAATTAATTCTATGGAAACTATGAAAAGTATGTTTTTCGCCTGTGCATTGTTGTTAGGCAGTGCAGAAACCTTTTCCGCTGAAAATCTTGTACTCAGCGAAGATTTTGAGAGCCAAACATTCCCTCCTTCGGGGTGGGTTGTAAAAGGTACTGAATTATCGGAAGATCTTGAATCGGGTTATGCGCATTGGAGCCTTAATTGGAATGAAGTGACGGGTTGCAGTATCGCTGGTTCGGGGTGTGCCGAAGTGATGAGTGACTTTAAAGAAGGACAGGCCGGTATTTCGAAGGAGGAGTGGCTTATTACTCCTGCCGTGCAGGTTGCTGATAATGCGTCGCTGTCTTTTACTTTTTGGTGTAACGCTTCATCGTTTATGACCAATAAATACGGAAGTTTTTTGGTGAAAGTTTCTACCGATGATGGAGATACATGGAGCGATTTGTGGAATGCAGCTTCTCAGGAAGATATTGAAAACTCTGGACTGACATGGCCGTGGAATAAAGATGCTATGGGGATAGAAAATAACTGGCAAAAGTTAACCCCTAATGTGAGCCTTGAAGCGTATGTCGGGAAGACGGTAAAGATTGCATTCTATTTTCGATCTATTCTTGTAAATAATTATACACAAGCGACATTGGCCGTTGACAATGTAAAAGTGGGAAATCAAGAGATTGAAAATTTGCCGGTTATAGAGGGCTCGACTTCTTACGAGTTTTCCAATTCTTATATTGGTTATTTGGCTCAATCCGAACCGATGACTATTCGTAATGTGGGTTATGGCACGTTGACGATAACCAGCATTGAGGGTATTGAAGGTACAGATTTTTCTACGACACTCGATCCCGCTTCCGTTTCTTTGAAGAGGGGAGAAGAGCTTTCATACCGCGTCAATTATACTCCTACGATTACGGGAGCCAAAAGCACGGTCATGAAAATAAATACGAATGGCGGAACTTTGTCGGTCGATTTGTCGGGAACCAAAGTTATGTTGGAAGAAGGATATACTTTGGAAAGTTTCGAAGGTGATATTTTCCCACCGGCCGGTTGGTCTCGTAATGAAGGCTGGAAGACGATGGAAGGTATGGCTACATCGGGTGTGAAGTCGGTTACAGTAGGCGGTATGATGACGTGTGATATCGTTTCTCCCCGTTTGGATTTATCGGCTGGAAACGGTAAAGTGAAATTCGATTATATCGAAACTACCGGTGAAGAATACATCGATGATTCGTTCTTACCGTCAACATATTTCATTCTTTATTATAAGAAAAATACCGATACCGATTGGACGGAGTTGTGGTGTTCTCTTGATGATAGTAAGTATAATGAATGGGTACAAAAAGAAATCGAGATTAAAGACGCAAATGGAAATTTCGTAGTGGACGATAATGTATACCTACGTTGGACCTATGAGTTTGAAATGGGCGACGGTGGTCTCGATAATATGGTGGTGACCGATATCTATTTCGATAATGTAGTGTTGCCTAAGCTATATGGAGAAGGAGAGCTCCCGTTGGCAATTACGACACCCAATCCGGTGAATGGCGTTTCTAACGTTGATTATAGCAGGTTGACTCTTTCTTGGGAGCCCGCTTTGTTTGCCGATGGATATGAATTGTCGGTAGGAACGGATAAATCCAACCCCACTTCTTTGTTGGAAAATGAGAAATTAGAAGGAAATACATCGGTGTCTTATACGATTCCCGAGCTTGAACCTGCTACTACCTATTATTGGAAAGTTGTACCTTACAATGCAGTAGGTAAAAATGAAAATGCTTCGGTTTGGTCGTTTACTACGATGGAAGATCAGTCTGTACGTGATTTCCCCTATACTATGGGATTTGAAGGAAATAACGGAGAAATTCCTCCTATGGGCTGGAAAAACGATCATGAAGGCAAAGGTATTCAGATGTGGAAATCTAATGAGATAGAGCCGTTTGCTGGAAAATATTCTGCTTCGGTATGGCATAATAATGCGGGCGAGGTTTCTGTCCTGACTTCTCCTGTGTTCGCAATCCCTGAAACCGGTGATATAGTTGCTTCTTTTGCTTGGGGTGGTGCTCTTTGCAATCGCCTTGAAAAAGGGTATGAAAATGAGGCGATCACCGAAGGGCCTATTTCCGAAGTTAATGATGCCGATGGAACTCTCTATTTCGAGATTCGAGCTGTCGATGCAGCCGATTGGACTCCTTTGGCTTATACTCAGGACCGCACGAAATGGCGTCATAAATATGTTTCACTCGCCGATTATGCTGGTAAGAGTGTGAATATGCGTTGGCGTTTTGTCGCTACTGAAAATGCCGGAGTTTCTTCGGGCGGGGCTTCTCTCGATGAGATATTTGTTGGAGATATAAAAGATATGCCTACCTTAGCCGTTTCGGAAATTAAGAAAGAAAATCTGACTGTATATCCTAATCCTACTTCCGATTATGTCTATTGGGCAGGAGGAAAAGCCGATGTGAAGGTATATGATTTAGCCGGAAATTGTATAAAAGATTTGACCGAAGTCGAGTCTGTGTCTTTGGAAGGTTTGGCTTCTGGTATGTATATCGTATCCGTATCGTGTGGCGATTCGGTTTCTACGGCCCGAGTAATGAAACGATAAAAGAGCCCGTTTAATCGGGAAATGTATACCAAAGAGGACTCCGTACTGAGGAGTCCTCTTTGTGCCTTTCGAGAAAGATTTGTAAGAATTTGTTTCAAAATTGTATTGAAACTATAAACCCAAACTTTTTGTAGAAAAAATGAAGAGAAAAATTTTGTGTTTTGTAACAGCTCTGTTAAGTTTTTTTATTGTTGAGGCTCAGCAACCTTGTACATTGACTTTGGAGGTTTCGGCTGTTACAGGAGAGGATATGGCTGGGACTCCGTTTCATTTGGAACGGGTAGAATCGGGATTGATTTATGACCGAGTACTAGGTGAGAATGGAACTTATACAATAAATAATATATATTCCGGTATACACCATTTGGTGATTGAAAAAGAGGGATTAAAGACTTATGATAATTCTGCTTTGGATATAAAAGGCGATACCGTGTTAAAGATTAAGTTGGAAGAACCGGTACGTACACCTTATAATTTGCAATCGGTTTTAGCCCATGATCCTAAAACGGGAGTTAATGATGCTTCGTTGGTTTGGAATGAGGAGACCGATTATTTCTTCGATGATTTCGAGAATTATACCTCTTTTACGCTCGATTTCGCTCCGTGGACCGGAATCGATAAGGATCAGGCAGAAGCTGCTATGTTAATGCAAGGAGGTTATCCGAATAGTAGCTTGAAACAATATGCGACTATTATTGCTCCCGACGAAGCTTATGTCTCTACTACGGGAGGTGACGTTTCATGGTGGTTTTATGCCCCTCAATTGAGAGCTTATAGTGGAAAGAAATATATGGGATTTATTCGTACGGCAAGCGGAACTACGAATAATGACTGGGCGATAACCCCTCAGGTACATGTCGGTGTAAATAACGTCGTTCGATTTAAAGCCAAAGCAGCGGATGCTCCTATTGAAAAATTCAAGGTATGGATATCGACCACCGGAACAGAGGAAAGTGATTTCAAACCTTTGACACAGGGTAATTATGAGTCAGTTAAATGGGAACAATGGCTTACGATGGAGTATGATCTTTCGAAGTACGAAGGACAAGATGTTTATATTGCCATTCAATATATTACACAAGCTGGTTGGATGTTGATGGTTGATGATTTTTATGTAGGGCCGGCAAAGTTAAATCCTTCGTCTATAAAAGCTCGTCTTCCGAAAACACGTCGTGTTCGCAAAGCAGCGGAGAGTGATGCCCCTCAAAGTTATACGGTTTATTTAGATGAACAAGAGATCGGGTCGGTTAAAACGAACTCGTTTATCTTTGAGAATCTTTCGGCTGGAATACATACGCTGGGTGTTAAGTCGGTTTATAAAGTTTCCGAGTCGGATATAGCGACAACGACGTTAGAAGTTCCGGCGACTTCGGATTATGCCGATGTAAAAGTAAAAGTTTCTACGAACGGAGGTTCTTCCGAGGGAGTGGCTGTGAACTATCTTTCCGGTTCTTATCAGGTGACCGATACAATCAAATCGGGAATATCTCATTTTGCTTCTTTGAAAAAAGGGGAATATATGATTAGTATTAACGATGATCGCTTTTTGGCGGTAGATACGCTCATTGATATAGACAAGGATATGGAGATAAATTTGTCGTTGGTGGAAAAAATTACTGCTCCATATAATCTATCTGTTGATTTTTCTTATCGTGACACGGATAAGAAGACCGATGTCTTGTTTAGGTGGAATCAAGATTTGGGTTGGAGCGATAGTTTCGAAGAGTATGATGATTTTGCGACCCAATTCGGTGGCTGGGCCACTTTCGATAAAGATCGTCTGCGTCCTTACGGTATAACCATAAATAATACGCATATATCTATTCCCGGACTTGAACAAGGCGAATCCCCGGTAATGGTATTCAATCCTGAAAAAACGACCCCCCGGTGTGATAGCGATGCATTTTTAAATACGGTTTTCGGGAAAAAATACATCATGTTTTTTGGAGTCCAAAGCAACCTGTCGGACGACTGGCTCGTTTCTCCGAAACAGAAAATCAACAAGGGGTATGTGGCTCATTTTTACGTGCATGTTTATCCGAGTATGGCTACGGTTTATCCCGAAACCATTAAGGTGTTGGCTTCCACAGGAGTCCAGACCGATCTTTCTTCGTTTGTCGAACTATATAATTATACTTTTACCGAGAGCGGTTGGTATGAAGTAACAGTCGATTTGAAAGATTATGTGGATCAGGAGGTTTATTTAGCGGTTAATTATGTTTCTAATGACGGGTGGATGCTTAAAGTGGACAATTTTTATGTCGGTCCTTCGGACGATGCTCCGGCTCCCGAAGTTGGAAATGCTACCTATGATATATATTTGAATGGAGAGAAAAAAGCATCTGCGATAACTGATAATTCCTATACATTCGAAGCATTAGATGATGGTACATATACAGCTGGTGTAAAAGCAATATATGAATCCGGGGAGTCTGAGGTCGAAGAGTATGTGTTTACAACTCAGTATAGCGGGATTGAAAATGTAGTTGTTCCGACCGTAAAGGTATATAGCCGAGACCATGCTATTTGTCTGGAATCGATAGAAGGCGAAAACGTGTTGGCGGAGGTTTATGGCGTTTCTGGACAGCTTGTGGAATTAGTAGAATTTGAAAACAGTGCCCAGATTTCTGTTTCTGAGGGGCTTTACTTGGTACGGTTGACAACACCACAAGGGACAAGTACAGTTAAGGTATTGGTGAAATAATTACTGTCTATTCATAAAAAACGTCATGAGAATTATTCTCATGACGTTTTTTTATCTACAAGTTTAAATTTCTTTTTCCCTTTGTTAATAATTTATTTAATTTTGTACCTTTGTATATATGATATATCAACGTTAAAAAGTAAATTTATTCGCTTGATTAGGCTTTGAGCCGATATTGATTTTATGAATGGGAATTGCTAAAACTGCAATTGTATGGATAAGACGATTTATTTTATTTTGTTATTAACTATAATAATCAGTATGAGTTGTGAGTCGAGAAGTCATAAGGAAACGGTAGTCCTTATGGAAACGTCTTTGGGGAATATAAAAGTGAAACTTTATGATGATACACCTGCTCACCGTGATAATTTTATAAAGTTGGTCGAGGAAGGATATTATGACGGGACTTTGTTTCATCGAGTGATTAATGAGTTTATGATTCAAGGAGGCGATGGCACGTCCAAAAATGCTCCGGTAGGAAAAATGTTAGGTACGGGTGATCCGGGATATACTATTCCCGCAGAGTTCGTTTATCCGAAATATTTTCATAAACGGGGTGCTTTGGCCGCGGCTCGGCAAGGAGACCAGGTAAATCCAGAGAAGGCCTCTTCGGGTTCCCAGTTTTATATTGTCACGGGTAAAGTTTTTAATCCGGGACAGATTGACCAGCTGGAACGTCAAATGCAGATGCAGCAAGAGCAATCGGTTTTTCAGTCGTTGGCGGCAAATCATAGGGAGGAAATCATGAATATGCGTAGAAATCGTGATATGCAGGGACTGCAAGCGTTGCAAGATACATTGATCGCTCAAACTCATGAACAAATTAAGAAGGAAGGAAAGCGGACGCTCACGCAGGCGCAACGTGAAGCTTATACGACTGTTGGCGGAACGCCTCATTTAGACGGTGAATATACTGTTTTCGGTGAAGTGGTAGACGGAATGGAGGTTGTAGACAAGATACAACAAGTCGAAACAGGCTCTGCCGACAGGCCTAAAACCGATGTCAAAATCTTGAAAATGAAAGTGGTCAAATAGTGATATCGTTTCGTCGTCACATATTGCCTAATGGATTGCGCATCATTCATCATTACGATGGCTCTACGAAAATGACTGCGTTGAATCTGCTTTATGATGTCGGTTCGAAGGACGAATCGCCGGAGCGGACAGGATTTGCACATTTGTTCGAGCATCTCATGTTTGGTGGGTCTGTGAATATTCCCGATTTCGATACCCCTCTACAAAAAGCAGGAGGAGAGAATAATGCGTGGACAAGTAACGATGTGACCAATTACTATACGGTAGTACCTACGCATAATGCCGAGACGGCATTTTGGTTGGAGTCGGATAGAATGTTAAGCCTTGCTTTTTCTTCCGAGTCTTTGTCTGTACAGAAACAAGTCGTTATAGAAGAGTTCAAGCAACGTAATTTGAACCAACCCTATGGAGATTCGTTCTTGCTATTGCGACCGATGGCTTATCGGGTACACCCATATCGGTGGCCTGTTATCGGGAAAAATACTTCGCATATTGGTAATGCATCATTGGAAGAAGTAAAAGAATTCTTTTTTGCCCATTATGCGCCCAACAATGCGATATTGAGTATTTCGGGAAGCCTACCATTCGATGAAGCCATATTGCTTTGTGAGAAATGGTTTGCTCCTATTTCTCGAAGAGAAGTCGCTTGCCGCGATTTACCTCAGGAGCCGGTTCAGACAAAACCTCATAAAAAGATAGTGGAAAGAGAGGTTCCCTTAGATGCGATTTTTAAGGCCTATCATATGGTAGACCGTAAGCATCCCGATTATCAGGGGTATGATGCTCTTTCCGATGTATTGGCTTCCGGTCGATCCTCTCGGTTGTATAGACGGTTGGTGATGGAAAAGAAACTATTTACAGAAATAGATTCTTCTATTACCGGTGATATAGAGCCCGGTTTGTTTTTACTGAAAGGGAAACTATCACCGGGAATTTCGTTGGAGCAGGGAGAAGAAGCCATTGAAATGGAATTGCGACGAATGAGGGAAGAACTGTTGGAGCAAAGGGAATTGGATAAGGTGATAAATCGTTTTGAATCAAACGATTTGTTTTCCAATTTGCACTATCTGAATAAAGCCACCAATTTAGCTTATTATGAATTGTTGGGTGGAGCGGAAAATATTGATACAGAAGTTGAAAAATATAAAAAACTTACCCCTTTCGATTTGCGGCGTATTGCGGAAAAATTGTTTGTCCCGGAAAATAGTTCTACATTATGGTACAAATCGGTACATGCAAAACGAGAAATAATAACAGATGTCTCTGATTGATAAAAGATATAGAATAGTACTATGCGTTTTAAGTTAGTGTTGTCGGTTAAATCGGAAAGTTTTGGTAGTGTTTTGCCTGTAAGCTACCAATACGAATTGTCGGCAGCTGTATATCGTCGTATTCGGGAAAATTTCGAGCTATATTTACACTGGCTTTCGAGCAACGGTTTCGCACCGATCGATGATTGCCGTAATCGCTTGTTTTCGTTTTCAAATTTATATATCCCCCTTTACTCTGATGCCTTTATTATATAATAAATATCTGCACAGAAAAAGTGCTGTATCATCTTCTCATAGATCATACAGCACTAAATATTTGCCTTATTTTGTCAGATATCAGAAAATCTTCAAAATATCATTATACATAACCACAACCATCAACGCCATCAGAAGCATCAGTCCCGCAAAATGG
>OLWB01002541.1_pt1 | contig 14443 bp, 15 predicted proteins | sample 1673331 | NCBI WGS metagenome assembly OLWB01 (sample SAMEA3178943, study PRJEB25190) | human gut metagenome | biome: human gut; feature: human-associated habitat; material: faeces | place: Austria | collected 2013
TTTACTTGAAGTTTGGCTTGCAGTGTGTATTATAAAATCTATTTTTTCAGTTATCTTTAGTTCATCACAAACATTACCTTCTACCAATTCTAATCCCAAATTTTCAAGTAACTGTTCTTTAAATACTAATTTAGCATTTTCTAAATTTCGTACTAAAGCAATAACTTTACAATTCAATTTTAAAATTTTGTTTGCATATAAAATAGTATTAATTATAGATGAGCCTATAAGACCAGTCCCTCCAGTTATAAACACAGTCTGATTCTGTAATAATTTCCAATCAATATTTTATTGTTTTCAGAATTAGAATCAATTACATTATTTGGAACAACGAAAAATCCCATATTAGTTGGATTGCCACTAATTTTTACAAATCCTTCTATACTTTTATTTAAAGCTGGAGTTAATTCTTTACCAAATATGTTAATTATGCTTTTTCTATTCATTACCTCATCATATATTTCTTTTTCATAATTTGAAACAATAACATATTCATTATCTTTTAATGTTATTTCATCTAAATTAAATAATTTTGATATTTTATTATAATCACTTTGCGAAATAATTTCTACTTTTGAATTATAATTTGCAAATGGGGATTTATTTTTTAATTCTAAATAATAATTTCCTAATGATTCTTTATATAACATATTTTCATCATAATACTCATTAATAATAGTTAAATTTATATTATTTTTTAATTCTATATCATTATTGATTAGATTAAGCATATCTTCATCTGATACTTTGTTTTGATTATAATAATACTTAATAAGTTCAAAATCTGCTGGTGCATATTTATTAATAGAATTATTAAAATAATTTTTTATAGTAAATGTACTTGATAACAAACACAAGGTAAAAAATAACATAATACAAATAACAGATATAGATACAACCATTGTATTTATTTTACTGCTGATTTGTTTAAAAACAAAAGTATTTAATTTTTTATAATATAATTTATGACATTTAGATAGTATTTTTAAAACCAAACCTGCTATAGAATAAAAGAATAATATTGTTCCAACTATTCCAAGTGATATTGGTAAAAATAATATACTTGCATCATATTTTATTAATTTAAATAAACCTTTAGTTACCATATAATATGCAGATGAAAGCATGAGAATAGATAAAATAAATAATATTATACAAACAATAGGATTTTTAAATTTAATCTTTTCTTGCTTTTTACTTGCTTGTAATAAATTTATAAGTTTATTTTTATTTACTATAATTGTATTAAAAATCATTACAATAATATAAATAATACCATAATATAAAATTGTTTTCATCATAGCAGTTTTTGAAAAATTAAATCTAAAATTTGTCATATCAGCTTCAAACATGTTGGCAACAAAAACACTAGTAATTTGAGATAAAATCATACCTAATAATAAACCAATGATTAATGAAATAAGACCTATTAAAAATGTTTCTATTAATAGTAAAAATGATATTTTTCTTTTAGACATTCCAAGTGTCATGTAAATTCCAAATTCTTTATTTCTTTTTTTTATTAAAAATCTAGACGCATATATAATTAAAAATCCTAAAATGAATGATACAAAAACTGATACATATGATAGTAAGCGAGTTAATAAATCTATCATTTCTCCTTGTCTATTTGACACTTCTAACATAGCAGTTTGACTGCCCATTGAATTAAAAATATAAAATATACAAACACCAAGTATTAAAGTTACAAAATAAATTGCATAATCTTTAAAACTTTTTTTAATATTTGAAATAGATAATTTACAAAGCATCGTTCATTTCACCGCCCAGTAAAGTAACTACATCAATTATATTGTCAAAAAATTCTTTTCTAGATAAATTTTCTTTATTTAGTTCACTGAATATTTTTCCATCTTTTATAAATATAACACGTGAAGCATAACTTGCTGTAAAAGCATCATGAGTTACCATCAAAATTGTAGAATTTAGTTTTTTATTTAAAAACTCAATGCTATCTAACAATTGTCTTGATGATTTTGAATCAAGAGCACCCGTCGGTTCATCAGCTAAAATCAAACTAGGATTTGTAATAATTGCTCTAGCACTTGCTATTCTTTGTTTTTCACCACCACTCATTTGATATGGATATTTATTAAGTATTTTAGTTATATTTAATTTTTCTGCCATATCGTTTATTCTTTCTTTTTGTTCTTTATATGGTACATTTTGAATAGATAAAGAAAGTGAAATATTTTCATATCCTGTTAAAGTATCAAGTAAATTAAAATCTTGAAAAATAAATCCTAATTTATCTCTTCTAAATTTATTTAGTTTATTTCCTTTTAATTTTGTAATATCTTCCCCCTCTACATAAATATGTCCTGATGTTACTTTATCTATTGTAGAAATCATATTTAAAAGTGTAGTTTTTCCTGAACCACTTGCTCCCATTATAGCAACAAATTCTCCCTTTAAAACTTCCATAGAAATATCATTAATAGCTTTTGTTAAGCTTGATTTACTTCCATAATATTTTTCTACATTAGATAATTTTAAAATATTTTCCATAATATTTCTCCTTTCGTAATTAATTATATTAAAGTTATAATAATTTGTCGCTTGTTTAATATTACACAACATTACATTTTAGTAATATTAAAATTTATAATACTTATTTTTGCCAAATTCAATAACAACATTTGTATACCTATTTTCTTCACTTTTGATATAAATATTATGACCTAATTTATTGCACAAGTTTTTTATAATATATAATCCCATACCAGTTGATTTAACTTTATCTCTTCCATTTGTGCCAGTAAATGATTTATCAAAAACACGTTTAATGTCTTTACTTGGTATACCTATTCCATTATCATATACCGAAAGTATAATTTTATCTTTTTCTTCATGTGCTGTAATATTAATAAAACTATTGTTATTTTTTTTATATTTTATACTATTGTTTACTATTTGATTTAATATAAACTCTAGCCATTTTTTATCTGTGTATACATTTAAATTATCAATATTGACTTCTAGTTTTATTTGATTTTCAAGTAAATCATCTTTGTTTTTTAAACTAACATTTCTAACTATTTCCTTAAGACAAAATTTTCCAATTATGAAATCTTTTTCTGTAATTTCACTTCTCATATAATAAAGTATTTGATCTATATTATTATCTAATTTTCTAATTATACTTAAAAAATCCATAGAATTTATTTGTTTATGATTGTGACATTTTAATACCATGCTTGATATTGGTATTTTTATTTCATGAATCCAAATTTCAACAAACTCTTTAAATTCAGTAATTCCCTTAGTTTGTAAATTAATGTTTTCTATCATTGATTTGTTTATTTCATATAAAATATCATTAGTTAATATTTCTTCATATGTAGTAGGTTCTGGAATTGTTTCTAATACTAAATATTTTTTATCTAATTTATTTAACATATTTAAAAGATTATTATAATAATTTCTTTTTCTAAAATAATTTAAAAGTAATATAGATAAGCCATTTATTGATAGTATTAAAAAAATTATCAAAGTTACATCATTATTTAATTTAAATGCTCTAAGTATTAAACATATAATTATTGATGTAATTATATATATAATTATACTAACTATTTTATCTTTTAAGTAATTTAAAAATCTCATAATAATATATATCCTAATCCTTTTCTAGTTTCAATCATTTCTTCTTCAGATAATTCTTTTAATTTTGTTCTTAATCTACTTATATTTACCGTCAGTGCATTATCATTAATATATTCATCATTATTCCATAAAGTTGTCATAAGTTCATCTCTTGTTACTATTCTTTCTTTATTATTTAATAAATAACTAAAAATAATCATTTCATTTTTTGTTAAAACAACTTCTTTTTCATTGTTTTTAATGATTCCTTTGTTAATATTAATTATTAAGTTTTTAAATTTTATTATATCTAATTTTTGTTCACATCTTTTAAATATGTTAGATATTCTAAGTAATAATATAGTTGGATTATATGGCTTAATTATGTAATCATCTGCTCCATACATGATTGATAATGCTTCATCTGCTTCATTAGTTTTACTTGTTACCATTATAATTGGAATATTAGATTTTTTTCTAATATTTTTTAGTAATAATTCTCCATTTAAATAAGGTATGTTTATATCAAGTAAAATAAGATCTGAATTACTTTTAAGTATTGTTTCTAAAGCATTTTCAAAATTGGTTAATATAGTTGCTTCATAAGAAGAGTTTGTTAATAAATTATATAATTCACTTGCCACAATTTTGTCATCTTCAACAATCATTATTTTTTTCAAATATAATCACCAACTTTCTACAAATATTATAACATTAAAATTACTTTTATTATCTTACAGTTTTGTAATATAAAAAGCAGTTTAACAAAACTACCTTTATATTTCTACAATATTAATTTCATTACCATGTTCGTTTATTATTTCAATTAAATCCATTACATTTAACCATACTGTTGCAGTATTATCATTTGGATGTACTCCTATTATATATTTGTCCATCATAAAACTTTTATCTATGAAAAATTTTACTTTCAATTCTTTATCATTTAGTAATCCAAAAGGAGATACGCTACCTGGATTTAAATTTAAAATTTCATTTAAATCTTTTTGTGAAGCAAAGCTTAAAGAACGTGTATTATTTTTATTTTTAAATTCTTTTAAATTGATTTTTTTAATTCCTTTAACTGTTATAAGAAAGTAATTCTTTTTATCATCACAAAGAAATAAGTTTTTAGCATCATATTCTGGATACAATAATTTAGTTTTTTTTAAATCTTCCATATTATAAACTACTTCGTGTTCAACAATTTCATGCCATATTTTTTTATTATTTAAAAGTTTGTATATATCATTTTTATTCATAAATTTCCTCTTTTGTTAAATGTAATATTTAAAGTTATTTTTTTCATTTTTTAATGTAGTATCATTTCCATGGCCAGAGTATACTATTATATCATCATCATATTTTGATATTAATTTTAAACTTTTTTTCATATCAGATATATTTCCACCTTCTAAATCCATTCTACCAATTGAATTTTTAAATATAAAATCTCCTGTAAACATTATTTTTTCTTTTTCAAAATATATTGTTATACAATCTTCTTTATGGCCTGGTGTATGTATTATATAAAATTCAAAATCATTTATTTTATAAAATCCATCCTTGTATTTATAATCTATTATTTTACTCTTAAAGTTATTTAAAGCACCAACATGATCAAAGTGATAATGTGTTATTATTATTGCCTTTATATTTTTATTGCCAACTTTTTCTTGTATTTTTTCATAATCATCACCTGGATCAATTACTATACAATTATTATTGAGTGTTAAAACGTAACAATTTGTTTGATAATCTCCTACTACTATTTTATCTATTTTCATTTATTACTCCTTTAATAAAATCAATTAATGTTTGTGTTATATCAGAATAAAAATCAACTATTATTCTTTTATTTATTTTAGCTAAAATATTATTATATTCATATTTATTATTGTATATATACATTAAATTATTTTTTTCTATTATAGGATATTTGTATTTAAGTCTATCTAATAAATATATATTATTTCCATATTTTTTTACTAAGTTAAATTTAGAAATCATTGCTTGCTTTCTTGAAGCTATTATATATTCTAAGTTAGGTTCTTTACCATATCTTTTTACATAATTTTCATATATTTTATTAACCATACTTTCATTTACTTCATAAGAAAGTGTTACTTTTTTTACTCCTAGGCTATGTAAGAGCGCTACTGAATATGAATTTGTAACATTTAAAGAAAAATCTGTTTCTATATTTTTATATTTATTTATACTTCCAAGTTCTCCTACTAATAATAAATTACTATCTTCTATGTATTCATTTATTACTCTAGGCATTTTTTTTACAAATATTTTATTTTCTATTTCTGAATATATTTTATTAAAATCAAATTCTTTTAATTTATCGTATATTTTTTCATCTAATACTTCTAAATTTATTTCTTGTTTTTGTTTTAAATCTGGAAGTTTTACACTATATTCTTTTTTTAAATAAGGTATATTATAAATTCTTTTTTCGTTTAGTTTTTCTACTAAATTTCTTCTTAATTCATTTAATTCTTTTATGTTTATAAATATATTCTCATCTGATTCTATACTAAATTTATTTATTTGATATACTGTATCGCCTAACTTTTCTAATTGATTTTTTATTTTATCTTTTGTAATTGGATAATTTTTTGACTTTTCTACAATATTCCCAAAAACTGTAACTGTATTTTTATTATCTTTATATGTAACAGATATTTTTTCTCCTATTTTAGCATATACAGAACAATCTATATTTACTTTTCTTTTAACAGATATTTTTTGTTTTATCTCGTTTAGTTGATTATAATCTGATGTTTTTACAACAATTGTTCTATTTTTTATTTTATTTTCTGATTTTATTTTTATAATATCTCCTGCTTTAGCACAAGAAACTTTATTATTATTTTTTAACATACTTGTTACAATAAATCCATAATCTTTTTCATCTATAAATCTAATTCCATCATTTATATTTAAGTCATCTGTTAATTTTATAGTTGCATAATTATTTTTATAATCAATTACTTTTCCAATTTCTATACCTTGATGATTTGGTTTTTGTTCATTAACTATTAAATTATTTTCTTCATTAAATATAAATCCTTTTGTAAATTCTCTATTAAATATTTTTTTTAATTCCTTTATATCTTCTTCTTTTATATTTATTTTTCCTGTTTTTACATATTCATCTATTACTTTTCTATATAGCGCAACAACTATATATACATATTCAGGTCTTTTCATTCTTCCTTCTATTTTTATACTGTCTATATTTAAATCTATTAACTTATCAATATTACTTAACGTATTTAAGTCTTTCATACTTAATGGATAATGTCCTATATTTAATTTTTTGTTTTCTCTTATTACATCATATGGTAACCTACAACTTCCAGCACATGCCCCTCTATTACCACTTCTACCACCTATTAAATAACTCATTAAACATTGACCTGAATAACTAACACAAAGTGCTCCATGAACAAATATTTCAAGTTCTAAATTCGTATTATTTTTGATTTTTTTTATAGTATCTATACTTGTTTCACGAGCTAGAACTGCTCTTTTTATATTTAGTTTTTCTAATAATTTTACACCTTCTAAATTATGTATATGCATTTGTGTTGATGCATGAAGTTCTAAATTCGGATAAGTTTTTCTAATTAAATCAACCATCCCAATATCTTGTATTATTATTGCATCTACATTATTAACATGAAGAAAATCTATATAATTTAAAAACTCTTCTACTTCATCTTCAAATATAAGTGTATTTACTGTTACATATATTTTTATTCCATATAAATGACATAATTTTATTGCTTCTATTAATTCATCATTATCAAAATTTGTAGCAAATGATCTTGCACCATACTTTTTACCACTTAAATATACCGCATCGCATCCTGCACAAATAGCTGCTTTTAAACTTTCCATTGAACCTGCAGGAGCAAGTAATTCTGGTTTTTTCATAATATCACCAAACTAATTATATAATATAAAAAAAAATTAAACAATTGTTTAATTTATTTACACTCTTCATTGTATTTATAACTATATTGATTAGTATCATTATCGAATTTTATTACTATGCATCCAGTCATTATAGAACTATCTTTTGGATTTCTTAATTCTTTTTCATCTAATAAGCCAGCTTCTTTTAATTTATCAAGCGTTAAAAAATAAGTTTCTCCTTCATCTGGAAGTAATTCTGTATTAGAAACACCCCAGTTTCTTGAAATTTCTTCTATTCTATTTATTTGTTCATCATAAGCTTTATCTTTAGCTGAATTTATTTGATTACTTATCATAGGTACCGTAATCATTGTTACAATTCCAAGAATTATTAATACAGCTAACAATTCAATTAAAGTAAATCCTTTCATATGTTTACCTACTTTCTTTTTTTATTTTAACACAAATTTATATAAAAAAAAAGAGCTTGTTATGCTCTTGAATCATATTTACCATCTTTTGTAGAAACTACAATATTTTCACCTTCACCTATAAATAAAGGTACTTTAACCATTAAGTCATTATCCATATAAGCTTCTTTTAAAGCATTATTTGTAGTATTTCCTTTAACAGCTGGTTCTGTTTTTGCTACAGTATACTCAATTTTTTCAGGTAATTCAATTCCTAACATTTCACCTTGATAGAAAGTTATATTAACATTTAAACCTTCTTTTAAGTATTTAGCATCATCACCTAATTGTTGTTTAGAAATTTCAATTTGTTCATAAGTTTCCATGTTCATAAAATTATAAACATCACCTGTGCTATAAAGATATTGCATTGATTGTTTACTTATGATGGCTTTTTCTAACTTTATACTTGTATTAAATGTTTTTTCAGTAATAGATCCTGTTCTTAAGTTTTTAAGTTTAGCTTTTACAAATGCAGCACCTTTTCCAGGTTTTACGTGTAAAAATTCTATTACTTGATATATATTATCTTCAAACAAGAAAGTTATTCCGTTTTTTATATCATTAATATTAAACATGATTTTTCCTCCTTATTATTTTCCTTCTTTATGAGGTGTTGTTTTTTTACAAGTTGAACAATATTTTTTAAGTTCTAAACGTTCAGTTGTATTTTTTTTGTTTTTTTCTGTACGATAGTTTTGTTCTTTACAAACTGTACATGCAAGAGTAATTCTTTCTCTAGCTTCTCCTTTTTTTGCCATACTAAGTTTCCCTCCTTTTTAATGCATACTACCATATTATAACAAATTATTTATAAATTTCAAAGAACTTTTTTGATATTGCTCTACTTATTTTCATATTTACGTAGTTTCTACTATTACTTTTACCCTTATAATTAAAAATATTAGGTGAAATAACCGTAAAAGTTACTTTAGGATCATCATATGGAGCATATGATACAAATGTATGGTTAAGTACCATTGTATCAACATATCCATCGTTATTTGTATCTATTATACTTTGACTCGTTCCAGTTTTTCCTGCTGGTTTATATTTTGAATTTATATATCCTACTCCTGTACCATTTGTTTCCATTACACTTTTAAATCCTTGTTTTACTCTTTGAATATATATGTCAAGTGTATTAACTTTATTTAAAATATTTGTTTCAAATTCATATGATAAGTTTGTAAGTGGTATATCTGTTGGTTCATATACTGCCTTTAAAAAGTGCAACTGCAATCTATATCCATTGTTTGCTATTGTATTTATATATTGTGTCATTTGAATAGGTGTATATGAATCATACTGTCCTATTGCAAAATCTAAAAGTAATGATGGTGTATCACTTTTTCCTTTAAATCCTTCACTTTCAATAGGTAAATCTATACCTGTTTTAATTCCAAGTCCAAATTCAGCAAATGTGTTTCTATATATTTTATATGCACTTAAATCAAGTTTTAATGCTTTATTATATGAATAACTTCCTTTTCCAACTCTTATAGCTGTATGATATTGATATGTATTAGAAGATTGTTTTAAAGCAGTTATATCATTTAAAGTTCCTAGATATTTCCAAGAGCACTTTGGAAGAGTTGATGGAAGAATTAAACAATCATCTTTTCTAATCTCACCTATTTTTAATGCACCTGTATTATATCCTACTATATGAGAAGCACCTTTTACTGCTGAACCCATAACAACTGGGCTTGTACTTATTCCTGGTGTATAATCATATGTTTTATAATTTTCATCTACTTTAGTCGCTTTTTTGCCAGATGTTGCAAGTATTCCACCAGACTTTGGATCTGAAATAACTACAAAAGAACCTTCATAATATTCTGTGTTTGGTCCATCTTTTTTTGCTTTAATAATTTCTTCATCCATTATTTTTTCTATTTCTTTTTGTAATTCAATATCTATAGTTAATACTATATCTTTTCCTCTTTTTCCCTCTTCTACTAAAACATATTCACCATTTTCTAATTTATATTTATTTTTTGTACCTTTTAATATATCTTCATATTGCATTTCTAAATAACTAATTCCAACTCTATCTGAAAGTAAATAGCCTTTGTCTAGGTAATAATCTTTTTTTTCATATGGTATTCCTGTTTCTGAATTTGATACACTACCTAATATAGTTCTAAAAACATCTCCGTATGGATATACCCTTTCCCAATCCATTTTTACTTCTACACCTGGCATTTCGTTTAGACTTTCTGCGACTTTTGCATATTCAAGATCTGTTACGTTTTCTTTTTTTATGCTTTTTTTTGTAAATGAATATCCTGTATTCATTAGATTATATATATATGCGGCTTTTTTATCTAAATCACTATAATTTATTTTACTAACATCTATTCTTTCAAGTTTATAGTTTTCTATATCTTGAGATGTAATTTTTCTTTCTTCTAACAAAAGTCTTTCATTTTTGGTTATTAAATTATACGCTGCATCATAGTTATTTTTTATCCAAAATTTTTTTATCATTAAATCAGTAGTATTGTAATTTAAATCAAGTATTTGAGCAAGTTTATATGAAGTATTTATTTCATCACTCGTAGTTACTCCCGATTTTTTTTTATAATATATAACTTTTACTGTTTTATTATCTACTATTATTTTTCCATTTCTATCATATATTCTACCTCTTGGAGCACTTTCTCCATATACAATGTTGTTTGTTAATTCTTGTAATTTATCTTTATAATAATTATGTTTTAATATTTGTACGTTAAATAGTCCTATTACTAAAATGAGCATTGCGATTATTGTTATAGCAATTAATATATTATATCTTCTTTCAATAGTTATTATTTTATTATTTGATATTTTTTTCATAATTGTTGTTTACTTCTTCAAAATCAATTATTGAAAAAAAGTTATCTATATATTCTTGTCTATTAAAATAATCAATATAATAAGCATGTTCCCATAAATCTATATTCATTATTGGTATAAGATCATATGAATATGGATTTTCTTGATTAGATGTATTAATTATTTCTAAATCGTTATTGTTTAATATTAAAAATGTATATCCTGATCCTATAACATACGATGCTTGTTTTTTAAATTCTTCCTTAAAGTTTTCAAAGCTTCCATATTGTTGTTCTATTTTTTGTTTTAATTTTCCCACTGGTTCTGATTTATTTAGTCCTATATTTTCAAAATATAATTCATGATTTAAGATAGCTGATGATAAAAATAATATTTTATCTCTATTTTCCATAGGAAATTCGTCTATATTTTTTATTGTTTCTTCTAAAGTATATTTATTATTTTCTATTAAATCATTTAATCTTTTTACATAATTTGTATATATTATATAATGTCTTCGCACCGTTTCTTCACTTAAGTATGGTTCTAAAGCATTAAATGAAAATTTTAATGGTTTTGCCTTATACATAATATCACCTATAATTATATTATTCTCTATTTTAACTTTTATACATATATTATATTAAGGTGATTTCATTGAAAGAGTTTATAATTAAACAATATATTGACAAAATAACAAAAAAAGATGTTTATGATTTTGGATTAAAAAACAATATTACTCTAAATAATAATAATTTAGATATAATTTATAATTGTATTAAAAAGGATTGGAAACAAATTGTGTTTGGTGATGTTACTCCAATTTTTAACAAATTAAGTTTTGAAATTGATGAAAATAATTTAAATAAAATTAAAAATTTATATTATTTCTTTAAAGAAAAATATAAAAATTTTCAAAAAAGTAAATTTGTATAAATAAAAAAGTTGTGCTAAAATAAAAATAGCTTAAGAGGAAGAACATATTCCAAAAAGCCAATAATTAAATAGTCATTAAATTACCCTGCATAGTGCGTGTAGACAGAATTTTTAGAACCAACAAGTATAGAAGAGGGGCCAATCTCAAAAATATGGCGTGCATGCTCACCAATAGAATTGTGAGAAGCCCATGAGTATTTTGGTAGGCACCCACCTGTTTTTAGGAACAGGTCCTTAAAAATTCAAGACATCTTACGGCTAAGGCGGGGATTTTTTTGCGTTTTATTCTAAAAGGTATTACTTGATTTTTATGTAAAATTTTAGTAAAATAGATATGTCTAAAAAAATATAAAGGAAGAAGTTAAAAAATGAACGTAAAACGAGCAATACAAGAAGGAAGCAAAATATTAAAAGAAAATAATATAGAAGAACCAAATATAAAAATAAAGTTACTAATGCAAAACATATTAAAAAAAACAAGGCAATATATAATAGCAAACGATACACAAGAACTAAGTAAAGAGCAAGAAATTAAATACTTAGAAGGAATACAAAAATTAAAAAATAATATGCCAATTGAATATATAACAAACCAGAAAGAATTTATGAAAAAACTTTTCTATGTTGACGAAAATGTATTAATTCCAAGGCAAGACACAGAAATATTAGTAGAAGAAGTAATAAAAATAGCAGAAACCAAAACAACATCAAATCAAACAATAATAAATAACAATTTGCAAATATTAGATATGTGTACAGGAAGTGGAGCAATAGCGGTATCATTAGCGTCTTATATAGATAAAAGTGAAATTGATGCAGTAGATATAAGCCAAAAGGCATTAGAGATAACAGAAAAAAATGCAAAGGAAAATAAAGTAGAAAAAAAGATAAAAGAAATAGAATCAAATTTATATAAAAATATTGGAGAAAAAAAATATGATATAATTGTATCAAACCCACCATATATAAAACATGAAGTAATAAAAAAATTAGATAAGCAAGTACAAAAAGAACCTTTAATAGCACTAGATGGAGGAGATGACGGCCTAGAGTTTTATAGAAAAATAATAAAACAAAGTCCAAAATATTTAAAAAAAGATGGATACTTATGTTTGGAAATAGGATATGACCAAAAAGATGAGGTAATAAACTTGTTAAATACAGAAAATAAGTATAAAAATATATATTCGAAAAAAGATTTATGTGGAAACGATAGAATAGTAATAGCACAATTAGGATAACACAAATAATATAAAAATTAAAAGAAAGGAGTGTATGGTTATTTAAGTTATTAAATATATCATACAATGAAAAAATGTCTTTTTCATCTGAATTAAAAGAAGAGCTAAGCAAATTAAATAATTTAGCTAATAAAGAACAAGTAAAATACGAATTTATAGGGTATTTATTAACTAATCATGTAACAGTACAAAAAGGAAAGATAATAAGATATGCAACAGAAAGCGAATATAACATAAATAGATTCTCAAAATTGTTATCAAACTTAAATATAAACTATCAAATAGATATAGAAGGAAATACATTCGTTATAAAGTTTAAGTTAAAAGAGATAGCATTTTTAGTAAGTAATGAAGAAGAAACAAAAAATATATCATATACAAAACTAGAAAATTTAGAATTAAAAGATGAAAACAAAAAGGCGATAATAAGAGGAACATTTATGGGATCTGGCTCCATAAATAATCCAGAAAACAATTATCATTTGGAAATTGCATTTTCAACAAAGGAAAATACAAATTACATAAAAGAGATTTTAATTAAAAATTTAAAAATTAATGTAAAAGAACTCGAAACTCAAAATAAAACATCACTATATATTAAAGATGGAGAAACAATATCAAATTTTTTAGCATTAATAGGAGCTAACAAAGCAATGTTAAAATTTGAAGACATAAGAGTTCAAAGAGAGATGAGAGGAAAAGTAAATAGAATAGTTAATTGCGAAACCGCAAATCTAAACAAAACTCTAAATGCATCAGTGGAACAAATAGATGCAATAAAAAAATTGCAAAAAACAAATAAATTTAACAAATTAGACGAAAGCTTAAAAGAAATAGCAATGTTACGTTTAGAATATCCAAACATATCATTATCAGAATTAGGAAAAAAGCTAAATAAACCAATAGGAAAATCAGGAGTAAACTATAGACTAAAAAAAATTATAGAAATAGCAAAGATGGAGGAATAAAAAACAAAAATGAAAAAAGAATTAGGTATATATATACACATACCATTTTGCATCAAAAAATGCGCCTATTGTGATTTTATATCATTTCCAAATAAATTAGATATTCAGCAAGAATATGTAAATAAGATTTTATCAGAAATTGAAAAATCAAAAAACATATTAGAAAATTATGATGTTTCAACAATATATATTGGTGGAGGAACACCATCTGCAATAAATAGTGAGCTTATAAAAAAAATAATGAAAAAAATTAATGAATATATAGAAATAAGCAAATTACAAGAAATAACAATAGAAGTCAACCCTGGAACTGTAACATACGAAAAATTACAAGATTATAAAGAAGCGGGAATAAATAGGTTAAGTATAGGATTACAATCAACAGATGACAGACTTCTAAATTTAATAGGAAGAATACACACATATAAAGAATTTTTAAAAACATATGAAATAGCAAGAAAAGTAG
>OLWB01002545.1_pt1 | contig 14431 bp, 10 predicted proteins | sample 1673331 | NCBI WGS metagenome assembly OLWB01 (sample SAMEA3178943, study PRJEB25190) | human gut metagenome | biome: human gut; feature: human-associated habitat; material: faeces | place: Austria | collected 2013
CCTCAGAAGAATTATTCCTCCGAGGCGCATCAGTTAACGCTTGCTGCCCTTTCAGGGGGCATTGCAGCTGCGCTCGCTGCCGAGATTGGACCTACAGCTCTATACGCTCAAACAAGTCCCTACCCACTCCGCATATCGGGCAGGTGAAGTCTTCTGGAAGCTCGTCGACGTATTCGATATGACCGCAAACCGTGCAACGCCACGCGAACGTACGACCTGCCGCAGGGTCCGATTCTTCTTCCTTCGCAGGAGCATCTTCATTGAAACTCGGCGCCTTCGGCGGTGTTTTGCCTCCTTTGACCTGATGATAATAGGCATAGGTCATAGGTTCTTCGCCCCCAAGAGATGCAGCGTCAGCAACTGAGCCAATAAAAAGCACATGGGATCCCAGATCGATCTCCTGTTCAACCTTTACCGAAAAGCGAGCACAAACCTGCTCGGCAACATAAGGGATACCCTGCTCGGACGTTTCGGTAGTAAAACCCGAAAACTTATCGGTATCAGCGCTTGAATGGAACCCGAAGGCCCCAATAAGCTCCATCGAGGCAGATTGATCGAGTACGGCAACCTCGAACGCGCCCGTTTCGCGCACGCCTTGCGTGGTGAAATTATCTTTGTTCAACGCAATGCTTGCCTGAGCTGGGCTGCTCGTAACCTGCGTAAACGTGTTTGCCACGCAACCAACAGGTTTTCCATCCCTCAAGGAGCTAACCAGGTACATGCCGTAGGTTAGCGATCGAAATGCAGTTTTATCCATAGCTCCCAAACCTTCCCTTTGCTTAGTTGTGATCATAGAATACGAATTTTATAAGTTACAGCAAGAAACGCCTGGCTAACGGGCTTGTTTCTTGGTGCTTTTCTTATTCTGCAAGTATTTCAACCCTCTCTGGGTTAACTGACTACCCGCAGCCACCGCCGCCCCCGCAGCGCTTTTCGCAAGGGGCTTTGCCGCCTGAGTCGCCGCACCGGTAACGCCTTTAACGACAGGCTTTGCTGCCCGGACCGCCATCCCAGCAACAAGTGGCGCTTCGCAAATAACCTTCTTCGCAACCTTTGGAGCCTCTTCGGCTGCTTTGTGAGCTGTTTTCTCGGCAGAAGCTTTAACCGCGACGGCCGCCCTTTCAGCAACGTCATCGAGTTTTTCCTCGAAAGGCGTTGCCGAACGACCCGAGCAATTACGCTGACCCTTGCTTATTAAAGCTGCGCCGCCCGCAATTGCCACAGCGCCAGGGCCAGGCAGAACAAGCATGGGAACACCTGCGGCGGTCAAGGCGGTACCCGCCGCTATTTGGGCTGCACCCTTGATCTTATGTGTTGAGTTTCCTTCGTCGTCCATAGGCAGTACTTCGGGAACCACATATTCAGGTTCGACCGAAGCTCCACTGGTGGAAGAATCGCCATTGCTCATTGCAGTTGCTTTATCACTGTCATTCATTGCGGTTCCTTTTCCTATCTGTGCACAAGCACAGAAAAACAAACAAGATGCCTGTTGCCAGCAAAAGGCGACAACACGCCCGTCACAGGCCAAGCGTAGCCACAGCTCGTCATAAGCTAGGCGCAGCCGTACCCCATCGCGGCGCAAGAGCAGCAGCGCCCATCAGGAAGAAGAGCAAGCAGCACTCCCCATGCGCGCCTCTTACGCTTTCCACGAAGATGAAACCTGCGCACACAACCGGGCACCCATGCGTGCCATGCTTTCCTGCACCGAACTCAGCTTACGGCATAAACAAACGCAACCGTCGAGAAAGCAAAGATGATGCCAAGCCGTTGCGCAATAGCGAAAAACAGCCCCTGCAGGAGGGTAAAAACAAAAATCCTCGGATCTTTGCAACTTTTTTTCGATTAGCAACCCCTTTCCTCACCCGCAAAGCGAAAATACACCATCGTACGCCCGATTACCTGCGGTTTTGCGCTTTTATCCTCACTCAGGGAACTCGCGACGGTTGCTAATCGCAAAAAAGTTGCGCGGTGGAACGTTTTTCTGTTTTCGGAGTCCCAAACGACCTGAGGCGCCGCCATGGACATAGCGGCGCAAGAGCTGAACCGCGCGAGAGGCCCATTCGCGTGCGGCGTCGCGGACAAGGCGGACCAGATCAGTGCTCTATGGACAGGACGATCGGACGCAGTGCCGCGGACGAGGCGCCGTGGAGAGCGATCTGGTCACGGTTTCACAGGCGGACAGATGCGATGGCACCTTCGGCAAGCAATGCAATCGCCGCAACCACGGTGCCACAGGCAGTCGAGTGCGATGCCGCGAGAACAGATCCGACCGCTGCGCCATGAGACGAGCTGGGTACGGTGCCATGAGGGAGCGCTCCGGACACAACGCCGCAAAGCGGCAGCTGGACGGTATGAGGAACGGTGCGGAAAGGCGGCACCTGGAACGCACCCTAGCCTCCGGGATTGCGGCCCAAAACGAAAAAGGCGCCCGCATAATGCGGACGCCTTCGCCTGAGCACAAGCTAATACTATTCAGCAGCGTTCTCTGCAACCTCAGCTGCAACAGCTTCTTCAGCAGCCTCTTCTGCTTCGCCTTCTGCAACAACAGCAGCAGCCTCAGCCTCTGCAGCAGCCTTAGCAGCTTCTGCCTCAGCCTTCTTGGCGAACTCAGCAGCACGAGCAGCCTTGGCAGCAGCCTTAGCCTCACGCTCTGCCTTCTTAGCAGCTTCAGCAGCCTCGATAGCAGCAGCGCGTTCTGCCTTCTTAGCAGCCTCGCGAGCAGCAACAGCCTCAGTAGCAGCACCGAACTTGTTAGCAAAGCGCTGTACACGTCCGCCAGAGTCGATCAGCTTCTGCTGGCCCGTGAAGAACGGATGGCAAGCGTTGCAGATGTCAACGCGGATCTCCGACTTCGTGGAACGAGTCTGGAAGGTGTTGCCGCAGGTGCAGGTTACCGTGCAGTCAACGTACTCGGGATGGATATCTTTTTTCATTGGTTCTCCTTACTATGCCTTGGTTTCCGACCAAGGCGAGATAAGCCTATTTAGTATAGCGCAGAAGCACGCTTTCGCAAGGACGTCGGACCTTCTTCCCTGTTCCTTCACAACGCCGTCCCAAACAGGGGGCTATAGGATAAAAGAGGGCTGCACACAGCAAAAAGAGCCCCGCAAGCGAAGCCGAGCCCACCGTGGTGCTCCTGAGGTAAACCTTTGTCCAGGAGCGCCAGGGAGGTCCGGCACGTGTAGCGAGACCCTTCGATAACCTATTTCTTCTTGATCTGGCTGGGGTGGAACTTGAAGAAGTCGGTGCGCGGAGGGAGATCGCGAACGCGATGACGGCGCTCGTCAAGCTCCATGGCGTTGCACAGCTCTTCCATACTGTCGAAGTCGTAATTCCAGCTGAAGAAGTCTTCGAACTCAAAATTCATATAGTCGCAGATGCGCTCGGTGCCACGCGGAACAACCGGATGCATCAGCAACGTTGCGATACGCAGCAGATAGAACGAATCAACTAATACCTTGCGGCGAGCATCGGCATCCTCATTGGCCTCCGCTTCGCGAATGCCGCTTGACCAATACTTGTTGGCGTAGCGGATGAACTCGTCCATCAAGGCCATGATGGAATGGAGGTCGACGTGATACATCAGCTCTTCGTACTTGTGCATGGTTTTATTCACCTTGGCAAGTACCTCGATGCTCACCGCACCGAGGGGCATATATCCCTCAAAATTCTTTGCTGCCTCGTAGAAGCAGCTACGTGCCAAACGGTTAAACACCTTGGTAAGAAGCGCGCCTTCTTTCAAGGCGGGATCGGCAACGCGGGGATCTTCACGCTTTTCGGGGTCGGGATCGAAGATTTTCGGCTTGAACCCTACCGATTTCTGGTCAAGCGCCAAAGCGAGGAAGTGGGCACGCAGCTGCTCGGAGGTATAGTGCTCCAAAAGCTCGTCTGCCGTAGGCGGCTTCACCGAACCAGAGGAAGAGGCCTTCTTGTCGCCAAACAAGATATGGTGATTGGCGATGAGTTTTGTCTGCTGCAATTCGCCTTCGGGAGCATCGGCAACCACGGGCTGCTTTTCCTGAAGAGCGGCAAACAAAGCAGGCTGGGCAACGCCATAGAAATACAGGTTGTCCTGGCCGATGAACTGATACACCGTTGCATCTTTTTTGCACCAGAAAGAGCGCCATGCCGAGCGGGAAAGACCGCGATCGTCGTTACGCGCCATGGTGAAGGAAAGCGGAGCCCAAAGGCTTTCGGGCCAGCACCATACCGTGAGACCGTCTTCCCCTTCGATTTCGGGAACAGGCACGCCCCATTCGACGTTGCCAGAAATACGGAACGGCACCAATGCCTTACCGGTGCGGAAGCGAATATTCGCATCTGCCAACACGGTACGCGCTTCATCGCGATCGTAGACGTTCTCGAATTCGATCTCGAAGCTCTGCTTGCCCTTGGCGGCATCGCGATACACATGCTTGGGCAAGTTGTCTGCAATTTCCAGGTATTTGTCGTGCAGTTCCACCTTGATGTAAATGATGGGCGGAACAAGGAATTCCTTAATGGTTTTGGTAACAACGGGACGAATGCACGGATCGCTTTCCAAAGCATCGACATAATCACGAACTACGTTGGACAAGCCAGGCAGGTCGAAGTACCAATTACGCACCTCACGCATTTCCGGCACCGTGCCCGAAACCGAGGAAATCGGGTTGATGAGATCAACCGGGTCGTACTGGTGGCCCAGGTCGCATTCATCGGCATAGGCTTTTTCGCTTTTGCAGCCCTGCACAGGGCAATGCCCCACTACCTGACGGCCATTCAGGAACATGCCTTCCTGAGCGTCATAGAACTGAAGCGTGCTCTCCAAATGCAGGAATCCCTTTTCATGAAGACGCTGCACAAAGGCGGCAGAAATAGAGCGATGAACCTCGCCACAATGGCCGAGGCCACTGCCCTCGTACACATCAAGGCTAATGTCGTACGCATCAAGCGTTGCCTTCTGGCGATCGTGGTTGCGACGAACATAGTCTTCCAGGGTTCCCTCGAAGGAACCGGATTCAACTTCCTTGCGATACCCCTCTTCGATAGGAGAACCGAAGCAGTCGGTGCCAGAGACGAATACCACGTTTTCAGGGCCGATGCGATCACGGAGGAAGCGGGCATAGCAGTCGGCGGGTACAAAACCGCCGCCCACATGACCAAAGTGCAGAGACTTGTTGCCATAAGGCATGCCTGCCGTCACAACGGCACGCTTCGGCCACTCGATACGTTCTTTCTTATTTTGCGATGGAGCCATTGCTCTCCAACTCCTTCAACGCCGAAGCCAATTGATCAGCGGAAATAGACTTATTTTCAGATATCAGGTCGATCAGGGTAGAAATATCGTCCGAGCTATGTTGCCTGAGATTCACCGTTTCATAGTCGGATGAGTGCCCCGCAAGCATAGCTGCGTATTCGATAGCGTCTTCCTTTGTGCCGATTTCGTCGGCAAGACCGTTTTTCACGGCATCGTCGCCGGTAAACGTGAGACCCGTAGCTAAAGCGCGCACCTCATCGACAGACATATTACGACCATCGGCAACAGTTTGGATGAACGTTTCGTTGATCTGGTCCACCTGAGCCTGATAGTATGCCCGCTCTTCATCGGTAAGCTTGCGCGTACCGTAGGTGGAATCCTTGCTTTCAGCAGAAGTAATATCTTCCGTAGAGATACCGAGCATGGTCATTAAACCAGAATAATCGACCACCTGTATCGCTGTACCAATTGCGCCGATGGCGGTGGTATGCGCCGTAAAAATGTAGTCTGCTTGGCTGGATATCTCGTAAGCAGCGCTCGCATTGGTAGAAGCGCTCGAAACCACTACTGGTTTGCCTGTGTCCTCTCGGAATTCCTTCACGTAGGTGGACATTTCCTCGCCAGCCGTGGCAACACCGCCCCCTGAATTCACACGCAGCACCACCGCAATGATTCTGCTATCATCTGCCGCAACGTCAAGCTGCTGCTTCAGGCCATCGGGGCTGTTCGTGGTGCCATCGTATTGAATGGTGCTGTCGATGTCGATAACCGCAACCGTATTCGGGAGCAACGGCTCGCTGTCGTAGGCGTTCGACCCGCCCAGGCCAGCAATAGCCGAGGTGCAAGATACAATACCGAAAACCGACACCAGGCACACCGCGATAATTGCGACAAGCGCCACAATCCATCCGCGTGATTTGCGAGGCTCTTTCCAATAGACGGTTGCCGCCGCAGCAGACTGCGGTGCTTGTTCGAACGGGGGTTGAGGCGCAGGCTGCTCATACCCTACTGGCGGTTGAGGTCCGCCCGGATGCTGAGATAATGGCTCTTGAGGCACATGACCTCCCTATAAATACAGACAGGTAAACACTGCGGAACCCCGCCGAACGGCAGGGTTCCATTTTTTCGTAATTATAAGCGATGACGATATGCTCTACGCAGCCAGATCACGTCGCGAACCGAAATCTCATTTATTAGATTTCAATCGCTCCGCTCTCGTCGAAATGATGTCCCTGCTGCGCCTTTTTTGCAGCGCGCATCAGGAACTCCTGGTTATCGTTGGTCTGCTTAAGCGACTTGATAAGCGAATCCATGGCTCGCTCAACGTTGTTGCGATTGGCGAGCACACGACGCACTGCCCAAATGAGCGGCGCCTCCTGAGGATCAAGCAGCAGATCTTCTCGACGGGTGCCCGATGCAACCGGATCGATTGCGGGGAAGATGCGATGCTCCGCCAACGAGCGATCAAGCTTCACTTCCATGTTGCCGGTACCCTTGAATTCTTCAAAGATAACCTCATCCATCTTCGAACCCGTCTCAATAAGAGCCGATGCCAAGATGGTAAGGCTTCCGCCGCCCTCGATATTGCGGGCAGCGCCCAAAAACTTCTTAGGCGGATACAACGCCGTCGAATCAACGCCACCAGAAAGGATGCGACCCGATGCGGGTTGCGCCAGATTGTAGGCACGCGCCAAACGCGTAAGCGAGTCAAGCAGGATGACGACGTCCTGCCCATTTTCCACTAAGCGCTTTGCCCTTTCGATAACCATCTCGGAAACCGCAACGTGGTTTTCACAAGGCATATCGAAAGTCGAGGAAATTACCTCACCATGAATGGATCGCTCCATGTCGGTAACTTCTTCAGGGCGCTCGTCGACCAGAAGGCACATCAGATGCACTTCAGGATTGTTCGACGTAATGGACGCTGCGATATCCTTCAAGATCGTGGTTTTGCCCGCCTTGGGAGGCGAAACGATAAGACCACGTTGGCCTTTGCCGATAGGTGCGCACAGATCGATAACTCGAGAAGTGATAGAGGATCGTCCGTGCTCAAGCACCAGGCGTTCATCGGGGAACACCGGCGTCAAATCAGCAAAGCGAATACGCTTGCCAACCTCGTCAAGCGGAACCCCATTCACGGTGTCAATGCGCTGAAGAGCGGCAAACTTTTCCTTCGGACGCGCTGGGCGCGTTTGGCCGGTAAGGTAGTCACCCTTGCGAAGGTGATTGCGACGAATAGTAGAAGTACCAACATATACGTCTTTTTCACCGGGAAGATATCCGCTCGTACGCAAGAACCCATAGCCATCGGAAAGCACATCAAGGATGCCGCTGACCTCTTCAAAGCCTTCGGCTTTCATGCTGGCAGCAAACACTGCCTCGATAAGCTCTGCCTTCTTAAGGCCCTTGAAGTCGATCTCCAGTTCCTGAGCCTTTTCGCGAAGCTCAACGACCTTTAGTTTCGCGAGATCTTCCTTGGAAACCTGAGGAGCCACCGGCTCACGACGGTTTTGCTGGTGCTGGCGACGACCGTTGTGATAACGATCGTTCTTCTGGCGGTCGCCTCGATCGCCTTTCTGACGATCGCCGCCCCTCTGCTGACGGTGTTTGCGCTGACGACGACCCTTGTAGTCGTCGCGCTCTTCACGCTCGCTGGAACTCTTTTCCTCGGCAGCATCAGAAGCATCCGAGAGTCCGGAAGGCTCTTGCTTTTCCGCCCCTTCAGAAGGAGCCGATTCCTGCTCCGAGGAATCCTTTTGCTTCAATGGAGTCTCTTGATCGGAAGAAAAAGCCTGTTCAAAAGTTTTTTCTTGCTTAGGCTCAGCTTCCTGCTTGGGAGCTGCCTGCGCATTTTCGCCCTGAGACGCTTCTTCTGCCTTGGCCTTCGACCTGGATCGGGTGCGGGTTCGCCTTGGTTTGGACTCGTCCTCGGAGGAAGCGTCGCCCTTCTGCGTGTCGGAAGATTCAGTCTGGGGCTCTTCCTTCTTTTCGGCAGCCTTGGATTTTGCAGGCTTAGCCGCCTTGGGCTTCTGCTCAGCTTCGGTATCGGCAGGAGCTTCTTCGGCTTTCTTCCTGCTTGTCCTACGGCGCTTGGGCTTTTCATCCGGAGAAGAAGCCTCAGCAACCGCAGGCTTTACCTCAGCAGAATCGGAGGGCGCAGCCGCTGTGGCCGCCCCCTCCTGCTTGTCGGAGGCCTTCGCCGTACGACGACGCATAGTACGTGCCGGCTTTTTTTCCTCGGGCGCAGACTCTTCGACTACCTCTGCATCACTCATGCGTTCTGGACTTTCTCCCAATCCTTGAGGAATGCCTCAAGGCCACGATCGGTCAACGGATGCTGAACCATCTTCTTCAGCACACCGAAGGGAACCGTTGCGATATCGGCACCCATCAACGCTGCCTGGGTAACATGGTTTGCACTGCGGATAGAAGCCGCAATAACCTCGACCTGCTCACCGTTTACGGTATTAGAGGTGAAGTCATAGTTGTTCAGCGCAGTAACAATATTGGCAACCTGATCAAGACCATCTTCCGAGATGTCGTCAAAACGACCAATGAAGGGGCTGATGTAGCGAGCGCCAGCGCGGGCAGCCAAGATGGCCTGAGGAACGCTGAAGCACAGCGTCATGTTCACCGGAATGCCCTCGGCTGCAAGTGCATGCGTTGCGGCAAGGCCTTCCACCATGGTGGGGATCTTCACAACAACGTTAGGAGCAATTGCGGCAAGCTCGCGACCGTCGGTGATGAGCTCTTCGCGCGTCATAGCAACAGATTCTGCGGAAACGGGGCAATCAGGGCCAACGATGTCGCAGATACGCTTGATGTGGTTGTGGAAGTCATCAAGCTTGCCGCCGATGCGAGAATACAAAGACGGATTGGTGGTTACGCCAGCCAACGCACCCCAGCTTGCTGCCTCTTCGATCTCATCGAGATCGGCAGTGTCCAGAAAGAATTTCACTGGATCCTCCTTAAAAGAAATGAATAACCGTGCAGGCACACTTTGCCCGTAAAAGGCCACCTGCAAATATGCTGTTAAGGGGAATTAATAAGACCCGTTCATGGTAAACAATCGTTTTGCACAACGCAAGAACGGAAAAATGCGATCTCTTTCGCATAGCCCGGCAGCTCGTTCGGCGTTTCCAGAATGCAGGGCAATCCCAACAGTCGAGGATGCATCACTACGGCAGCCAGCGCTTCTTTACCAATGCAGCCTTCGCCAATGCGCGCATGGCGATCTTTATGGGCACCGCATTCGTTGAGGGAATCGTTAATGTGCAAAGCACGCAGCCTATCCAGCCCGATAACACGGTCGAATTCCTCGAGCACACCATCCAGGTCATTCGCAATGTCGTATCCCGCATCCCATACATGGCAGGTATCAAGGCAAACCCCCAGATGGCTGTTGAGCTCAACGCGATCGATGATGGCAGCCAGCTCCTCGAAGGTGCGGCCCACCTCGCTTCCCTTTCCCGCCATGGTTTCCAGCAGAAGCGTGGTGGTCTGTTCGGGCGTCAATACGGTATTCAAGACCTCGGCAATAAGCTCAATGCCCACATCCGCCCCTTGCCCTACGTGAGAGCCGGGGTGAATGTTGAACAACTGCCCCGGGGTGCGTTCCATTCGCGCCAAATCTTCGGCAAGCGCCTGAAATGCGAAACTGCGCACCTGTTCTTTCGCCGCACACGGGTTCACGGTATACGAACCATGCGCAACAATGCGCCCAATACCCGCCAACGCCGCCTCTTCCGCGAATGCCCTCACATCAGCATCGTCGATTGCTTTCGCCTTCCCGCCACGCGGGTTTCGCGTGAAAAACGCAAACGTGTTAGCGTCGATGGAAGCTGCCGTTTTTGCCATTGCGGCATACCCTTTAGCCGAAGAAAGATGACAACCGATAACGGGCATGCGCCCATCTGTCGGTTGCCGCAATACGGCTTGGTATTCGGACATGTATTCTCCTTTTTCTTTGCCTTGCATATGACGGGCCGAATCAAGTGCCAGCTACTCCTGCTCGCTGAGCAGTTCGGCGGCGTGGGCAAGAGACGTTTCGCTTACCTCGCCGGCAAGCATACGGGCAATTTCCGCCGTTCGGCTTTCGCCCGAAACAGGAGTCAAGCAGGTTTGCGGCAACGCATCATCGGACTTCGTTACCAGATAATGAGTATCGCCGCACACGGCAACTTGAGGAAGGTGCGTTACCACAATGACCTGATGGGTTTTTGCCAAATCGCGAAGAACGGCACCAAGTGCACGAGCGGTACTGCCACCCACGCCAGCATCGATCTCGTCAAACACCAGGGTGTCTACCTGGTCGCATTTGCCCAATGCGACCTTCAGGGCAAGCATCACGCGACTCATTTCGCCACCCGAAGCAATTTTGCCGAGCCGTTGAGCGCTAAGGCCCTCACCAGCAGCAAAAAGGAACACGAAAGACTGAGAGCCCCATGTGTCCCACTGCCCACGCGGTAGATCAGAAATACTTGCCTCAAGACGTGCGCCCTTCATTTCCAAACGAGTCATCTGGGCTTGGACGGCATCGATAAAGCGAGGAATAACCCTGCCGCGAGCTTCCGCCAAGGCATGCGCCGCGTCGGCAAGTGCCGATTCCGCTGCATCGCACCTCTTTCGAGCCTGGGAGATAAGCTCGTCGCGCCCATCGTATTCGCGGATTTTCGCCTCAGCTTCGGCACGCTGCGCCAACACATCTTCCATGCGCGGACCGAAGCCACGCATAAGACCCTGCAACTCGGCAATGCGGTCCTGCGCCGCCTCCAGCTCTTCCTGGGGGAAATCGACACCATCTTTGTACGTCGCCAAATCGCGACCCACATCCTCCAGCGAAAAGAATGCTTCACGCACAAGCTCCAACACGGATTCAACGGAAGTGTCTACCGCCGCAATTCGCTCAAGAGATCCCAATGCCGACTCAAGCGATTCCACCGCACCGCCCGACCCCGTTAGATTGCGCTGGGCAGACATGGCTTCATGGACCAGCATTTCGGCGTTTTCCAGGCGAGGCATTCGCTCGATAAGCTCTTCGTACTCACCTTCCTGGGGATCTGCTTTGCCAATCTGCTCCAAAGCGAAGCGTGCCCTGTCGAGCTCGACAGCATCGGCTGATTCCAACTCTTGCAGGCGAACAAGCTCGGCAGACGCATCGTTTGCCGCAGAAAGGCATGCTCGATACGCCCCCAACGGCGCACTGATTTCTTCTTTGCCCCATTCGTCGAGCAAAGCACGCTGATAGGTAGGCGAAAGCAAGCGCTGATGCTCGTGCTGCCCGCAAAGATCAACCGTCTGCCCCAAGCCCCCGGCAAGTTCCTTCGCTGAAGCAAGCGAACCGTCAATGGAAACGCGACTGCGTCCTTGCGCACCGATGCGGCGCGCAACCACCACACCATCCTCCCCGCATCCTTCGCCAAAGAAACGGCCCTCTACCTGGAGCTCTTCGCAGCCCTCGCGCACAAACGACGCACCAGCACGCTCGCCGACCAGAATCTTCAGCGCATTCAGCAAAGCGGTTTTACCCGTGCCCGTTTCGCCTGTTACCACAGTAAAGGCGGGGCTTGGAGCAAACGTTGCCTCGTGGATCAACGCCACATCGCGAATATGCACTTCATCAATCATGGCAACCCCTTTTAGGTGCTCGGTACACCGTGTTCGTATCTTTCACCGTTTGATTTTACGCTACCGAATTCGAAAGACATGCGAAAGCAATCGCAACAAACCACCACGCCGCACAGGCTATTGTCTCAAGACATATCTCCAGTATGGACGCACGAATCGCTACCGAAGCCGTATACTGAAACATACTCGTAACGAAAGCCTGAGGTCATGTCTGCTAATGATGCGCCACATATCGAAGCCCACGGAATGCTTGCCCAGCTTCCCGCATCGGTATGCGCTGTCATCGACGCTTTGGAAAAGCGCGGTTTTGAGGCATGGGTTGTTGGTGGCTTCGTGCGCGATGCTCTTCGCGGCGTCGCGCCCCACGATGCCGACATCGCCACCAACGCCCACTGGGAGCAAACGCGCGAAGCGTGTCTGGCAAGCGGCATGGCGGTGCACGAAACAGGAACGAAGCACGGTACGGTAACCGTGGTTTATCAAAACGAACCCATCGAGGTTACCACCTTCCGCACCGAAGGCGCCTATACCGATCACCGCCACCCCGATAGCGTGCTGTTCGTTGACACCATCGAGCAAGACTTGGCGCGACGCGATTTCACTATCAACGCAATGGCGTTCCACCCGGTTCGTGGCCTTGTAGATCCTTTTGACGGGCAGAACGACTTGGCCAACAAGATAATCCGCTGCGTCAACGACCCCGGTATCCGCCTGCAAGAAGATGCCCTGCGCATCCTTCGCGCTATGCGCTTCGCTTCACAGCTCGGGTTCTGGATTGACCCTGATACCGAAGCTGCCATACGCAGATACGCACCAACCCTTACCGGTGTTGCGGGAGAGCGCCTAAGGCAAGAGCTTGAAAAGCTCCTCTGCGGAAGCCATGTGCGCCAAACCCTGCTTCGGTTTCCCCGCGAACTTGCCTATATTGTTCCCTGCATTGAAGCCATGGACGGCTTCGACCAACACAACCCTTGGCACATCTACGATGTATGGGAACACACCGCTGCGGTAGTCGAAAACACCCCCGCCTACCCCTTGGTGCGTTGGGCGGCGCTGTTTCACGATGCAGGCAAGCCCGATACGTTCCTCATTGGAGCAGACAACTTGGGCCATATGCCCAATCACCCCATAGCAAGCGTTCAGCACATGCGCGAAAGCGCAAAAACGCTGCATTTCAGCAAGAAGATGCAGCATGATCTCGACTTGGTTATCCGCTACCATGGCGACAGACCCGAGCCCACAACAAAAAGTGTGCGCAAGCTGTATGCCCTGGTAGAACACAACGAGGACCTGTTCCACGCAATTTGCGACTTGATGCGGGGCGATGCAAGGGGAAAATCGACCCGTGCAACAAAATGGATCCAGAAGATCAACGCGGCCGAAAGCCTATTCAATGAGATGCTCAAGCAAGGCGAAGTGCTTTCTCCTGCCGACCTACCAGTAAATGGCACCGACCTTATCTCTCTCGGCGTACCTCAAGGACCACATGTTGGGCTTGTGCTCAGCGAGTTGTTCAGCGCCGTAGCCAACGAAGAGGTGGCACCTGAGCGCGAAGCACTTCTGGCGTTGGCAAGGCGATTCATGCAATCCTAAACCGCCTTGTTAGCGCAGCGCGAATAGGTGGTTCACAGGACCGTTGCCTTTCCCTAACCCAGGATTTGATTGGATTGCTTCAGTGAGGTAGCGCTTCGCAAAAGCCACGGCATGCTTCAAAGTTTCGCCCTTCGCCAAATACGAAGCGATAGCAGAAGAAAGCGTGCAGCCAGTACCATGCGTGTTCTTCGTTTCCACACGCTGAGCGGAAAGCCACGTCACCGCACCGTTCGCTTCCAGCAGCACATCATCGGCTTCTTCGGTCAAATGTCCACCTTTCACCAGAACGGCCTGCGCTCCTTTCAGCTGAATAGCCTTCGCCGCAGCCAGCATATCCTCTTTAGTTTCGATGCGCATGCCTGAAAGCACTTCGGCTTCGGGGATGTTTGGCGTTACCACGGAAGCCCGCACAAGCAAATCGAAAAGCGCTTGCACTGCAGGCGCCTCCGAAAGCGCAGCCCCGCTTGTGGCAACCATGACCGGATCGAGCACGACATTCTGAGCATCGAAACGCTGCAAGCCCTGCCCCACCGCACGAACCACTTCCGCCGTAGGGAGCATGCCGATCTTAACTGCATTGGGGCAAATATCAGAAAACACGCTTTCCATCTGCAGTAATACAAAATCGGGATCCGTCGCAACCACTCCTTGCACACCCATGGTGTTCTGCGCGGTTAGCGCTGTGACAACCGATTCCGCATAGACCCCCAAAGCGCTCATGGTTTTGATATCTGCCTGAATGCCCGCTCCTCCCGAACAATCGGAACCAGCAATGGTTAGCGCTGTTTTCATATTCTCTCCTTGCTCAAGGCAAGCTAACGGCTCGGGTATCGAGGGGAGCCTGAGCCACCTCAACGCCCGAACACCCGCCGCTCGCATCACAGGTAAAAGCGGCTGCCCAAAGGGACAGCCGCTTCATACTTGCTATTTGTCGGACATTTCCTCGCCGAGGTCGATGGTAAGACCGTCCATGAT
>OLWB01002561.1_pt1 | contig 14379 bp, 15 predicted proteins | sample 1673331 | NCBI WGS metagenome assembly OLWB01 (sample SAMEA3178943, study PRJEB25190) | human gut metagenome | biome: human gut; feature: human-associated habitat; material: faeces | place: Austria | collected 2013
ACCGGGCCGAGGTGGGTGCGCAGCATCATGTTGAAGTCGCGCGGTTCGGTCCACTGGCCACGGGTGCCGCAGTTCGGGCAGACGATGTCCTTCATGCCGTTTTCCGGCATCTTGTCGCCGTGCTTCTCGGCGTAGGATTCCTCGAGCTTGTCGGCGCGGTTGCGCTTGTGGCAGTTGAGACACTCGACGAGCGGATCGTTGAACACGCTCACGTGGCCGGACGCCACCCACACTTCGGGCGGCAGAATGATGGAAGTGTCGACACCGACGACATCAGGACGGGTGACGACCATGGAGCGCCACCATTCACGCTTGATATTGTCCTTGAGAGCGACGCCGAGAGGGCCGTAATCCCAAGCGGAACGGGTGCCGCCGTAAATTTCGCCGGCGGGGAACACGAAGCCGCGACGCTTCGCAAGGGATACGACTTCATCGAGTTTGGACTGAGCCACAATGCACCTTCTGGTTTGAACGGTTTGGGGTCTAATAACAACCGCTTCAGGATAGCCGTATATGGTGACAGGTCAGGCGGCATTGTCCGGTATATGTTCCGCGTCTCACGAGCGGCCGTTCGCAGCGATTCCTATATCGCAACACCTCCATATTGTTCCTGTTGTTTTACCCTTCCCGAATTTGTGCCACTGACATCGCGTCAGCGTCACAAATTCGGGAGATGTTGCTCGGCGGAGGCGTCTATGTATCACGAATGGACGGGGACGCGCCAGACCTGACGACACGTATCGAACAAATCCGTCACGATAATGTCCATGTTGGCGCATAGCGTCGGCACTGTAATGCAGGGGAACTCGCATGTGGTTCGCGAGTTGAGAAAGGCCTGAGCCTGACCCTTAGAACCTGTTGGTTAAGACCATCGTAGGGAGCAGTAAATGAGCAATAGTGCATCATCGTTTACCGGCGTGTCCAGCGGTTATACCGCCGGGACTCCGGTTCCAGCCGATTCACCCATCCGTGACAATATCGCCGATGCCGTTCGCCGCGTACGCGAGACGACTCCGTTGGCCCAGTCATTCACCAATTTTGTGACCATCAATTTGGTTGCCAACGCGCAACTGGCGGCCGGCGGCACTGCGGCCATGAGTTTCCTGCCGGACGACGTGATCGAAACCGCGAAAATCGCGGGCGCGAACTACATCAACGTGGGCACGCTGCTGCCGTTCTATAAGGACGCACTGCCCGAAATCGCCCAGCGACTCAACTACTTGGACAAGCCGTGGGTGCTCGACCCGGTGGCCGCCGGCATCGGCCGCACCCGTACCGCCATTCTTCAGGCCTTCAAGGCCGCTCCCCCGACCATGATTCGCGCGAATGCATCCGAGGTAATCGCGCTGGCGAACATGTGGGGGCTCAATACCGAAACCGTGGGGGACGCTTCCGAGCACCGCCCCGCCGGAGTGGAATCCGTCGACGACGTGGAGTCCGCAACCGGCGCGGCGGTGGCGCTGGCACAGTATCTGACCGAACAGCACGCCAAGCATTCCTCCCATGACGCTTCCACCCGCTGCGCCGTGGCCGTGTCCGGCATCGCCGATCTGGTGACCGATGGCGAAACCGTGTACCGGCTGCCGGGCGGCAGCGCGATGATGACCAAGATCACCGGTGCCGGCTGCTCGCTGGGCGGCGTGGCTGCCACGTATTTGGCGGTCTCCGATCCGTTGACCGCCGCCCTGTCCGCGTCTCTGCTGTACAACCGCGCGGGAGAGGTGGCCGATACAACTTCGCACGGACCGGGCTCGTTCCAAGTTGCGTTCCTTGACGCGCTGTGGAATGTGACCGCCGAACAGGTGGCGGAATCCGAGATTTTGGTGCAGTAGTTTCAGTTCCCTCTGATGAGGGAGCTCATAACAGTTTTTTCCAATAAGACTTCCACAAGAAACAACAAAAGCAGGAATAATAATGAGTAATGAATACCCATACGCCTCCATGCGCGACAGCTTCGACCTGTCCGCGTACTTCGTGGTGGGGCCGGAGGACTGCAAAGGCCGTCCGCTGACCGACGTGGTGGATCAGGCTCTGCACGGCGGCGCAACCTTCATCCAACTGCGCGCCAAGGAGGCCGATGCCTCTGAGCTGACCGACATGGCTCGCGACATCGCGCAAATCATCGAGGACAATGAGAAGTCCGATTCCGTGGCCTTTGTGATCGACGACCGTGCCGACGTGGTGTGGCAGGCCCGCCGCAAGGGCATCAAGGTGGACGGTGTGCACATCGGCCAGACCGACATGGAGCCGCGCGAAGCCCGCGCCCTGCTCGGCGACGAGGCCATCGTGGGCCTGTCGGCTGAGACCGAAAGCCTCGTTCGGCTCATCAACGAGCTGCCCGACGGCTGCATCGACTACATTGGCGCCGGTCCTCTGCACGTCTCCACCACCAAGCCCGAGGCTTCCGTGGGCGGCAACGACGGCTCCGGCAAGACGCTGGACGCCGCCCAGATCAACACCATCTGCGTTGCCAGCGAATTCCCGGTGGTCGTGGGCGGCGGCGTGACCGCAGCCGATATGGCCATGCTCGCCGATACCAAGGCTGCTGGCTGGTTCGTGGTCTCCGCCATCGCGGGTGCCGAGAACCCGGAAGAGGCCGCGCGCACCATGGTCGAAGGCTGGAAGGCCGTCCGCGGCGACAAGAAGCACGGCTACGCTCCGCGCGTCGTAACCCACACCCCCGCTACTGACACTCAGGCTGCTCAGGAAGGGGCCGCGAAGCCCGGTTCCGAGGCCACTGAGAAGAAGTTCACCAACGCCAAGGACGCCAAGGATGCCCAGAAGCTTGCCAAGCAGCAGCGCGTGGACATCGCCGCCCGTGGTTCCAAGCAGCGCGACAAGGCGCACATCCGCAAGACCAAGTCCGTACCGTTCACCTATCAGTATGGTTCCTACGACCTGGAAGTGCCGTACACCGAAATCAAGCTGAGCGACACGCCCGGCGTGGGCCCGAACCCGCCGTTCCACGACTACAACACCGAAGGCCCCAAGTGCGACCCGAAGGAAGGCTTGAAGCCCCTGCGTCTCGACTGGATCCGCGACCGCGGCGACATCGAAGACTACGAGGGCCGCCGCCGCAACCTTGAGGACGATGGCAAGCGCGCCATCAAGCGCGGCCGCGCCACCAAGGAATGGCGTGGACGCAAGCATGAGCCGATGCGTGCCAAGGACCACCCGATCACCCAGATGTGGTACGCCCGCCACGGCATCATCACCCCGGAGATGCAGTACGTGGCCACCCGCGAGAACTGCGATGTGGAGCTCGTGCGCTCCGAGCTGGCCGCCGGCCGCGCGGTGATGCCCTGCAACATCAACCACCCCGAGGCCGAGCCGATGATTATCGGATCCGCCTTCCTGACCAAGCTCAACGCCAACATGGGCAACTCGGCCGTCACCTCCTCCATCGATGAGGAAGTGGAGAAGCTGACGTGGGCCACCAAGTGGGGCGCCGATACCGTGATGGACCTGTCCACCGGTAACGACATCCATACCACCCGTGAGTGGATTCTTCGCAACTCCCCCGTGCCGATCGGCACCGTGCCGATGTACCAGGCCCTCGAAAAGGTCGAGGATGATGCCTCCAAGCTGAGCTGGGAACTGTTCCGCGACACCGTAATCGAACAGTGCGAGCAAGGTGTGGATTACATGACCATCCACGCCGGCGTGCTGCTGCGTTACGTGCCGCTGACCGCCAACCGCGTGACCGGCATCGTCTCCCGCGGTGGCTCCATCATGGCCGACTGGTGCCTGCGCCACCACCAGGAGAGCTTCCTGTACACGCACTTCGACGAGCTGTGCGACATCTTCGCCAAGTACGACGTGGCGTTCTCTCTGGGCGATGGCCTGCGCCCCGGCTCCCTAGCCGACGCGAACGACGCCGCGCAGCTTTCCGAGCTCATGACTCTGGGCGAGCTGACCGAGCGCGCCTGGGCCAAGGACGTGCAGGTGATGATCGAGGGCCCGGGCCACATGCCGCTGGGCCAGATCGCGGCGAATATGGAGATACAGAAAACCCTATGCCACGGCGCGCCCTTTTACGTGCTGGGGCCGATCGTCACCGACGTCGCGCCCGGGTACGATCACATCACCTCTGCCATTGGCGGCGCAATCGCCGCGGCCAACGGCGCGGCCTTTTTGTGCTATGTCACGCCTGCCGAGCACCTGCGTCTGCCGGACGTGGACGACGTAAAGGAGGGTATCGTCGCTGCACGGATCGCCGCGCATGCGGCGGATATCGCCAAGGGCGTGCCGGGCGCGGCCGAGTGGGACCGCGAAATGAGCCTCGCCCGCAAAAAGCTCGACTGGGAGGGCATGTTCCGTCTCGCGCTCGACCCGGAAAAGGCGCGCCGTTACCGCGCCTCGTCCAAACCCGAAAAGGAGGATACGTGCAGCATGTGCGGCAACTTCTGCGCCGTGCGTAATATGAACCGTATCCTGGACGGCGAAATCGTCTCCATTTTCGATGAATAAGGGGGGAACAGCATGTTTGGAGAACTCCTGGCGCAGACGCGAAAGAGCGCGCCGCTGATCCACTGCATTACGAACTATGTCACTGTGAATGACTGCGCCAACATCCTGCTCGCCGCCGGCGCTTCTCCCATCATGGCGGACGACGCGGCCGAGGTGGAGGAAATCACGTCCCTGTGCGGCGGCCTTTGCATCAATATCGGCACGCTGAACAGCCGCACCGTCACCAGTATGCTGCTGGCGGGCAAAAAGGCCAATCAGCTGGGACACCCCGTGGTGCTGGACCCGGTGGGCGCGGGCGCCTCCAAGCTGCGCACCGACACCGCTTTCCGCCTGCTGAAGGAAGTGAAGTTCACGGTCATCCGCGGCAACATCTCGGAGGTGAAGACCCTGGCTTCCGGCGCGGGCACCACCAAGGGCGTGGATGCCGATGTGGCCGACAGGGTCACCGAGGAAAATCTGGACGGCGCGGTGGCCTTTGCCAAGGCCTTTGCAGCCCAGACGGGTGCCGTTATTGCCATTACCGGTGCCATCGACATCGTGGCCGACGCGCAGATTATCGAGAAACTGGCGGACCGTACCATCTTCGTGGTACGCAGCGGCTTGCTGGATCGCGGCATGTTGCCCGAACTGGAAAACATCTATCAGGAGAAACGTTTCAGGAACCTCAGCGTGATACTGAACGGCACGGAAAGTGCCGGAGGCCGGTACAGCTACCGTTACGGATACCGCTATGGCTATAGATACGGTTATCATAACGGCTACTCCTCCTACTATGGAAGTAAAGGAGAAATGGGGGGGTAAATGGTTGGTTATCAAATAACCGATAACATGTTGTTCTCTTATATAAAAGCATATTACAACTATGTGGCCATTCCGTAAGACAACAACCCTCGCACAGAGTGGCATCCTGAAAGGGATAACCGACTGCCATAGCCATCTTCTTCCGGGAGTGGATGACGGGGTGGAGACGTTGGATGAATCACTCCGGATTTTAGATACGATGGAAAAGCAGGGAGTCAGAAAGGTGTGGCTCACGCCGCACATCATGGAGGACATCCCCAATGAAACCGCAACCCTGCGAGAGAAGTTCCGGGAACTGGAACAGAGTTACAATGGTACGATGGAGTTGGCTTTGGCGGCGGAATACATGATGGACAACCTCTTCGAGGAACGTCTGGAAAAGAATGACCTGCTGCCCTTGGAGGAAGGGAAACGCTACCTCTTGGTGGAAACCTCCTATTTCAATCCACCGATGGGCCTGCTCTCCGTCCTGCAACGCATCCAAAAGAAAGGCTATTACCCGTTGCTGGCACATCCCGAACGGTACGAATACATGCAGAAGAAGGACTACAAGGCCTTGAAGGAAGAACACATCTTTTTCCAGCTCAACGTGCCCTCGTTGGCCGGGATGTATGGCAGACATGTGCAGGAAAAGGCGGAAGCCTTGCTGAAAGCCAAGGCGTACTACTGTATCGGTTGCGATATCCATTCAGCGTTTTTTTACCATAAATTATTACAATCTGATATTCGTAAAAAGATCGTAATGAATTTTCGGGAAGAATCCTAATTTTCATGGGAATAATATAGATTTAGAAGAAGCTTGGTATGTTACATACTTCTTTCATTGGTTGTCACATATTGTCAAAGTACAAATCTTCTGAGTTAAAGCGACTGTAAATCAATATACATCCTAATGCCCACAATTGTTGTAAGGTTCGAACTATGCAGAAAAGAAACTGGTCGCGGTACGATTTATTATCGTATCTACAAAGGGCATAACCGGCGTATGGAGTTCTCCTCGCGTCTTCGCTTGTCGGCCTCTTCCTGGGATGAAGTCACGAAGACTGTCAAGGGAAATGATCCCGAGGCTTGTCGTCTCCGTACTCAGATTGAAGCCGATCTTAAACTTTTGAATCAGATTATTACGGAAGATGTCGCCGGTTTTCTGACCATGGGTGACATGATAAGTATCTTCAAACATCGGAGAACGATAGTAAGTCCTCATTCGCTTCCTTAAGAATTGGATTGATCAAACTGCGCAGATAAAAATATATCGTTATGAAACTTAATTTTTCCCTCCATTTCAGAACATTCATGACCGGAGCGATTATTTTCTTGTCTTTGGTTATATTGTTAATCAGTTTGCCAGAAGGCGAATATTCTATTTTTGAAGATATTCTTGATGAAGAGAGTGGATTTTATATGTTGTTATTTTCTTTTTGTCTCATCTTTTTTTCCTATGGAATAGGGATGATGTTGGAGATTATATCGAATCCGTTTCCACGAGCTACTTATTTAATCAAACATTTGGATAGTTATTTGGGAATATTTACACATACCGATTCAATTGTTCAGAAATCTGAAGCATATAAGGCTCTTTATCGGATTGATGTAAAAGGGACAATTGGTAATTTGAAGGTTTACAAATACATGTTCACATATATCATATCCCGAAATGATAATCTGAACAGAGAGATACAAGGATGTATTTTCAGGATATATGCCATGTTATCGCTACTTATAGCGGTGGTTTTCTTGCTTGTAGCGATTCTGATACAATTCTTATTTGCAGATATTGATTTTAGTGACGCACCTGCATTTAATGTGACTTTGGTAATTTTATTAATGATCAGTATCATGCTTTTGTATAGGGCATGGCAAAAGAGTAAAAGAAGATTTCTTGATGAGATGGAACAAGCATATTATGTTTTAACAGAGTTCCCTGCAGATGAATAAAATGAATTAATATCGTTTTTATGAAAGGTATCGTATTAGCGGGGGGAAGCGGGACACGCTTATACCCCATCACAAAGGGAGTAAGCAAGCAATTGCTTCCCATATTTGACAAGCCGATGGTTTATTATCCGATTTCGGTCTTGATGTTAGCTGGCATTCGGGAGATTTTGATCATCTCCACCCCTTACGACCTGCCGGGGTTCAAACGGCTTTTAGGTGACGGTTCGAATTATGGCGTACATTTTGAGTATGCCGAGCAACCCTCTCCCGACGGGCTGGCACAGGCATTCCTTATCGGAGAAGAGTTCATCGGGAATGATTCCGTCTGTCTGGTATTAGGTGATAATATCTTTCATGGAAACGGTTTTACGGCTATGCTGAAAGAAGCTGTACAGATTGCCGAGCAGGAACAAAAGGCGACGGTATTTGGCTATTGGGTTAATGATCCGGAACGCTATGGTGTAGCTGAGTTTGATATAAGAGGTAATTGCCTCTCCATTGAGGAAAAGCCGGAACAGCCAAAATCCAACTATGCGGTAGTCGGGCTTTATTTCTATCCGAATAAAGTGGTGGATGTAGTCAAACATATCAAGCCTTCGGCACGTGGGGAGTTGGAGATTACCGCCGTGAACCAGCGGTTCTTGGAGGATAAGGAACTGAAGGTACAGACCTTGGGCAGAGGATTCGCTTGGCTTGATACCGGTACGCACGACTCCCTTTCGGAAGCATCTACCTATATTGAGGTGATTGAGAAACGGCAAGGATTGAAAGTGGCTTGTCTGGAAGGTATCGCCTACCGCAAAGGATGGATTGACCGCGAGAAGATGCAGCAGTTGGCTCGACCGATGTCGAAGAACCCGTACGGGCAATATCTGTTGAAAGTGATTGAAGAGGTGGAACGTACAGGGAAAGATAATTTGGATTGACATGGAAGTAATAAAGACAGCGATAGAGGGTGTGGTCATCATCGAGCCACGCATTTTTACGGATGCCAGAGGCTATTTCTTTGAAAGTTTCTCCCAAAAGGAATTTGACGAGAAGGTACGCCCCATCCGTTTTGTACAGGATAATGAAAGCAAGTCAAGCTACGGCGTGATGCGCGGACTGCATTATCAGAAGATGCCTTATACACAGAGCAAACTGGTACGCTGTGTGAAAGGAGCCGTATTGGATGTGGCGGTTGACATACGGGAAGGATCTCCTACATTCGGACAACACGTGGCCGTGGAACTGACGGAGGAAAACCACCGGCAGTTCTTCATCCCGAAAGGATTTGCACATGGTTTTGCCGTATTGAGCGAAGAAGCCGTATTTCAATACAAATGCGACGAATTTTATACTCCGGAAAGCGAAGGTGGCATACAATTGATAGACGAGGCATTGGGCATTAATTGGAAAATCCCGGTAGAGAATGCCATCCTTTCGGAGAAAGACCTGCACAGGGCATGCTTAAAGGATTCCGTATTGGATTTCAAATACGGAGAAGATTTGTATAAATAAGAAACTTGATATGAACATTCTAGTGACAGGAAGCAACGGGCAGTTAGGCAATGAGATGGTCCGGGTTTCCGGCAAGAGCAAAGAACGCTATGTCTTTACGGACATTGCAGAATTGGATATTACGAAACTGGATGCCGTTCTTTCGCTTGTACGGAAAGAACAGATTGACGTAATTGTTAATTGTGCTGCCTATACCAATGTAGATAAGGCAGAGGATGATGAAAAGACGGCAGACTTGATCAATCATGTGGCTGTCGGTTATTTGGCTGCGGCAGCCAAGTCTGTCAATGCCACACTTATCCATATATCTACCGATTATGTTTTTAGGGGAATCAACTACGTTCCTTTTACGGAAGAGGACATGACGGAACCGACCGGTGTATATGGCAAGACAAAGCTTGCAGGAGAAGAAGCCGTTGTCAATTCAGGCTGCAATTATATAATACTGCGCACTGCATGGCTATACTCGGCATGGGGCAAGAACTTCGTGAAAACCATGCTGAAATTGACGGAAGAGAAAGACATATTGCCTGTCATTTTCGACCAGATAGGCACACCCACTTTTGCCGGTGATCTGGCAGATGCCATAGGTTGGATTCTTGACAGGAGAATGACCGACAAGAAAGGCATTTATCATTTCAGCAATGAGGGAGTATGCTCTTGGTATGACTTTGCGGCAGTTATAGCCCGATTGGCCGGAAACGAGTGTGATGTCCGCCCGATTCATACCTTTGAATATCCGAGCAAGGTGAAACGTCCGCATTATTCGGTTTTGGACAAAACGAAGTTCCGCGAGACGTTCGGTTACAAGATTCCGCATTGGATGGAATCGTTGGAAAAATGTATCAACCAGATAAAAGCACAGAACAATGGGATTTAAACGGAATATACTTATTACGGGTGGCGCAGGCTTCATCGGCAGCCATGTGGTGCGCCTGTTTGTGAACAAATATGCGGACTATCACATTGTCAATCTTGACAAATTGACTTATGCAGGTAATCTGGCTAACCTGAAAGATATTGAGGACAAGCCGAATTACACGTTTGTAAAGGCGGACATCTGCGATTTCGAGAAGATGCAGGAGTTGATGCGGCAATATCATATCGACGGCATCATCCATCTCGCTGCCGAAAGCCATGTGGATCGCAGCATCAAAGACCCGTTTATCTTTGCCCGTACTAACGTGATGGGGACGCTCTCCTTGTTGCAGGCGGCCAAGATTTACTGGGAAAGCCTTCTGGAGAAGTACGAAGGAAAACGGTTCTATCACATTTCGACCGATGAGGTATATGGAGCATTAGAGTTGACACATCCCGAAGGGGTAAAACCGCCTTTCACCACTACGGCTTCTTCTTCGGAGCATCATTTGGCATACGGCGAGGATTTCTTCTATGAAGATACCAAATACAATCCACACAGCCCCTATTCTGCATCAAAGGCAAGTAGTGACCATTTCGTCCGTACATTCCATGACACGTATGGAATGCCTATTATTGTAACCAACTGTTCCAACAACTATGGACCCTATCAATTCCCGGAAAAGCTGATACCGCTTTTCATCAACAACATCCGTCATCGCAAACCGCTCCCGGTTTATGGTAAAGGAGAGAATGTACGTGACTGGCTTTTCGTGGAAGATCATGCCCGTGCCATCGACCTTATATTCCATCAGGGAAAGGTTGCCGATACCTACAACATCGGTGGTTTCAACGAATGGAAGAACATCGACATTATCAAAGTCATTATAAAGACTGTGGATAGACTGTTGGGCAATCCCGAAGGAACTTCCCTTGACTTGATAACCTATGTGACCGATCGCAAGGGACATGACATGCGCTATGCCATCGACTCGTCCAAACTCCAAAATGAGTTGGGTTGGGAACCGAGCCTCCAGTTTGAAGAAGGTATTGAAAAGACCGTCCGCTGGTACTTGGATAATCAGGAGTGGATGGATAACATCACTTCCGGAGAATATGAGAAGTATTACGAGGAAATGTATAAAGGAAGATAACAGCTTACAAATGCTGCAATAATTCGTAAAATGAGGAACAATAGGGATAAATCTTTGGATATAGCAAAAGCTATTTGCATTATTCTAATGGTTGTGGGCCATAGCGGATGCCCGACTTATCTGAATGATTTCGTTTACATGTTCCACATGCCTTGCTTCTTTTTCGTAAGTGGTTGGCTGCTAAACGACAAATACATAACGGACTTGAAAACGGGGTTGATACAAAAGGCAAAAGGTTCATATTACCCATTCGTGAAATGGACGTTGATTTTCCTGCTTTTCCATAGCGTATTTGTCTCGATGCACATTTATGAGAACAGCTATTCATGGCAAACATTCATTGAGCGTATCGTAAGGGCTTTCACGATGACTGGCAGTGAATCCCTTTTAGGAGGTTTTTGGTTCCTGATTTCATTGTTTTGGGCTTCGATTATTTCCCTCCTCTTCTTGAATATGCTCTCAAGGAAGAATTTGTTAACAGAAAATAACGTAGCGGGGGGGGGTAATTTCAATTCTCGTAACAGCAGTATTATGGCATTTCAATCCGATTCCCTTACCGCAGATGTTCGGGGAACAGACTTTATTGGCTACAGCGTTCTACCTGAGCGGTTATCTTTGTCGTAAAAAGAACATGTGCTTCGACTATCAGCTTATTGCAGGTTTGCTTCTATTGATTGTTCCGGCCATTGCAGCATTCTTCGTCAAATTGAATATGGCAACGGTGCAAGGATGGCTTGTGTCGGTTGATTATGCGATTGCTATGGCAGGAACAATGAGCATAGTGCTGTTATCGAGAGAATTATCAAGACATCGCATCGCCCCTATATTTGCATATATTGGAGATAAGACCTTGTATATTTTGGCTTTTCATTTCCTTGCATTCAAACCTGTAAGTTTCGTTTATTTACATTTTAATGGTTTGCCTATTGACCTTTTAACTATGTTCCCGGTTTTGGAAGAAACGAATAGTTGGATGTGGATTGTATATGTTATTAGTGGGATTATTTTTCCTCTTGCGATATGGGAACTGATACATCATATTTTTGTGAGTAATAAAACAAGTACTTCGAAAAAATATATCTGAAACTAAAATGTGGGTTGGTGATTATAGCAATGTTACTGACCGTCTGGGACACGATGCTCGCTACGCCATTGATTTTACAAAACTCCAAAAAGAATTGGGCTGGGAACCTTCCTTGCAGTTTGAGGAGGATATAGAAAAGACAGTTCGCTGGTATTTGGATAACCAAGAATGGATGGATAATATTACTTCCGGAGAGTACGAGAAGTATTACGAGGAAATGTATAAAGAAAAGTAGATCAGCTTAAAGTACTCATAGTTGATTATTTTTTTAATTTAACAACAATGATAAATCAAGAAGTAAAAGCACGGATAAAAAAATACTTTGACGAAGCCTGCAAAGAACTTATGATTGACTGTTCTGCATATATTTTGCAAATTGTAACAGATAAGAAGAAATTCGCTTCTACTGAAAATTCAGCAGAATGGGATGGAAACATCCTATATATTAACCAAGAATGGGTAGAATTATGTTTGCAAAATAAAGCAGAATTTGATTTAATATATATCCTTAGCCATGAGGCTCGCCATATTTATCAACATCATGTCATTGCTGATTTCAAGCAAAGAGGTAAATCAAGTGAACTTCCTGCTGTCATAAATCAATGGGAATATGAGTTTTCACACTATATCCGCAATGAAGGGGATGAAGATAGTATGAAAAGAATGTTAGCCAACAAGTTGAAATAGATGCCAATGCCTTTGCCAATTGTATGCTTCTCAAAAATGGCTTGGGGGCAAGAATTAAACCCGGTCAAGAAGAAATCATGGAAAAAGCAATCAAGGCAATGGCGAAAAAATTGTGGAAAGCGCAAATACTATAATTTCAATGTTGTCATTTATTAATTTGAGTGATGGATAACAACTCGTCAAGAAATAATACTATAGCCAAAAATACTTTCCTATTATATCTAAGGTCATTATTTGGACTCGCAGTATCCTTATACACCAGCCGAATCGTACTTAACTCTTTAGGAATAGATGATTATGGAATATACAATGTCGTAGGTGGTATGGTAGCTATGTTTTCCTTATTGTCTAATTCATTATCTACTGCTATAAGCCGTTATTTGACTTTTGAATTAGGAAAGGAAAATATTGATAAATTACGTACTATTTTTTCTTCCTCAGTAGTCATACAGACCGGATTGGCATTATTTATTCTCCTCTTAGTGGAGATTTTTGGTATATGTTTTTTGAATCTTTATATCAACATTCCAGCAGGAAGATTAGAAGCAGCACATTGGGCTCTTCAGTGTTCTGCTATTACTTTTGCTGTTGGATTGATAAGCATACCTTATAATGCTACTATTATAGCACACGAAAAGATGGTTTTCTTTGCATATATCAGTATTTTAGAGCAAGTACTAAAACTAATAGTCGCATATTTACTATATATATCACCGTTTGATAAACTAAAAATATACGCCTTTCTTTTAGTGATTGTTTCCATACTAATTCGTGCTATCTACGGCATGTATTGTAAAAGACAATTTGAAGAATGTAACGGCAAAATTATAATAGACAAGTCTTTCATTCGCCAGATGGTAGATTTTGCAGGATGGAATTTTTTAGGAGCAGGCTCAGGTGTATTAATGACACAAGGGGTTAATATATTAATGAATTTATTCTTCACTGTAGCAGTTAACGCAGCCAGAGGTGTAGCTACCCAAATAGAAGGAGTAGTCATGAGTTTTGTAAATAATTTTACAACAGCTATAAACCCTCAAATAACCAAATCATATGCTTCAGGAGATAGAGAATACCTATTCCAACTTATCCACAGAGGATCTAAATACTCATTCTTCTTAGTTTTGTTTTTTGCATTACCCATATTGTTAGAAACCGAGACTATTTTAACACTTTGGCTTGGACTTGTTCCAGTATACACTTCTCAGTTTGTCAGGCTCTCATTGTTGGTGGCCTTATTGTCAGTCATTTCCAACACGTTGGTTACCTCTATGCTTGCAACTGGAAATATCAAGAAATATCAAATAGTGGTAGGCGGAACAGGAATGCTTGTTTTTCCATTGGTTTATATTGCCTATTACATAGAAATGCCTCCAGCAACTTCTTATGTGATTACATTTCTAATTTTTATGGTTCAGTTGTTTTATCGATTATTTTTATTGCATTCTATGATACAGCTTTCTATACGCTCTTTTTTCAAACATGTACTGCTCAAAGATGTTTATGTATTAGTTCTTTCTTCTATTGTGCCTATAATATTACATCTTTATTTGCCAATAGAAAACGGATTATTCAAATTATTGATTATTTGTTTTGCTTCTGCATTAACTACTATCCTATCTATTTACTGTTGCGGATGCGACCCAAAAGAAAAGGCATTTATTCGTCAAAAACTATCAATATTCAAACGAGTTATTCTATAAACTTATTACAATGTCTTATTTATATGCGGCCAAGAATTTAGTTGTTAAACTATTTTCAAAGCGTCCTATCGTAAAAAATGTCCAAATAGTACAGTTGCAAACCTCACACATACTTGAGGGACGAACGGCCTTGATTACTGGAGGTACGAGTGGTATCGGTTTCGCTATAGCGCAAGCCATGTTATCG
>OLWB01002565.1_pt1 | contig 14354 bp, 8 predicted proteins | sample 1673331 | NCBI WGS metagenome assembly OLWB01 (sample SAMEA3178943, study PRJEB25190) | human gut metagenome | biome: human gut; feature: human-associated habitat; material: faeces | place: Austria | collected 2013
TTTTGGGCGTACCGAAGGGGATGAGGAGATACAGGATTTATTGCAGGCAAGCCGTGGGTTGAATCTGGGATTGCATTTCCTGTCGGGTGCCCTGACATTTGACCCGGTAATCAATAAGGTCGGAGAAAAACTCGCCTCCCAAATAGTCTGGCTGGATGCCCTCCTGACAAATGTGGACCGTACGACCCGCAATACCAATATGCTGATGTGGCATAAGGAATTATGGCTGATTGACCATGGCGCGTCACTCTATTTCCATTATTCATGGTCGAACTGGCGCAAACATGCTTTAAGCCCGTTTATCCAGATTAAAGACCATGCCCTGTTGCCGGAAGCCGGTAAGTTGGAGGAAACGGATGCCGAATTTAAACGTATTCTTACTCCGGATAAAATCCGTGAAATTGTTTCTCTGGTTCCGGACGACTGGTTGCAGTGGAACGAAAGTCCCGGTACGCCGCAGGAAATAAGAGACGTTTATATTGAATTCCTGACAGAAAGGATTGCCCATTCCGAAACATTTATAAAAGAAGCGCAGCATGCAAGGAAAGCACTTATATGAATACGCCGTTATCCGTTTTGTTCCCCGGGTGGAACGGGAGGAGTTTATTAATGTGGGTATTATCATGTTCTCTAAACGGGCCCGGTTTATAAAGGCGCGTTATCAGGTGGATGAAAAGAAGCTCTGTCTTTTCTCTTCCGAACTGGATATGGATTCGCTCTATGCCAGTCTGAAAGTATTCGACCGCATCTGCTCCGGCACTGCCGACGGTGGCCCGATAGCCTCTATGGATATTCCCGAGCGTTTCCGTTGGCTGACGGCTGTGCGCAGTTCTTCCATTCAGACTTCGCGTCCGCATCCCGGCTTTTCGACTGACTTGGAGGTTACGTTTGAAAAGTTGTTTGCGGAGTTGGTTCTGTAAACCGGCGAATACGTTTTCCCGGAGTAAAAATGCTCTCTTTAATTGTTAATTTTAGCAGTTTTTGCCAGTATTGTATATAGTTTTATCTTAGCTAACACTTTTTGGCGAAAGATGCTTGGAGGCTTAACATATATTGTCTGTAAAAAGCTTGACAAACGCTTGCTACAGGTGTATCTTTGTACTGTGGTTTTTTCATAATAGTATTAGATTTAAGGTTAACAAAGTTTGGTTAGGGCTTGTCGTGAGACAGGCTTTAATTGTTTATAGGGGTTTGCTTTATGCGAGCCTTATTATATCAAACTAACAGACAATAAAAAAGGGAACATCAATTGACCTGATGTTCCCTTTCTTTTTATATAAGAACGGATTAAGTTGTACCGGCAACTTCGGCTGTCCGCTCTACTACTTCAATTTCAAAAACTAAAGTAGAGTAGGCAGGGATAGTAACATTCCCGGCGCTGTCTTTTTTGTCAACCGAACCATAACCTAGTCTTTGAGGAATCCAGACTTCCCATTTCTCGCCTACTTTCATATTTTGCAGAGCGATAGTCCATCCTGATATGGGACTGGGAATTCCTGTTCCATAATAACTATTGTAGTTTGAAGAGGCTGTACTGACAGCCCATTCGGAAGGTGATCCGTCTTCTAATTCTTTCTTATCGAAATATTCACCATCCTCGCTGTTAGGGAACCATCCTTTGTAATAAACAGTGACACGACTGTTGTAATAGATTGGAATTTCAGGTTTATCTGCTTCTTTGAGCCTTTTAGCATAAATGAAATCTTCTCCGGCTCCCTGTATGCTTACCTTAAAGAAATCCGGGTCATTAGCCTTCGCCGCGAAAGCCTGTTCGTTTTCCAGCTTGTAGGCTTCAACGGCTACATCATCACTATCATCGTCATCTTTACAGGAAGTAAAGACGGCAGACATACAAAAAATCATCAACGCGAATTGCAGGTACTTCTTCATTTAATTATTCAGTTATCTTTTTTAATAAAGTCTTCAGGCTTACCTTTTCAGAGATAATATCGTGCAGCTTGTCGATGCTTACACGTTCCTGTTCCATGGTGTCACGGAAACGGATCGTTACACAATTATCCTTCAAAGTATCATGGTCAACTGTAATACAGTACGGAGTTCCAATAGCATCCTGACGGCGGTAACGTTTACCGATAGAATCTTTTTCATCATACTGGCAACGAAAGTCGAACTTCAGCATGTTGACGATCTCTTCAGCCTTTTCAGGAAGCCCGTCTTTTTTCACCAGTGGCAATACGGCGAGTTTGATAGGAGCCAGGGCTGCCGGCAATTTCAAAACAACGCGTGTTTCACCGTTTTCAAGTGTCTCTTCGCAGTATGAACCTGCCATAACGCTCAGGAATACGCGGTCAACACCGATAGATGTTTCAATAACGTACGGAGTATAGCTTTTATTTAATTCCGGATCGAAATATTGTATTTTCTTTCCTGAGAACTTTTCGTGCTGGCTCAGGTCGAAGTCTGTGCGGCTATGGATACCTTCCACTTCCTTGAAACCGAACGGCATTTCATATTCGATGTCGGTAGCGGCATTGGCATAGTGGGCGAGCTTTTCGTGATCGTGGTAACGATACTTTTGGTCACCTAATCCCATAGCCTTATGCCATTTCAAGCGGGTAGACTTCCACATCTTGAACCATTCCATTTCTTCTCCCGGACGAACGAAGAACTGCATTTCCATCTGTTCGAACTCACGCATACGGAAGATGAACTGACGGGCAACAATCTCGTTACGGAAAGCCTTACCAATCTGTGCAATACCAAAAGGTATCTTCATACGGCCGGTCTTCTGTACATTCAGGTAGTTCACAAAGATACCCTGAGCTGTTTCAGGACGCAGGTAAATCTTCATGGCACCATCCGAAGTAGAACCCATCTCTGTAGAGAACATCAGGTTGAACTGACGAACTTCCGTCCAGTTCTTTGTACCGCTGATAGGGCAAACGATTTCTTCATCCACGATAATCTGGCGAAGCTCGTCAAGGTTATTATCATTCAGAGCCTTTGCAAAACGTTCGTGCAATGCGTCACGTTTAGCCTGGTGTTCCAGTACGCGACCGTTTGTGCTACGGAACTGTGCTTCATCAAAAGACTCTCCGAAACGCTTGGCAGCTTTGGCAACTTCTTTATTGATCTTATCGTCGTACTTTGCAAGTTGGTCTTCAATCAATACATCGGCACGATAACGCTTCTTGGAATCACGGTTGTCAATCAAAGGGTCATTGAATGCGTCTACGTGTCCGGAAGCCTTCCAGATGGTGGGGTGCATAAAGATAGCGGAGTCGATGCCGACAATATTTTCGTGCAGCAACACCATGCTCTGCCACCAGTATTGTTTAATGTTGTTTTTCAGTTCCACACCCATCTGACCGTAGTCATACACTGCTCCCAATCCATCGTAGATGTCGCTGGAGGGGAATACGAAACCGTATTCCTTACAGTGTGATACGAGTTTCTTAAAAACGTCTTCTTGTGCCATTTTTTTGTTATATCTATTAATTTTAATCCTGTTCTTTATTAAAAAGCGCCACAAAGATAGGGATTTATATCATAAGTCGGGCAGGTGGGGTATTAATTTATCTTATCGTAACAAACTCTCACTTTGCACTTCCGGCCCAATCTGTCCATCAAACAAATTGAGGATACGATGGATATATGAGGCCAAAATCCGTCTCATGGAATGATTCTTACCGTCCCACGAAGCAAGGTTGTCCCATCTCACGAGGCGGATTTCGTCGCATCACGAAACGAATTTCGTCATCTCGCGAGACAGTCTTACCCGAAGTTGGAGAAGAATCCATTGCCTCGTGAGATTGTTCCAGACAGCATTGCCCACCGAGTGGAGAAGTGCTTCGTCGGCGATAAGGCAGCTCATAGGACGGCTGCCTGAGACAGATGGCAGGAAAGAAACTACTGCCGGAAAAGGGAAAAATGACAGTATTGGCAGCAACATAGATATCACTGTGATTAACAGTAACAGCAACAGCAGATATTTCTTTTTCTTTTGCTGCTGTTGTTATTATATCTCTTATATTCTCTTTATGCTGTATGGAATTATCTGATAAAAAGCTGTTATTCTGACTATTGCAATTTATTTCAGATTCATTTTCATCGCGATTTTTATCCATTGCCTGCCTGTTTTTCGTCGAAATTCCGTCATTTTTGCCCGATTTTACATCATTGTCCGGGTACTTTTTGCCATTTTGCCCACTGTTTTTCGCAGTGTTTTTTGTCGGTTTCACCTCCACATCCTCTTCTTTTTTTTGCGGCCCTTCAACGTATTTCGTATTTAGCTGCACGGGTGAAAAATGATCGCCGACAATAGTGAACAACTGGAAATCCATAACGATCTTCATCATATAAGGATAAGTGAAATTACGGGTGGCAAAAGGTTTCAGGTATTTCATGTCCGCTTCCATATCGGGCAGAAAGCTCAGTTTCTCCAAAATATACCAATAAGTACCATAGGCCTTACCGCCCTCACGGGAAATCATATTCTGAATACGGGAATCATTGAAAGACATAATCTCATGCTTAAGGTAAAAGTGCTTATTCATATTCTGCTTAATTCTGTTTCAAATAATTTATCTTTTTGCTTTTACAAAGATCCGATTATTATTCCACTACACCAAAAACGGTTTTTCACGAAAAGGGCCGTTTTCTTACTATTTGAAATGCAGGAAATGAGATAGGAAACGGCTTGTTAACTGGACGAAAAGCGACAAGACATCACACTAATAATCAACATCTTACAACCAACACCTTCTTATTTCCATTCTCATTCATAAATTCTACAAGTAGATTCGGAAAATTGACAAAAGAACGAAATGCCGCCCACAAGCAGCCAAACGCCACATATTAGAGAAAAAACTCACATTTCAAATAGTGCGTTTTCGGCCATAAATGTCTTATTTGAAAAGCGTTTATTTATGATATAATAACACATTGAATACAAAAGAGAAAATCACACATGCAACATCTGATAAATGATAATTTATTATTCATCCGCAGATTGTAGCTTATGTACATCCAAGATGTACCTTTCTTTTCCAGATAATTAAAAAGTCTTCATTTGCAGATTTTCCCAAGAAATTTCGTATTTTTGCGTTCGACTGAAAAATTCAGTGATTATTCAGAATAGATATTCCCGAAATAGATATGAGCGAAGACTTTGAAGCACCGAAAGACGACTTGGAAAAGAACCTCCCGGAAGGGAACGAAGGACATTCGGATTATAAACCCGCTGACACGAAAGACGTAAAAGCAAAATACCAACTTAGCGGTATGTACCAGAATTGGTTTCTGGATTATGCTTCATACGTTATTCTGGAACGTGCCGTACCCCACATCAATGATGGTTTAAAGCCTGTGCAACGACGCATCTTGCACTCCATGAGGCGTATGGAAGATGGACGCTACAATAAAGTGGCAAACATCGTAGGACATACCATGCAGTTTCACCCACACGGTGATGCTTCCATCGGTGATGCATTGGTGCAGTTGGGACAAAAAGATTTGCTCGTAGATTGCCAAGGAAACTGGGGTAATATACTCACCGGCGACGGTGCGGCTGCTCCCCGTTACATCGAGGCACGTCTGTCTAAGTTCGCCCTCGATGTGGTCTTCAACCCTAAAACAACCGAATGGAAACTCTCCTACGACGGACGAAACAAGGAACCGGTAACTCTACCAGTGAAGTTCCCTTTGCTCCTGGCACAAGGGGTAGAAGGTATTGCCGTAGGTCTTTCTTCCAAAATACTTCCCCATAACTTCAATGAACTTTGCGATGCATCCATCCGCTATCTGCACGAGGAAGAGTTCAAGCTCTATCCGGACTTTCAGACTGGCGGTAGCATCGACGTTTCTAAATACAACGACGGTGAGCGCGGAGGTGCAGTGCGTGTACGTGCTAAAATCGAGAAAATCGACAACAAGACACTTGCCATCAAAGAAATTCCTTACGGTAAGACCGTAGCCAATGTTTGCGATTCCATTGTGAAAGCAAGCGAGAAAGGCAAGATCAAGATAAAGAAAGTAGAAGACCTCACGTCCGGGAATGTGGAGATACTTGTTCATCTTGCTCCCGGCGTTTCTTCGGACAAAACAATCGATGCCCTGTATGCTTTCACGGACTGCGAGGTAAGCATATCACCTAACTGTTGCGTCATCGACGATCAGAAACCCCACTTCCTCACCGTAAGCGATGTACTGAGAAAATCGGTAGACAATACCCTATCCTTGCTACGCCAGGAACTGGAAATACGCAAAGACGAAATACTGGAAAGTCTGCACTTTGCTTCACTGGAAAAGATCTTCATCGAAGAACGCATTTATAAAGACAAGGAATTTGAGCAAGCCAAGGATATGGATGCTGCTTGCGCACATATCGACGAACGTCTGACGCCTTATTATCCACGATTCATACGCGAAGTAACTAAGGAGGATATCCTCAAATTGATGGAGATAAAGATGGGACGTATCCTCAAGTTCAACTCTGACAAAGCGGAAGAACTCATTGCTCGTATGAAAGCGGACATAGAGGAAATAGACCATCATTTGGCAAATATCGTGGAATATACGGTAGACTGGTACTTAATGCTGAAAAACAAATACGGCAAGAATTTCCCACGCCGCACAGAATTGCGAAACTTCGACACCATCGAAGCAAGTAAAGTGGTGGAAGCCAACGAAAAACTATATATCAACCGTGAAGAAGGCTTCATCGGCACAGGTCTGAAGAAGGATGAATTCCTGTGTAACTGCTCAAGTCTTGATGATGTCATCATCTTCTTCCGGGACGGACGCTATCTGGTTACTCCCGTATCCGACAAGAAGTTCGTAGGCAAGAATATTCTCTATGCCAACGTTTTCAAGAAGAACGACAAGCGTACAATCTACAACGTTGTTTATCGCGACGGGAAAGAGGGTACACAGTATATCAAGCGGTTTGCCGTAACAAGCATCATCCGCGACCGTGAATATGACGTAACTCAAGGTACTCCCGATTCACGCATCACGTACTTCACGGCCAATCCTAACGGTGAAGCGGAAGTCATCAAAGTAACCCTGAAGCCCAATCCGCGCGTGCGCCGTATTATCTTTGAAGAAGATTTCAGCGACATCAGCATCAAGGGACGCCAGGCAAGAGGTAATATACTAACCAAGCTTCCGGTGCACAAGATTGCCCTGAAACAGCGTGGCGGATCAACACTGGGCGGACGGAAAGTATGGTTCGACCGCGACGTGCTCCGACTCAACTATGACGGACGAGGTGAATATCTGGGAGAATTCCAGAGTGAAGACAGCATCCTCGTAGTACATGATAACGGAGATTTCTACATCACCAACTTCGACCTTAGCAATCATTACGAGGCCAACATCCGGATATTGGAGAAATTTGACCCGAACAAGATATGGACCGCTGTGCTCTACGATGCAGACCAGCAGAATTTCCCATATATCAAACGTTTCTGCATGGAAGCAACCAACCGCAAGCAGAACTATCTGGGAGAGAACAAGAATAATCGCCTTATCCTGCTGACGGACGAATGTTATCCCCGCCTGGAAATTATATTCGGCGGACATGACAGTTTCCGCGAACCGATGATTATAGAAGCAGATGAATTTATTGCCGTAAAAGGTTTCAAGGCAAAAGGGAAACGCCTCACCACGTTCACGATGGAAACCGTCAATGAACTGGAACCAACACGGCAACCCGAAGTTCCTGAGGAAACGGAAGACCAGAATGAAGAAGAACCGGAAATACTGGACCCGGATCACGGCAAAAGTGAAGACGATATCCGGGACGAGATAACAGGACAGATGAAACTGTTCTAAGTGATTAACGGCTAATGATTAGTGATAAGCAACTCTATCAATGAAGCTAAATAAGATTGGTGTAATACTAATGGGATGCCTGCTTCTGGCAGGCGGAAGTATACAGGCGCAAAGTGTGGAAGACAGGGCGCTACAAGAATTAAGAGCGGACTCTTCGGCCCGGACACGTTTTGTAACCCGTGCCACCATGTATGGCGTCGGTTACACCAATGTGTACGACACTTACCTGTCACCGCAGGAATACAAAGGTATAGACTTCCGCATTTCACGCGAAAGTATGCGCATGACCAAGTGGATGAATGGCAATATATCCCTGCAAAGCTTTTTTCAGGCTGATTTGGGTTATACCCACAACCGTGTGGATAACAACAATACATTCTCCGGGCTTGCCAACTGGAATTACGGGTTGCATTACAACTTCCCGATTACTTCCAACTTCAAGTTGCTTGCCGGAGGGTTAATCGACCTCAACGGTGGCTTTGTCTACAATCTGCGCAATGGCAATAATCCGGCACAGGTACGCGCTTATATCAATCTGGATGCATCCGGAATGGCAATATGGGATTTACGGATCAAAAACTATCCCATCAGTCTGCGCTATCAGGTCAATCTTCCTTTTGCAGGCGTTATGTTCTGCCCGAATTACGGACAATCGTACTACGAGATATTTACGCTGGGCAACTGGGGCGGAGTGATAAACTTCACCTCCCTGCACAATCAGCCATCCCTGCGGCAAATGCTAACTGTTGATTTTCCGGTAGGAAGGGCAAAAATGCGCCTAGCTTATCTTTGGGATGCACAACAGGCAAAAGTAAATGACATAAGGATGCATACCTACTCGCACGTATTTATGGTAGGTTTTGTAAAAGAGTTGTTTCTCATTCGTGATAAGAAAAGAAAATAGAGTGATAAAACGACAGCGTGTTAAGGTGATAGAATAATGAAAATAAAAGAAATATATCATATTAAATTAAGGTGGCTTGGAATACTTTTCATGTTGCTGCCATTGTTTACAAGTTGCATTCGGGAAGAAGAGTTCAACAACTCTCCGCAAGGTAATTTCGAAGCCTTGTGGAAAATCATCGACGAGCAATATTGTTTCCTTGACTATAAACAGATAGACTGGAATGCCATTCATGACAAATACCAACCTCTCATAACTTCTAATATGCCCAACGATGGGTTATTTCAAGTCCTTGACAGTATGCTGGCGGAACTGAAGGATGGTCACGTCAATCTGTACAGTTCTTCGAATATGGGTCGCTATTGGGATTGGTACCTGGATTATCCACGCAACTTCAACGAGGGTATCATCGAACGGCAGTATCTTGGAAAGAATTACCGCATTGCCGGTGGCCTCAAATATAAAATCCTTGAAGACAACATTGGGTATATCTATTACGAATCATTCTCCAATGGCGTCGGCAACGGTAATCTGGACGAAGTTCTCTCCTACCTTGCTCCATGTAGCGGACTGATTTTCGATGTACGAAATAACGGCGGAGGTAATCTTACTTACTCTGAACGTATTGCCTCCCGCTTCACTAATGAAAAGGTATTGACGGGATACATCCAGCATAAGACAGGAAAGGGACACAGTGATTTCTCTGATCCTGAACCTATTTATCTGGAACCGTCCAACAGCATTCGTTGGCAGAAGAAGGTAATGCTTCTCACCAATCGCCACTCTTACAGTGCGACGAATGATTTCGTGAACGCTATGCGCTATTTTCCTAATGTCACTTTAGTAGGTGACAAAACCGGTGGTGGTTCAGGTTTGCCTTTTTCTTCGGAACTTCCTAACGGCTGGGGAGTACGTTTTTCTGCCAGTCCACATTTGGATGCCAAAAAGCAACATATCGAATTCGGCATTGATCCGGATGAGGAAGTAGATATGGCAAAAGAAGATGAAGACAAAGGGATAGATACGATCATTGAAAGGGCACGGGAACTCTTAAAAGTGGTTCAATAAATACTTTCTGCACCAAACTATTTGCTGAAAAGAAAAATCTTTCTATCTTTGCCGTCGCTTAACAAGAAAGCCACTGCGGGTGTGGCGTAATTGGCAGCCGCGCCAGACTTAGGATCTGGTGCCGAGAGGCGTGTAGGTTCGAGTCCTATCACCCGCACTACCAACAAGGTATTTATAGTCAAAAACCCACTAAAACTGCAATTTTAGTGGGTTTTTTGTTGTTTTCAAGCTGTCACCTCAAAAAAAGCACACAGCATTCGGTGACAATTTCGGTGACATGACTTGCTTTCCGTCAACTCACTTATCTACATATCCTGCAGCGACAATTTCCCCAGATTGAGACTATATTTCTTCAGTTCTCTTTCTGCCTCCAACAGATTGGCTACTTTTTCTTCCAACTTAGTAATACTATACCGGGATTCATCTCTCTTTATCTCATAAATATCGGCCGTTTTATCCAAATCGTTCAGTGTAATAAGGTCAATCTCATTCTCACCCTTCCGATTCCAATACATACCAATATCTGTATACAAACCACTCTGCATAAATTTATCACGAAAATAACGCTCCAACATATTACCTGAAAAAACATCATAATCCCGACGAACTATATTTTCCACCAGTTTCAACGCCCCCGATTCAATATATCCTTGATAGCGATAAATGAAACGGAACCAGAAAGTAAGGAAGTTATCGGCTATACAGTATCTCACTTGTTTAGAATTCTCTTTAGAGAAGATAGGACGCTTCTTACTTATCAGGGAATAATATTTCTCTAACTTAGCTAAATAACCGCCAATTTCAGCTTTCCCCAGACGACTCTCTATTTCTCCACGAGTATAATCTCCCCCCGCTATGCATTCTAATATAGAAAAATAAATAGAGTAATCAGGCCCGAACTCTTCAATGAGCAGGTTCTTCCCTTCATTCAGGAAAGGAGAATTGGGACGAGTCAACAGACTAATCATTTTATCTTTGGTATATGCCTTGTTCGTCATAAACAGATTAACATACCAAGCCACTCCACCTGTAAATGCATAGAGTGCCAAAAGATCATCCGGCCGGTAAGATGGATTATGATCGGCTAATATCTCTTTCAGCACCTCTACCTCGAATGGTTTCAGGTGTATCATTTGTCCGGCACGGGAAAAAAGAGGCTCTTTCCGATCTTCAAAAATCTGGTGCATCAACGAATAAATAGACCCACTAACTATGAGATTCATCTTTGAAGTCCCTTTATTTAAATCCCACTCCCTTTGTATTTCACTGAAAATAGAAGGATTAGTACGTTGAAAGTCTTGAAATTCATCAATGATAAGATTAAAGGGACGTTCGCGAGAGATGATTAACAGATGACGGAATAATTTGGCAAAAGATGTATAGTTACCGATAGGCAACTCTAATTTACTTTCCGCCTCATCCACAAAGTCCTGACAAAGCAAGGCCTCCGCCTTACGTGCAACAAAGAAATAAAGAGTCAAACTTCCTGCGGTACATTGCAATGCCAATTGGGTTTTGCCAATACGCCTCCGCCCAAACAAAACTGTCATTTGAGATTCTTGTAGAGAAGCCGCACGGATATTCTCTAATAATTCTTGTTCTTCTTCACGATCATAAAACTTCATAATATACTATCCTTTAGCAAGTAAGCACACACTTATTGATATTATTATCGTAACAGACATTACGGTAACAGCCATTACGATAATACAAAGATATTATTTTTACGCTTACTATCAAAGAAATACCAGCATCTTTCCAAGCCCTGTCACCCAAAGGAATTGTGTTAAAAAACCGGGATTTGAATGACCTCGAAATCTTTTTTTCATTTGCATTGTTTTGATGCAATATATCATTCACATAAAAATTTAATGCAATGAAGAGAAACCTGAACCCTCCTATGAAGAGAGCCCTAAGGCTTAAAAATCTATTCTTGACGGCATGTTTCCTGTTGATAGGCACTGCCGCATTCTCCCAGGAACACACTGTAACAGGTGTTGTTACCGATTCATTTAAAGAACCGTTGATTGGTGTATCCATAGTGGTACAAGGAACCAACACCGGTGTAGTGACCGGACTGGATGGCGATTACTCGATCCAAGTTCCTGCAGATGCTACCCTCGAATTCTCATACGTAGGTATGGAGAAGCAAAGCATCAAGGTAGGCAACCGCAATGTCATCAATGTACAAATGAAAGAAGACTCGCAAATGCTCGCCGAAACAGTCGTCATCGGCTATGGTAGCGCAAAAAAACGCGACCTGACAGGATCTATCACCAATATCAAAGGGGATGAGATTGCCAACAAACCGGTTGCCAACCCACTGTCCGCCCTGCAAGGTAAAGTGGCCGGAGTACAAATCATCAACTCCGGCAAGGCTGGTGCCGACCCGGAAATCCGTGTACGCGGTACAAACTCCATCAATGGTTACAAGCCATTGTACGTAGTAGACGGCCTGTTCAATGACAACATCAACTTCTTGAATCCACAGGACATTGAGTCTATGGAAATTCTGAAAGACCCGTCTTCACTTGCCATCTTCGGTGTGCGTGGTGCTAACGGTGTCATCATCATCACCACCAAGAAAGCTAAAGAAGGACAGACCCGTGTAAACATCAATGGTTCATTTGGCTTTAAAGCCATTACCAACAAGATTGCAATGGTGGATGCAGATGGCTTCAAGTTGCTGTATAACGAACAATTAAGAAATGAAGGTAATCCGGAATACGATTTTTCCGACTGGACAGGCAACACCAACTGGCAGGATGAAATATTCCAGACCGGATTCATCACTAACAACAACATCAGCATCACAGGTGCTTCCGACAAACATAGCTTCTACCTCGGTGCGGGCTATGCTTACGAACAAGGAAACATCAAGCATGAGAAGTATAGCAAAATCACACTGAACATCAGCAATGATTATAAAGTAACAGACAACTTTAAAGTAGGTTTCCAATTCAACGGTGCACGTATGTTACCGGCCGATTCAAAGAGTGTTGCCACTGCCTTGCGTGCAGCTCCGGTGGCAGAGGTATATAATAAGGAATATGGTTTATATACCTCCCTTCCCGGATTCCAGAAAGCACAAATGAATAACCCGATGGTGGACGTTGACTTGAAAGCGAACACTACAAAAGCGGAGAACTACCGTGGTTCGGGCAATATATACGGGCAATGGGACTTCCTGAAACATTTCCAGTTCAAAGCCATGTTCTCACTGGATTATGCATCGAACAGCACACGGACTTATACGCCGATTATTAAAGTGTATGATGCCAGTGCCGAAGGTGATATAGCTACACTGGGCACCGGCAAGACCGGAGTCACCCAGGCCAAAGAAACGGAAATGAAAGTGCAGAGCGACTATCTGTTGACCTACACCAATTCATGGGGTGATCACAGCCTGACAGCCACCGCCGGTTTCACAACCTATTACAATAAACTTGAAAACCTGAATGCCGGACGCACGCAAGGCGTAGGTCTGATCATTCCGGACAATCCCGACAAATGGTATGTAAGTATCGGCGATGCCGCCACTGCTACCAATGGTAGTACACAATGGGAACGTTCTACAGTATCTGTACTGGCACGTATTCTCTATAATTATAAAGGCAAGTACCTGTTCAACGGTTCCTACCGCCGCGACGGTTCTTCCGCTTTCTCTTATACAGGAAACCAATGGCAGAATTTCTATTCCGTAGGTCTGGGTTGGCTGATGAGCGAAGAGGAATGGATGAAAGGTATCGAATGGCTGGATATGTTGAAACTGAAAGGATCATGGGGTACGCTGGGTAACCAGAACCTGGATAGAGCCTATCCGGCGGAGCCTTTGCTGACCAATGCCTACTCCGCAGTATTCGGTACTCCGTCCGCCATTTATCCGGGCTATCAGCTTGCCTATCTGCCTAACCCGAACCTGCGTTGGGAAAAAGTAGAAGCATGGGAAGTAGGTGCCGAAGCCAACTTCTTCCGCAACCGCCTGCACTTTGAAGGTGTATATTACAAGAAGAAAACAAAAGACCTGCTGGCAGAAGTTCCCGGTATTTCAGGAACCGTGCCGGGCATCGGTAACCTGGGGTCTATCGAAAACCTGGGTGTGGAACTTGCACTGAGTTGGCGCGACCAGATCGGCGACTGGAATTATAACGTCGGAGCCAACCTGACTACCATTAAGAATAAGGTATTGAGCCTTGTACAAGATGGATACTCCATCATTGCCGGAGATAAGAGCCAAAGTTATACAATGGCAGGTTATCCTATCGGTTACTTCTATGGTTACAAAGTAGAAGGTGTTTACCAGACTCAGGAAGAGATTGATAATTCACCGAAGAATAAGCTTGCAACGGTCACTCCGGGTGACTTGAAGTTCAAGGATGTGAACGGTGACGGTGAAATCACCACAGCCGACCGTACCATGATCGGTAATCCGACACCGGATATTACTTATGGTATTACTCTCGGAGTAGGTTACAAAAACTGGGAGTTGGCAGTAGACATGATGGGACAAGGCGGCAATCAGATTTACCGTACCTGGGATAACTATAACTGGAGCCAGTTCAACTTCATGGCACAACGCATGGAC
>OLWB01002566.1_pt1 | contig 14349 bp, 13 predicted proteins | sample 1673331 | NCBI WGS metagenome assembly OLWB01 (sample SAMEA3178943, study PRJEB25190) | human gut metagenome | biome: human gut; feature: human-associated habitat; material: faeces | place: Austria | collected 2013
AAATACGTGCGGACAGTGCAATTGGTTCAGCAACTTGAACAGTTGCTTTTGGCAATACTTTTGAACAGCCTTGACTGTCTAGGTCGTCTAAATCAAAGTCAGAGCTGAACATTTTTACATTGCCTTCGCTACCATATAAGATAACTTTTTTGTTGAAGATTGCAATTCCGTTTACAGGGATTGGACCGGTTGCAGGTGCACAGAATACATCTACGCATACATCAAAGAAGAATGTCATGTCTACAGAATAGAAGCCTTTATTAAATGGTACCGGCTCTAAATCAATATAGACTGTAATTACATTTACATCTTTTAGTCTTACATTTACTGCATCTTCAATTAAACATTGTTTTTCTCTTGTTAAATATACGCGCAAATCCTCCAAACAGTCTTTATCACAGCAGCTGTCATATACACGCATTGCGTCTATACATACAGCTTCTCTGAAACCTTCCGGAGTTCTGCAATCATTTGTGTTATATTCATGTTCTGCCATAAAATGCTCCTCCTAACAGATTTGTTTCCTTTGTTTTCTATTGTTATTCTATGGCAGTATTATAATTTTGTTACTCTTGATTGCTGTTTTAAAGGGATTGTGTTGTATATTTTTTGGCATTATCACAATATGTTGATGGCAGTGAAATGTGCAATCAGGCACAAAAAACAGTGGATTTTGAAAAATTTTTACAATTGAGACAAAAAAACTGTCGATTGGGAAATATTAGAAAACGAGCAGTATTGTACTGCTCGTTTTAACTTTGTGTTTTAAAAATTGCATAAATCAATTCATTATAAGTAAAGCAAATCATTTGTTTTGTTTCAGGTAGATTTTGTTTTATTTGTGAAATCATTAAGTTTAAAATACCTGAAGCTGCAAACGAAATTGCCAATTTATAGGTTTCGATATGATAGCCTAATACTTGTAAACGGTTCGTTAGACTGTTTTCAATAATATTTGATAGCCTTGCAATAAATTCAGCGCTGTCCTGTTTGCTGATTAAAAATTGAAATTCAGATAGATGTGAGTCAATATATGTTAATAGATGAAAAAAGGTCTGATTTTGAAATTCTTCCAGAGGAATATGCTGTTCTTTTTTTAACAGTTTTTCAATACGGTACAGCAATTCTTTTTCCAAGTAATCTGTTAAATCGTCAACATTATCGTAATGTAAATAAAATGTGCTCCGTGATATTTGGCACGCCTGACACAATTTGCTCACGGTTATTTTTTTCATCGGCATAGTTTGAGAGAGTGAAAAAAAGGTTTCTTGTATTTTTTGTTTTGTTGCTTCTGTTTTCAAATTTTCAGGTCTCTTTCTAAAATTTTTAATAGTATATCATGTTCCTATAAAGTTTATACCAAAAAACAGCTATTTTAATTCTTATATAGAATATAAATTGCTTGCATGCAATAAAAAGGTATTTTATTGATAAATTTTATCATGTTCTGTTTGGGGAATGTGGATTTTGTTGTTTGCAATTTTTGCTAATAATATAGAAACTCGACTTCAAAATAAAAATCCAAATATTTTATCTGAAGTACGTTCGCAACATTATGTAGATATAGTGAAATTTAATAATACATATTTATTTTTACCTGCGTACGATGAACAAAGAATAGACTTATATCAATGGGTGTATAATTGTATTGATTTGGCGGATGAAACATGTATACCTGGTGCTGTTCGTTATGAAGATAATTTTTGGTTTCAAGATATTACTATGCAGGATTTTAGTGATTGGGATTTTTATAATATGAATTTTAAAAGTTTTAATGAGAAAATTAGAAAAATAAATAGTAAGTATATATTGGTTTTTTATGACAGTCCGGTATATTTAGAAAATTCAAATTATTTTGATTCTTTTGAAAAAAAATATGTTAATAACATAGGATTCATTGCTGAAATAAAATAGTCTTGTTATAAATATGTATATTTTTTATAGTTTTTAGTTTTAATTGCTGAAATTATTTTTAGAATAGTTTATAAAGATTGTGGGTAGTGTTATTATAAAGATAAGACTACCTGCTATTTTTATAAGTAGAATATTAAATTTAGCTATTAAGATAAGGATGTGGAAAGATGAATATTGAAAATAATTTAATGGTATTTGGATCAAGTCCTGATTTTGCAGATAATCCTAGAGGATTTTGGGAGTATATTAACATAAATACTAGTTATGATACATGTTAGGTCATAAAAGATAAGGTGATGTTTGAATTATTAAACCGAAAGGAAATAAAGTGTGTGTTAGAGGGATCTAGAGAGGCAAGAGAAATCATTGAGAAAGCCCATTATTTAATCACTTCATCTTTTGATTTTGCCTATAATAAAAGAATTGGACAGATTCATATTGCTGCTTGGCATGGTTTTCCTTTAAAGGTTATTGGATTTTTTGATAGTGCAGCAGCAAGTGAAACTTATGTGAAAGGATTAAAGGTTATAACAACACAAACAGATTTAATTACAGCAACTTCAAGATTTTCGCACATTACACTTAGTGGAATGTTTTCAGTAGATCCCCATAAAGTGAAAGAGACGGGATATCCTCGGAACGATATGATGTTTAATAATAATTCAAAACAAAAATTACAAGAATTATTAGATACTGACATTTCCTAAAGCAAACTCTTTTTTTATCTTCCTACAATGAGAAAAGGTTTAAAAGATGAAGGTGAACATTTTGAAAATAATATTTTTAATTATTCAGATTATGATGTTGAAAAAATAGATGAATTTTTGGAAGAAAATAATATTTATATTGTAGCTAAAGTCCATTTTGAAGATAATAAATTATATAAGCAAGATGATTTTAAATTACATAAAAGACTTATTTTTTTAAATACTGAAATTATGAATGAACATTTATGTACTATTTATCATATAATGGATGCTTTTGACGGGTTAATTACTGATTATTCATCTATATATGTTGATTATTTATTATTAAATAAACCAATTATTTTTTCATGTCCTGATATTGAAAAATACAAGGAAGATAGGGGATTTATAGTAGATGATCCAACTTTACTTATGCCAGGAGCAATTGTAAAAACACAAGCACAACTATTATCTTTAATTATTGAAAATCATGATACATATAAAGATAAAAGAAATGATGCCTTTTTTTCATAATCATTTAGATGGAAATTCATCAAAACGATTGTTAGAAGAAATTCTTAAAATTGAAAATATATCTGATTCAGGAAAATTAGTAGGTCAATTATTTCAAAAAAACATATCTCCCCTTGATCAATATATCACTAATGAATTGATTGCAGAAATATTTTTTGATGAAGGTAATGGTTTTAATGAGAAAAATAAGCTTTCAAAAAAATATTTGCTAGATCAAAATAATAATAATACATTTACTTTAGAATTAGATGTAGATAAGAACATTAAAATGATACGTTTTGATCCAGATGATATAGGAAGAATAACTATTGATAGGTTTGAAATATCTTTAGGAGTTGATAAAATAAACAATTATACTATTATAGGTGGAAAAAAATATAATAATAAAATCATTTTTTCTACTATAGATCCTCAAATTTTAATTCCAATAAATGTTGAAAGCAAACAAAAATTAACCATTTATTTTAATTATGATGATTTATATGCAAATGGTGGAGAATTGTTAGAAGATACTATAAATGATAGTGAATCAAAAGATAGGGAAATTAAAAGTTTAAAGGATGAATTGCAAATGGTTTACAATTCAAAATCTTGGAAAATGACAAAATGGTATCGTAGATTAAGAGATTTAATAAAGAATTGAGTTATTTTGTTGCAAATTTGAAATAGAAATATATTATGATATAATACGAATGATATGGAGGGCTTATGGATATTAATAATGCTATTGAAGTTAGAAATATGACAAAATATTTCAAAGTTGAGTATGACAAAGCTCATACTTTAAAAGAAAGATTATTATCTTTTGGAAAAAGCAATAGAGAAGTTCATACGGTATTGAAGAATATAAATTTAGACATTAAAAAAGGTGAAACTGTTTGTCTGATTGGAACAAATGGGAGTGGTAAATCAACTTTATTGAAGTTGATGACTAAGATTATTTATCCTAATGAAGGGACAATTGAAACACATGGTAAGTTGACTTCGTTACTTGAATTAGGTGCGGGATTTCATCAGGATTTTACAGGAAGAGAAAACATTTATTTTAATGCAGCAGTTTTTGGTTTAACAAAAGCTGAAATTGAAAAAAGAGTAGATGATATCATTGAATTTTCAGAACTAGGAGAATTTATTGATAATCCAGTTAGAACTTATTCATCTGGAATGTATATGAGACTAGCGTTTTCTGTTGCAATAAACGTGGATGCAGATATTTTATTAGTTGATGAAATTTTATCTGTTGGAGACCAACATTTTCAAGAGAAATGTTTAGCTAAAATGAAGGAACTTAAAAAATCAGGAAAAACAATGGTTTTTGTCACACATAGTTTAGGTTCAGCAAGGGAACTTTGTGATAGGGCAGTATGGCTTAATAAGGGAATCATTCAAATGGATGGAAATACAGATGAGGTAATAGATGAATATCTAAAAGAAACAACTTAAAAACAGGGAAAGGAACCAATAATGAATATTTTTAAAAACTTATATAATTATAGAGAATTAATAAAAACCAGTGTAAAAAAAGATATAGGAGGAAAATATAAACACTCATTTTTAGGAGTTTTATGGTCTTTTGTAAATCCACTTTTGCAAATTGTTGTGTATGCAATAATATTTCCATTAATAACGAATAACCAAATCGAAAATTATACTGTTTTTATGGTATGTGGACTTATTCCATGGAACTTTTTCTCAATATCAATAAACAGAGCGTCCTTTGTTATGATTGAAAATGGAAATATCTTAAAGAAAGTGTATTTTCCAAGAGAAATTTTGCCAATGTCACTTGTAACTAGTGAAGCAGTAAATTTCATAATTTCATCAGTAATAATTATAGGATTTGTACTTGGATATGGAATGGGATTAAGTGTATATGCATTATTTTATCCATTACTGCTTATTGTTCAGTATATTATGTTACTTGGAATCTCATTTATTGTATCTAGTGTAACTGTATACTTTAGAGATTTACAACATTTCTTGGGAGTATTATTACAATTATTTTTCTATGCAACACCAATTGTTTATGCGGCAAATGCAATACCAGCAAACTTCCAATGGATATTAAAATTCAATCCTATGACATATATAATTGAAGGATATAGAGATATCTTTTACTATAAGCAAATGCCAGATATAGAAGCATTAGGTATAATTCTTGTTATAGGAATAGCAATTTGCATAGTAGGATATTTGATATTTAACAAATTGCAAAAGAAATTCGCAGAAGAGTTATAAATTTATCTTTAATATATAAAAGGGGAAATGGTTTATGGGTATCCTTTAAAAACCTAAATTTATATTGCAAGGGAAACTTTAATGGAAGACTTTGATTTTAAATTACAACCAGGACAAAAATTAGAAAGATCGGCTAAACCAAGTGGAAAGCCATTAATTAGTATTGCGACAGCATATTATAATTGTAAAGACTATATTATGCAAACAGCAAATTCAATATTGAACCAAACATTTCCTTTTTGGGAATGGAACATAGTAAATGATGGCTCAAAAGAAGAAGGAACTAAGGAAATACTAGAAAAACTAGAAAAATTAGATAGTAGAATACATGTAATTAATCAAGAAAATGCTGGTAGATTAGTAGCAAGAGACAATGCTGTAAAAAAAGCCAAAGCAGATTTAGTATTTATATTAGACTCTGATGATGTAATAGATAAAACTTATTTAGAGTGTGCTTATTTTACTATGCTTACAAATCCAGATGCAACATGGGCATATGCGGATACAGTTACATTTGACGGACAAGAATTTTTATGGAAAAAGCTTTTTGATTGTGAAGAAGAAAAGAAAGAAAATTTATTACCCGTTTGTGCTTTAATAAAAAAGCAAGCGATTTTAGATGTTGGTGGATATGCAAAAGTAGATAAAGATGTGCATGAAGACTGGCATATGTGGCTAAGAATGATAGAAAAGGGATTGTACCCTGTAAGAATGAATTTTTATGGATTTTGGTATCGCTCTAAAAAAGAAGGCGGTACTATGGCTTCAATAAAAAATGATGCATCAAGACAAAAACATGCAGAAGAAGAAATAAAAAAACAAGCAAAAAAAATAAAACATAATGTAACAGCACTTCAATACCCAATGACAACTAATTTTGATTTTGATTCATATCCATATGTTTTTGATTGGGATAGAGAGAAAGTAAATGTAGATGATAAGAAAAATCTATTATTTATATTTCCATGGTTTAAATTAGGTGGAGCAGATAAATTTAATTATGATTTATTATCTAGTATAGATAGAAATAAATACAATATTACAATTCTTACAACAGAACCATGTGAATATGTGTGGAGACAAAAATTTGAAAAATTTGGTGAAGTATTTGATTTAACATCATTTTTACATAGAAGAGATTGGCCAGCGTTTATACACTATATAATGAAAAGTAGAAGTATAGATTTAGTATTTGAATCACAGAGCTATTTTGGATATTATGTAATACCTTGGCTTAAATCATATTTTCCAGAAGTACCTTTTGTAGATTATATACATGCAGAAAATTGGGGATGGAGAAATGGAGAATATCCTAGAGACTCAACAGGTATAGCAGTTTTACTAGATAGAACATATACTTGTACAAAATATCTAAAAAGTGAAATGGAAACTGAAATGGGGAGAACCACAGATAATGTTTTACCTGTATATATTGGAGTTGATGAAACTGAGTTTGATGAAACTAAGGTAAATATAGAAGATGATGAAGACCTAAAAGAAGTATATGACAAGTATAAAGATATGAGAAAAATATTATACTGTTGTAGGATTTCTATTGAAAAAAGACCTATTTTGGCATTGAAAATTTTAAAGAAATTATGTTCAGAAAACTCAAATACAGTTCTTTTTGTTGTAGGAAATGGACCTAATATGCAACAAATGAAAAAAGAAGCTAGCAAATTAGGTCTTCAGAAAAATATAGTCTTTTTTGGTAGTAAAAATGATGTAAAACCTTTTTACAAAGCTTGTGATGTAGAACTAATTTGTTCATTAAGCGAAGGATTAACACTAACTACATATGAAGCAATGGCAATGAAAAGACCGGTTGTTTCTGCAAATGTAGGTGGTCAGAAAGAATTAATAGACAATACTTGTGGTAGAATCGTAGATAATATTCAAAAGCAACAAGATTTATTTATAGAAGACTATTCAGAAGAAGAAATAGATAGATATGCAAAAGCTTTAAATGAGATTTTAGACTCAAAAGACTATGAAGAAATGAAAGAAAATGCAAGAAAAAAGATTTTAAATGGCTTTACAATAGGGAATATGAAAAAAATAATGACAAAAGAAATAGAAGAACTAACAAGCAATAAAAGTAAAGTTGGATTGGACTCACCAAAATATAGAGAGATGTATAGTCAATATTTAGTATTATATAATCAACTTGACCAAAGAACTTATTTTTCTGATAAGGGTGGTATTGGAGTAGATGGAAATTTCTATGAAGAAAAAACACAGAGACTAAAAGACCAATTATGGAAAAATCCTGCTTGGAGAGGATTTATCAAGTTTTTACAAAAGACGGGAATTATGAAAGCTGCAAAAAAAGCTGGAGTAGATAGAAAAATAAAGGAAAAAGTAGCTAAAAACCTAAAATAGAAAATACATTTTTATGTACTTGAATTTAAATTAAGCAAAAATTAATAGGAGACAAAAATGAAAGAATTTTTAGAAAAAGTCAAAGGAAAGTCAAGCATTATAACAGCAGTTACAGTTTGCCTGCTTACAATAGTTTCATTAATACCTATATTTATTATGGCAAAGTATAGTATGCCAGCAGCTGATGATTATAGTTATAGTATAACGACTTATCATGCTTGGGAAGAGACTCATAACATATTTGCAGTTTTTAAAAGTGCTTTTGAAAAAATAGGAGAGACTTATAATAATTGGCAAGGAACATTTTCAGCAGTATTATTATTCTCGCTTCAGCCAAGTGTTTTTGGTATAGAGTTTTATGGAATAGGAACTATTATATTAGTTTTAGCACTATTATTTTCAAACTGGTATTTAGTAAAAACAATTGCTAAAAAGTGTTTTAATTATTCTAAAAATAGTTTAGTGTTAATATTAGCATTAGTGCCAACAGCTATTAGCATACAATTTGTACCAGATGCAAGGGAAAGCCTATTTTGGTGGAATGGAGCAAGTTATTATACTTTATTTTATTCGATAATGCTAATTGCAATTGGGGTTATGATAAGAGTTATAAAGTCCGAAAAAAAGAAAAATACAATAATAAATATGGTAGGACTTATATTACTTACAATAATTATTGGAGGTGGAAATTATCCAACAGCACTAATATTTATAATGATGTCATTTCTTGCAACAGCATATTTATTTATAACTAAAAACAATAAAAAATGGAGTCTACTTGGAGTTACACTAGTAGGAATAATATCATTAGGAATAAGCATGATAGCGCCGGGAAATGGAGTAAGGCAATCTTTTTGCGATGATAGTCTAGGTGCAATAGGATCAATTTTTAAAGGTATTTATCTAGGAGTAGTATATGTGGAAAATTGGACTACCATTCCTGTAATAATTACTTTTGTATTTTTAACACCATTTATTTATCAGATAATCAAGAAAAGTGAGTTTAAATTCAAATATCCATTAATATTTACTATAATTAGTTTTGGAGTATTTGCAGCACAATTTGTACCACCAATATATGCTATGAATAACTTAGGTGGATCAAGACTTTTAGATATAATTTATTATTCATTCTATTGGCTAATAGGACTTAACATTATGTATTATTTAGGATGGATTAAAACAAGATTTGGAGAGATAAAACTACTAGACTATATTTATGAAAATTGCTTGATATATGGAGTTATAATTTTGGCATTACTAGGAGCAGTATTAATAGTAAACAGAAATTATAAAAATTTAACAAGTTATGTTTCGATAGAATCTTTAAATAGTGGTGAAGCAAAAGAATATTATTCGGAAATGTTAGAAAGATATAAACTTTATGAGGACAAAAATATAGACACAGTTGTTGTTCCAGAAATAAAATCTAAGCCAAAACAACTTTATGGTGCAGATATAACAGAAGATAAAGAAAATTGGATAAATAGAGCAGCAGCAGATTATTTTGGTAAAAAAGAAATACGTATAGAAAAAGAAGACTAAGAAAGGATTTGGGAAGGACTAAATAAAATATGAAAAAAGTATCAATGGTAATACCTATGTATTATGAAGAACAAGTTGCAGAAGAATGTTATAAGAGAGTTGCTGAAAATTTAAAGAAATTATCAGATTATGATTATGAAATAATTTTTGTAAATGATGGTTCAAAAGACAAGACTTTGGATATATTGGAGAAAATAGCAAAAGAAGATAAAAATGTAAAAATAATATCTTTTTCAAGAAATTTTGGACATCAAGCAGCAGTAACAGCTGGGCTTAAGAATGTTTCAGGAGATGTAATTGTTATTATGGATGCAGACCTTCAAGATCCTCCAGAACTAATAGAAGGAATGCTAAAAAAGTGGGAAGAAGGATATGAAGTTGTTTATGGTAAAAGAAAGAAAAGAGATGGAGAATCAGCTTTTAAATTACTTACAGCAAAAGCCTTTTATCAAACATTAAATAAACTATCAGATGTAGAAATTCCAAAAGATACAGGAGACTTTAGATTAGTAGATAGGTCTGTTGTAGATGTAATAAACAGTATGCCCGAACATAACAAATTTTTAAGAGGTCTTTTTAGCTGGGTTGGATTTAATCAATATGCATATGAATATGAAAGAAAAGAAAGATTTGCAGGAAAGACTAAATATCCATTAAAGAAAATGCTAAAATTAGCCCAAGATGGAATAATAGGATTTTCATCTAAGCCATTAAAGATTGTAGGAGGATTAGGAATTTTATCTGTTATAGTTTCAGTAGCAATTCTTATTTATGCAATATTATCATATGCGTTTAAATGGAATAACTTAACTGCTGGTTGGACATCATTAATGTGCACAACTACTTTCTTAGGAGGAATTATTCTAATTTCTTTATGGATGATAGGTGAATATATTGCTAGAATTTATGATGAAGTAAAAGAAAGACCACAATATATTATTAAAAAGAAAATTAATTTTTAGGAAGGCATATAATGAAAAAAATAACTATAATTGTACCAGCTTACAATGAAGAAGAGTCACTACCATTTCTTTACGAAAGAATAGAAAAGATAATGAATAGTATAGAAAATTATGAATTTGAATTATTATTTGTAAATGATGGAAGCAAGGACAAAACCATAGAACTTATTAAAGAATATAAAAAGAAAGATGAAAGAATTTCTTATGTAGACTTTTCAAGGAATTTTGGAAAAGAAACTGCAATGATAGCAGGAATGGACTATGCAAAAGGAGATGCTGTAATTTTTTTAGATGCAGACCTTCAAGATCCTCCAGAACTAATCCCTGAGATGATAAAATATTGGGAAGAAGGATATGATGATGTGTATGCTCAAAGAAAATCTAGAGCAGGGGAAAGCTTCATGAAAAAAATCACATCAAAAATGTATTATAGATTACTTCAAGCATTAACACCAGTTCCAATTCAAAAAGATACAGGAGACTTTAGGCTTTTAGATAGAAGATGCGTAAATGCTCTTAAAAAACTAAGAGAAACAGATAGAAATTCAAAGTCAATGTTTAGCTGGATAGGGTATAAGAAAAAAGCAATAATGTATGACCGTGATGCAAGAATTGCAGGAAAAACTAAATGGAGTTATAAAAAATTAATAAATTTAGCAATTGATGGAATAACATCTTTTACAACTTCACCACTTAGAATTTCTACTTACATTGCAATTCCTACATTTTTAGCACTATTTGTTTATTTTATATATGTAATAATTAAATGTATAAAGTTAAATGTAGCAATACAAGCCTTCCAAGCAATAATTTTACTAGTGCTATTTTTCTCGGGAGTTCAAATCTTGCTATTTGGAATTATAGGAGAGTATTTAGGAAGAATATTTAATGCATCAAAAAATAGGCCACTATATTTAGTAAATGAATATAATGGTCAAAGAGAAGAAAATGAGTAAGTAGGAGGAATGTGTTATGTGGGGAGATATTGCAATAGCATTTTTACTATCATTTATAACATCTTTTGTTATGGTACCATATACAATAAAATTAGCAAAAAAAGTTGGAGCCATAGATTATCCATCAGACAGAAGAGTTAATAAAAAACCAATACCAAGAATAGGTGGAATAGCAGTTATTATTGGTTTTATTGTAGCGTCTATATACTTAATTATAACAATGAATATTGAAGGAACGCTAAATTTAGATGCTGAAAATTATAAAATGAAGTTATTAGGATTCTTATTAGGAATAATTATACTTACAGCATTTTCATTAACAGATGATATAAAAGATATAAAACCATGGAAAAAACTTGTGGGACAGGTTTTAGCAGCAGTAATAATATTTAGCTTTGGAATAAGAATAGATACAATAAATGAAATAAATATTCATCCAGTTATAAGCTTTATATTAACTGTTGGGTGGATAGTAGGGATTACTAATGCAATAAATTTAATAGATGGACTAGATGGCCTTTCATCTGGAATTTCTCTTATTTCGTGTATATCACTATTAATCATATTTGCAACAAATGCCTCTCCACTTATATCTGTTGTATTAATTACAGCACTTGCAGGAGCAATTAGTGGATTTTTACCATTTAATATAAATCCAGCAAAAACATTTATTGGAGACGTAGGCGCACAATTTTTAGGATTTTGTCTAGCAACAATTTCAATTTTAGGAGTTGCAAAAACAGTAACATTAGTCGTATTAATTGCACCAATTTTAGTATTAGCACTCCCTATATTCGATACTCTATTTGCAATAATAAGAAGAGTAGTAAAAGGAAAGTCTTTAAAAGCAGTTTTTCAAGCAGATAAAGGTCACTTGCACCATAGACTAATGAAAAAAGGATATTCACAGAGACAAGCAGTGGCTATTTTATACGGAGCAAGTGCAACTCTTGGAATGTTTGCAGTTATTTTGATTGATAATGGAATTTGGAAAGCATTATCATTTGCATTAATTGTGGTTGCAATAGTCGCAATTGGATATAAAGAACTTGTAAACTTTAAAACAGAAGAAATAAAGAGCATAAAACAAAAAAGAAAACATAAAAATAGTCAAGACAAAAATGAAGAATAATCAAAAATAAAACTAATGAAGAAACAAAGGTATAGCCAAAAAGAAAACTTATGAAATAAGGGGTAAGAGGTATGGATGAAGAAAATTTAATTAGTCCAAATGTTGCAGATGAAATGGAATCACAGCAAGAAAATGTCTTAAGGCCAAAGACATTAAGTGAATATATAGGACAGACAAAAGTAAAAGAAAACATGAAAGTATATATAGAAGCTGCAAAAAAACGTGAAGAGCCATTAGACCATGTCTTATTATATGGACCACCTGGACTTGGTAAAACAACACTTGCAAACATCATTTCACATGAAATGAATTCAAACTTAAAAATAACATCTGGACCTGCAATAGAAAAGCCTGGAGATTTAGCAGCATTGCTTACAAACCTTTCAGAATTTGATGTTTTATTTATTGATGAGATACATAGATTAAACAAGAGTGTAGAAGAAATATTATATCCGGCTTTAGAAGATTTTACACTTGATATAATAATTGGAAAAGGACCAAGTGCAAGGTCAATAAGACTAGACTTACCCAAATTTACATTAATAGGAGCAACAACAAGGGCAGGGGCACTTACTACACCACTTCGTGATAGGTTTGGTATAACAGAAAGGCTAGAATTATATAATAGTGAAGATTTATCAACAATAGTAAAGAGGTCAGCAAATATTTTAGACATAGTAATTGAAAATGAAGCAGCAATTGAAATTGCAAAACGTTCGAGAGGAACTCCTAGAATTGCAAATAGACTACTAAAAAGGGTAAGAGATTATGCGTCAGTTTTAGGAAATGGAACAATTACACTAGAAATTGCAAAAATTGCTTTAAGTAAATTAGATATAGATGACATTGGTCTGGATGCACTAGACAGAAGACTTTTGGAAACTTTAATTGAAAAATATAAGGGAAGAGCAGTAGGAATTGAAACTTTAGCAACAACCTTAGGAGAAGAAATAAATACAATAGAAGATGTATATGAACCATATTTAATTCAAATAGGATATATTTCTAGAACTCCTCGAGGAAGAATTGCACTACCAGAAGCATATAAACATTTAGGAATACCATATGAAGAATAAAGATTTATAAGAATCTAGGATACTTTATAAAAAAAATATAAACATTTATAAGCACCTATGAATTCCTTATGAAGAACATAGATAAGCAGGATTCAAAATATTAGAAAAATAATATATATGATAAAAGAGGAAAGATATGAAACTTTTAATGCACACATGCTGTGCTCCATGTAGCATATATTGTATAGATGAACTAAGAAAAGAAGGAATAGAACCAACACTTTATTGGTATAATCCTAACATACATCCATATAAAGAGTATGAGATGAGAAGAAACACTTTAAAAGAATATTCAAAAATGATAAATGTAGAAGCCATATTTGAAGAAGAATATGGCTTAGATACATTTTGTATGGAAGCATTAAAAGACTTAAACTCAAGATGTACTAGATACTGTTATCCTACAAGGCTAAAAAAGACTTTTGAATATGCAAAAGAACATGGATATGATACAGTTACAACAACATTATTATATAGCATATATCAAAATCATGAATTTATAAAAAAGTTAATGGAGAAATATAGCAGGGAATATGGAATAGATTTTTTATATAGAGACTTTAGGGTTGGTTTTTGGGAAGGACATGATAAAGCATATAGTTTAGGTCTTTATATGCAAAATTTGTGGCAGGGATCAACCGCCTAACTTTTATCCGGCCTGTGAAGTTTTCACAACGAGTTATATGAAAAAAAATAATACAAAACCTATATTACCAGAAGGTTTAGAGTATCCAAAGAAAAAGCCTGTATGTATAAAAAGGATAGAAAATAAAGATGACTACATTGAATTACTATTAGATGCAGATCCATCAAAGGCGAGTATTTACAAGTATTTGAACGATTCGGATGTTTATGGCTTACAAGTAAACGAAGAAATAGTTTCGGTGGCTGTAATTTCGCATGTTTCTAAAGATATATTAGAAT